>OIXA01005657.1_pt1 | contig 11006 bp, 9 predicted proteins | sample 1587721 | NCBI WGS metagenome assembly OIXA01 (sample SAMEA3888900, study PRJEB22519) | human gut metagenome | biome: human gut; feature: human-associated habitat; material: faeces | place: Denmark | collected 2013 | reverse complement strand
CGTCTTGCGATAGTTCCAGGCTTAATCGTCATGACGCCTATTTTCCCGCGATGAGCCAAGAACTGATCGGCATGGGCGTTCATAGGCCCATCGATGCGCCTGACGCCTTCTGGGCCAAGCCGTCCATCTGGTCTGCGCTGTACCGGAGAGACTTTTTGGCTTCCAATAACATCTCGTTTCTTCCTACTCCAGGAGCATCCTTCCAGGATACGAGCTTCACTTTTAAGGTCCTTGCCTGTGCACGGCGCGCAATGTATTCGGGAAAGGCGTTTTTGCACTATCGCCAGGACAATGAACACTCGTCGGTGAATAATCCGGGCAAGGTATTTTGTGTTTGCGATGAGCATCATGAGATGACGCGCTTCCTCAATGAGGACCGCCCTGATCTCAAACCGGCGCTGGATCCCATTCGCGCAAAGGTAAAGTTCTATAACTACGATTGGAATCTTAATAGGTTGGCTCCTGAACTCCGTCGTGATTTCATCGCCGTCTTTTCGTCTGAAATGGCCGAAGAGCTGCAGTCGAATAACGTTATTTGTGCCGAGGCTCCGTTTGATCGTTATGGGTTTAATTCTGTTGAGTTTGCTCGTGCTAAGGACTTTGCTGAGAATGCGGATCTTCTCGCGGTCCAGTATTCACTTATGGGGTCCGGTAAATTCAATACGATTCGCGAGTACTTTGCGGCTGGCGGCTTTTCTATGGTGGTTCGTATGATGAAGAGAAAGCTTCGTCGTTAATATGTCTTCTTCATATTGCCCGTTGCTGTCGATCGTTGTCCCTGTTTATAACGTCGGCGGCTACTTACTGGATACCCTCGACTCGATTGCGGCTCAGTCATACAACAATATCGAGATTATCTGTGTTGATGATGGATCCACAGATGGGTCGGGCGAGCTGCTCGACTTGTATGCCGCTCGCGATTCTCGATTTGCTATCTATCACGAAGTTAACCGGGGAGTTTCCGCTGCTAGAAACTTTGGTATCGATAAGGCTCGTGGTGAGATTATCCTTTTTGTCGATGCCGATGACTTGCTTAAGCCTAATGCCTGTGATGTCGTTCGCCAGGCCTTCGACAATGACAGCCAGGTGGATATCTTAAAGTTTTCCGCCGATCCCTTTCCGATCGAGCTTTCCAATCCGTGGCTTACGTCGACGTTGTCATTAGATGATGAAGAGTATTTCGGCTATAGCGATAAGCTCGTCTTTTATGCTAAGACTAGGCCGTTCCCCTGGAATGGAGCTTATCGCCTTTCCTTCTTGCGCGACCATGAGCTCTATTTTCCTGTCGGATTGACTCTTGGCGAGGACCAGGTGTTTTCGTTCGCTACGCTTGGAAGGTCTTCTCGCACAAAGCTTCTTTCTGATTCACTTTACGAATACCGCTTATCTCGCAAGGACTCTGCGATGTGCGTTATGGCGCAGGATGAGAAACTGCGCCTGCAGAAGCATTTGCAAGTGGTTGATCGAATCATGGCGGATTGGGCCAAGCAGGGGAGATTTGAAGGAGAGTCCGGCCGTTCCATGCTGCTCTTTGTTGCAGACTTTCTCATTTTTGATGTTCTTAATCTGGAAGATCAGGAAGGTCGCAAAGAACTTCTAAGCGAGCTGCAGCGCATTTTGTCCAAGCATTTGACGATTGATGAAATTGCACAAATGTTGTCGGGCGATAGAATCTTGAAGTTTTACCAGCAGCTTCTTGATCATGATGGGCCATCCTCGTTTGGCGCATCAAGCGTTTATTCGTTTGTTGCCGAGCTAAAGGGTTACAAGGCGGCGGTGTTTATGTTTATCGATCGTGCTAAATCTTTGCTACTCGCTGCCTGCGGCGTCTCGCCTACGAAGGATGTGCGGGACGATTTATTTGAAGATGCGCCAACTGTTTCCGAGGCGATTGAGGCGCTTGAAACTCGCTCATAATATGTTTACAGCTGAGGTGCTGTTCGTTTAGAGTTAAAAAAGAGGCGGCTAGGATATTGATCTTAGCCGCCTATCTTATCATGCAAATTGGTTTGAAAATCCGTTCGCTGTTGAAACGATCTATCCTGAGGTTTTCAGGCGGCGCTGTCTAAGCTTTGTCTGAATGGGTTCAATGACGAACGTGTCGACAATCGAGGCTATTGTCAGCGCCGTACCATATGCCAGCACTATCGCTGATACCCAAGTGATCAGCCTTAATGGCCATGCGAGCGTCGCGTAGCCACTGTGTAATGCGCCTATATAGATGACGTCGATGGCAAATTCAATCGTTGCGTATTGTAGGAGGTAGATGGAATAAGATCTTTTTGCGGCCCATTCGATAAGTTTAGAAAGCGATTTCGATTGGTGTTTAATTCCATCAAACGTGATAAATATGGCGACGGTAACGATCATCCAGTTGAAACTTGGGTCAGATCTATCTAGTCCAAAATATGCGCTAGCAATATCAATGATGAAGAACAATGCGCCTGACGCCATAATAAAATGGGTTTCACGCGTGCCCAGCAATGGGGTAACCCTCTTGATGAAATATCCCATGCAAAAGAATGTGAAATACGTTCCTCCGAGAAGCGATCGTGGAATAATGCGTTGAAGCATGCTTATGGCCGCCGCAAAGGTGACATGCTGAGAGTTGATGAGCAAAGAGTTTGCAGCGGATGACAGGCCACCCCATGCATAGATTCCTAAGGTCACAAACAGGGCAATTTTACAGGTGCGATCATCGAGGGCGTCGAACATTTTAGACAGTACCGGTGCTACTAAAATGAACGGAATGAGTGCCGGGACAAACCACCAGCCACCTTGAATCAAGCCGCTCGTGTATCTGATGAAGTTGGTGTCCGTAACTGAGCCTGTCGTAGCCTTGTATGCGTACAGAAGTCCTGCATATACAAAGATGGGAAGCAATAATGATAGGGCTTTTCCAAAGAGGTAATCCTTGTAGCTTTTCTTTAGTGTTAGCGTCGGAATAATTTAGCCAAATATAGTCGGCCGAGATTGACCAATCCCGGCCGACCCATTTTAGCCAACACGCCCGCATCTATGACTTTCCTATCGCATTCCTACATCCCCTCGGGCTGGATCCCCCTCACCTTCACCGCCTGGGGGACGGCCTCCACCGAGTAGGTGTCAAGCTCCCTGCCGCGGTAGCTCGGGCCCCGCATCACGAACACCGACGCCTTGTCGAACAGCCTGTCGAGGGCGCAGAGGAGCGTGTCGTCGCCCGTGAAGAACTCATCCCACCCGCTCGGGGCGATGTTGCTCGTGAGGACCATCGCGTTCGGCCCCTCCTTCTCGTAGCGCCTGTCGACGACATCGAAGAACAGGTCGGTGCACGGCCTGTCGTAGACGCATCTCCCCACCTCGTCAACGATGAGGCACGACGGCTTGACGAGCGAGGAGACGACCCGCGAGGTGTTTCCCCGCTGGACGGCCTTCTGGAACCTGTCCCTGAGCTCGGTCGCCTTTATGTAGTAGGTCTTGAGCCCCCGCATGCAGCACTCGCGCCCGTAGGCCTGCGCGAGGTGCGTCTTCCCTATGCCGCCGGGCCCGACGAAGGCGACGTTGCGGTGCGCGTAGAGGTCGGCCAGCGACGGGAGCTTGCCCAGCGCGGCCGCGTCCCGGCCCTGGATCCTGGAGAAGTCGAAGCCCTCGAAGGTCTTGGGCTCGCGCCTGGGCAGCCTGCTCAGCCTCAGCAGCGTCTCGATGGAGGCGAGCCTCCTCTTCTCCGCAAGGTAGGAGAAGGTGGCTGCCACGGCGGCCATCTCCCCGTCGCCGAGGTCGAGGTCCGAGGCGAGGGTCGCGAGCTCCTCCGCCCCGACGGCGATCCCGAGCCTCGACGCGGCGTCGCTCGCGAGCTCGTAGGGGCTCGCCCCCGCGCCCGCCATCATTCGGCCCTCCCGAAGTCGAACCTCTCGAAACCGGGTTTCGTCCTGGGCGGGGCGATTTGCTCGACCACGGTCCCCACCGGCTGGGTCGGCAGCTCCTCGGGCTGCGCCGGCGATGTCTCCCACTGCCCCTCGCACCAGCTGTCGGCGCCGGTGCCGACGGCGTGGGCGACGAGCTCGCGGGAGAGGTCGTCGCTGTATATGTGCACCACGCGCCCCTCCCGGTTCACCCTGCACTCGCGGCGGACGTACCAGTAGGGCACGCCGTAGCGGTGCCCCTCGAAGCTCACGAAGCCGTCGAAGGAGATCTTCCGGCGCGGGCACAGGTACCGCTCGACCTCGGCCGTGACCTCGAGCGGCCTGGTGTTCGCCGAGCACGCCGCCTCGTGCTCGCGCATCGGGACGCATGCCGCCGCGCGCCGCCAGCGGCCTCCCTGCTCGGCGCACCAGAGGGCGGCCTCCCGGTTGAGGGCGTCAAGGTCGGTAAAGGACCTTCCCGCGAGGAAGTTCCCCTTCACGAAGCGGACGAGCCTCTCCACCTTGCCCTTCGTATAGGGGTGGCGCGGCCTGCACAACCTGGTGCGGAAGCCGACGACGCCCATGAACTCGGCGTAGTCGGCCTGCCAGACGGGCCGGCCGTCGGCATCGCGGCGGACGACCACGCTCTTCATGTTGTCGGTGAGCACGGTCGCGGGCACGCCCAGCGCCGAGAACGCGTGCAGCATCCCGATGAGGAGGTTCTCCTGGCGCGCGTTCGGGAAGAACTCGACGTGGGCGCCCCCGCAATGGTGGCAGACCATGGCGAAGCAGGCGATCCGCGCCCGCTCCCCGCCAGGGCGCTCGACCGCGACGAAGCCCCAGTCCATCTGGTAGGCCTCTCCGGGCGCCGTCCTGAAGCGCTGGCCGCGGCAGCCCTGCGGGGCCGCCTGCCGCCTCTTCGCGGGCACGAGGTCCCGGTGCGCGGCGATATAGGTCTTCACCGTGGTGAGGCCGCCGGCGTAGCCCTGGCCGAGCAGCCGCTCGAATATCACCTGCGAGTTGGTGACGCCCTTCCGCAGGAGGTCGTCCACCAGGCCGGTGTGGCCGGCGAGCACGCCCGGCGCGGCCCTCCTCCCGCTGTTCCCGTGGGGCAGGGCCCTGAACCCGTGTGCCCTGACCGTCCTCGCGCGGGAGCGGGTGAGCCCCGTCCTCCTGCAGAACTCCGCGAGGTTGCATGCCTGCGGGTCGAACCCGTCGCCCTCCTCCGCGGCCATCTCCCGGAGCGCCGCGTCTATAATCTCCTGTAGGTCATCGTGTCTCTCGTTCACCTCAATGGTCCTCCTAACGCCGGCGTGTTGGCACCACCAGCGTAGTGGCGGCGGGGAGGCACGGTGGCCATTATTCGGTGACCGGGATTGGTCAAAATAGTTTGACTATTAGCGGCTAAAATCGCCCGGCGCTAACATTAGGGGCCTTAATGCGAAATAGCCCGACAGACAGAAGAAAATCGGGTCGCAAATAATGGCGCCTGTTCCTACTATCGCACCGGCGTTAATGCCGCGAAAGCTGCCCAGTTGCGGTGCGATGTGAACAACAACAACTAAAAACATTGAGAGGGCTCTTAGAAGATCCCAGTTTGTTAGACGCTTATTAGTGCTCATTGAAGCCTACTCACCTATTGAATTGCGCGTTTTGTATACCTGAAGCTCCCATTGTTTCTTTTCGACCTTGGCGACCGAGTCGAGGATGAGGCCCGTTGCCAGGCTGAGGCCGCATAGGAACATGAAACACGCGGCGAGCATGGCGGTTGGGAAACGGGGCACCAGCCCGGTATGGAAGTACTCAACAATGATGGGGATGCCGAGCGCGAGGCCGATAGCGGCGAAGATCAGGGCGATGAGGCTGAAGAATTTGAGCGGTCGGTAGTCCTTGAAGAGCGTGCCGATCATGGCGATGACCTTGATGCCGTCGCCGACCGTGTCGAGCTTGGACACTGAACCGGCGGGGCGGTCCCGGTACTCCACCGGGACATCCTTAATTCGCCAACGGTGATCGACGGCGTGGATGGAGAGCTCGGTCTCGATCTGGAAGCCTTCGCTCAGGACGGGGAACGTCTTGACGAACGGCTGGCACATGGCGCGGTACCCCGTCATAACGTCTTCGAAGCTGTAACCGTAGATCCACTTGATCATGGCGCGGACCAGGTTGTTCCCGAAACCGTGGAAGGCGCGCTTGTTCTCCTCGGTGTAAGTGCCGTTGGAGAGGCGGTCGCCCACGGTCATATCTGCCTCTCCCGCAAGGATAGGGTCGCAGAGCGCTCGGGCTGCCTCGGCGGGATACGTGTCGTCGCCGTCGACCATGAGGTAGCAGCCTGCGTCGATGTCGCGGAACATCTGACGGCACACGTTGCCCTTTCCCTGGCGCGGTTCGAGCCGCACCGTGGCGCCGTGCTCCAAGGCAATCTGGGACGTCCCATCTGTTGAGTTGTTGTCGTAGACGTAGACCGTGGCTCCGGGGAGTTCGCGGTGGAAATCGTCTATGACTTTACCTATGGTGACGGCCTCGTTATAGCAGGGAATGATAACCGCTGTGTTTGTATAGTCCAAGATGAATGCCCCCATAACTTATTACGGGTTGTTAGTATACCTGTCGCCAGATGCCTGTATTTGATATGGGGTACTTTTCCAGATTTGCATCGCTGGGTTAGTTGCCGTCTTTGAAGGCTATACTTTCCACTGTTATGAATTACGAGACAAGGAGATGGTCCGTGACTGACAGCGTAGATAGTCAGAAAGCGGTGGCTAAGCCGGCCTCTCACGCTAAAAATGATTTCGAAAAAGACAAATACATCCTGAGGCAGCTTGTCACTAAGGATTTTAAGATTAAGTATCGTCGCAGCGTTTTGGGTGTTGCGTGGTCGGTACTCAATCCACTTCTTATGATGGTCGTCATGTCCATTGTGTTCTCGACCATTTTTGGTCAGAGCCGCAATGGTTCCATAACGCCCGAGATGTATCCGCTGTACCTGATTGTCGGCAACATTACGTTCTCGGTTATGTCCGAGTCGACGAACCAGGCACTCATGTCCATCATCGCGGCGTCGTCCTTGCTTAAAAAGGTTAAGGTTCACCGCTGGGTGTTCCCGGTTCAGAAGGTGCTGTTCTCGCTCGTTAACTTTGCCTTCTCTCTGGTTGCCGTCGCGCTGGTTATGCTGTGGTTCCATGTTCTTCCTACCTGGCATTTAATCTTGCTGCCGGTTTGCCTGTTTTTGCTTATGTGCTTTTGCATGGGCTTGGGCATGATGCTCTCGGCGCTTGCCGTATTTTTCCGTGATGTTATGCACCTGTGGACCGTCGTTATCACCGCGTGGATGTACCTGACGCCTATTTTCTGGACCACCGATTACATTAGCCAGATGGCCCATTGGATTCAGGTGTTGGTTGTTGTGAATCCCATGTACAACTACCTGCAGTTCATGCGCGATATATTCTTGTTTAACACGACGCCTTCCATGTTAACGCTAGGATTTTGCGTGTTCTGGGCCGTTTTCGCTTTAGTTGTTGGTTACGCCGTGTTCCATAAGACCGAGCACAAGTTTATTCTCTATATTTAAGGAGCGCTGTTATGTCTGCGACTACGGTTGATTACAGCAAGCAGCCTCTTGCTGTTGAGGTTAAAGACGTCACTATGATTTTCAATATGGCGTCTGAGTCTTTGACGAACCTCAAGGAATACTTTATTAAGCTTGCAAAGCACGAGCTCTTCTTTGAAGAGTTCCGCGCGCTTAAGCACATCTCCTTTAATGTTCATCGTGGCGAGGTTGTCGGTCTGGTTGGTACCAACGGTTCCGGCAAGTCTACGATGCTTAAGATTATTGCTGGCGTTCTGGAGCCCAGTGAGGGCGAGGTTAAGGTTCACGGCAACATCGCCCCGCTCATCGAGCTGGGCGCCGGCTTTGATCCCGAGCTTACAGCACGCGAGAATATCTACCTTAACGGCGCTCTGCTTGGTTATACCAAGGAGTTTATTGACGCGAGCTTCGATGACATCATCGAGTTCGCCGAGCTTAAAGACTTTGTCGACATGCCGCTCAAGAACTTCTCTTCGGGCATGGTTGCTCGTATTGCCTTTGCTATCGCTACTATTACCGAGCCCGATATCCTTATTGTTGATGAGACGCTTTCTGTTGGCGACGTGTTCTTCCAGCAGAAATGCGAGCGTCGTATTCAGCATTTTATTGAGAGCGGTGATGTAACTGTGTTGTTTGTTTCTCACTCCATGGAGCAGGTTGAACGCATTTGCCAGCGTGCGGTTTGGATCGAGAAAGGCGACCTGCGCATGGATGGTCCCGTCGATGAGGTGTGCAAGGCATACCACGACCAGTTTAAGTAGGTTATAATTTGTTTTGCTGTGTAGACACGCTATTGGCGTGCTTGCATGGCTTTATGCTCCATTAGCTCAGTCGGATAGAGCAGGGGACTTCTAATCCCAAGGTCGACGGTTCGAATCCGCCATGGAGCACCTGTATTTATCGAGCCGTCAAACCGACGGCTCTTCTTTTATGGAGTAGCTGATGGGCACACTTTCGTCTGTTCGGATTGAGGCCAATTCCGATCTTCTTGAGACCGGTTTATCGGGTGCGGACGATCGCCATTCCTTAAAACGAGTGCTCACGTACGGAACGTTTGATCTGCTTCATTATGGCCACATTCGCCTTCTTCAACAGGCATCTAAGCTCGGCGACTATCTTATCGTTGGGCTCTCAACTGATGAATTCAATGCTCTAAAAGGGAAAAAGAGCTTCTATTCCTATGATGTACGACGTGAGATGCTTGAAGCGCTGCGTTATGTTGACTTGGTAATTCCGGAAGACAATTGGGATCAAAAGCCTCGGGACATAGAGATGTATCACGCTGATGTTGTGTGCATGGGAGGCGATTGGGCTGGCGACCCTCGCTTTGAATCATTGAAAGATATTTGCGATGTTGTCTACTTGAATCGAACTCCTGGAATTTCGACTACTGAGGTAAAGGGCAAGCTTGCTCAATAAAATTGCCCCGCGTATTGCATGGTAAACACGGGGCCATTTTTTAACCATTAATCAAGCAGGTGTTTCATGGCAAGATTTGGGGACCCACTTTCCAGCTCGTTATGATTGACGTGTTGGAAGTGGCTGTTAATGTCATTTGGAAGCTCGTAGATATCCCCATAGCGGCTCCAGAGGAATAAATCTGGGTTATTCGGCTCCTCGAGCTGTGTGCCCTCAAACGCTATGGCTTTAGTGGGGAAGAGGTCTGCAATGGGGTAGACCCATTGTTTCTGCTTTCCATCATCAAGGTTGTCGATAGCCCACATGATGGCCTTGGCGTGCTCCTTATCGCATATGATTCCGGCCGCTTTGGACTTTTCGAGGCATCGGTCGTAATGCTTCTGAATCAGGCTACTGTTCTCGCCAGAGTAATAAGGCTCGTCATGCCAGAATGCCAACGCTCTGTCTGACTCCATTTCTTCGACCATTTGAACACGGAGTTCTCGCTGTTCTTCGGCGAATTTGTTGTCAGTTGACGGAGCCCAGTCATAAATGAACAAATCTAGAAAACAGGGTATGTTTTCGTCGTTGTAAAGAAATCTAACTTGTCGACAGTGGACAAACCGGTCGTAAGCAATTGAAATTTTATAGCGGTTGTCATCTTCAACGACGTCGCATAGCTTTTCTAGATCATCGCGCATGATTCCAAGGTCAGTATCATCGTCCCAGGGAATGAATCCTTGATGTCTAATTGCTCCGATCAGTGTTCCGAAGTTAATCCAATACTTGATGTCGTTCTCTTTGCAGAGAGTGTTGAATTCCTCCAACAGTTTTACGCATCCAAGCTGCAAAAGCCTTAATCCGCCAGTTGCTTTTGGGAGCTCTTTAAAGAAACGCTCCTTTGCTTCCTGGATAGTTTCTTCTGGTCGCTTGTACTCTTCCCACGCAAACATTTTCATGTGCTCGTCATGGGCGTCGAGGTTCTGCGCAATCGACTCAATAAGTGGAATTGTCATATTGTCGAACTTGTAGTTGATGTTCGTGTTGATGCCGTTATCGGCGACTTCAATGCGATGATAAATTCTATCTAGCTCTTCTTGCAGCCTATTTATGTCGTCATGCATAGCGTGAAGCGATCTGGATGATGCTGGCAAAAATTGTTTGATAATGCTGAGCATTGGATACTCCTTTCAATTGAATTATCTTTTTGAACAATCCGAGCGATGATTGGCTAGTAAAGTCGTAACCTCTTCGCCAGTCTATAGAGTCATTTAGTAGTGACTTGGGGTCTCTTGTCCTTTACGCCTCCGTGGGCTCCGCGCCCAGCTCGTTGCGGACGAGTTCGAAGGCCGCGGCGATGGCCTTGTCCATGTCGTAGTACTTGTAGCCGCCCAGGCGACCGGCGAAGATCACGTCGCCCTCCTGCGCCGCCAGCTCCTCGTACTGCTTGTAGAGGGCCTCGTTCTTGGCGTCGTTGATGGGGTAGTAGGGCTCGTCGCCGGGTTTCCAGTCGGCCGGGTACTCGCGCGTGACGACGGTCTTGGCCTGCGTGCCGAACTCGAAGTGCTTGTGCTCGATGATGCGCGTGTAGGGGATCTCGCGCTCGGTGTAGTTGACCACGGCCACGCCCTGGTGGTCGGCCTCGTCGAGCGTCTCGGTCTCGAAGCGCAGGCTGCGGTACTCGAGCGTGCCCAGCTTGAAGTCGTAGAACGCGTCGATGGGGCCGCAGTAGATCGTCTTGGCGGCGATGTCGGGCTGGGCGGCGGCCAGCTCCTTGTACTCCACGCCGCAGCGCACCTCGACGCCCTCGAGCATGTTGGCGACCATCTTGGTGTAGCCGCCCATGGGGATGCCCTGGTAGCGGTCGTTGAAGTAGTTGTTGTCGTAGGTGAAGCGGCAGGGGAGGCGCTTGATGATGCTCGCGGGCAGGTCCTTGCAGTCGCGGCCCCACTGCTTCTCGGTGTAGCCCTTGATGAGCTTCTCATAGATGTCACGGCCCACGAGAGAGATTGCCTGTTCTTCTAGGTTTTTCGGCTCGCCGGTGATTTCCTTGCGCTGCTCCTCAATCTTGGCGGCAGCCTCTTCCGGTGTCACAACACCCCACATCTTGTTAAAGGTATACATGTTGAACGGTA
>OIXA01005645.1_pt1 | contig 11021 bp, 10 predicted proteins | sample 1587721 | NCBI WGS metagenome assembly OIXA01 (sample SAMEA3888900, study PRJEB22519) | human gut metagenome | biome: human gut; feature: human-associated habitat; material: faeces | place: Denmark | collected 2013 | reverse complement strand
CACCGGTGCAGGAAACAAAGTGCACTTCGGGGAACTCCTTGGCAGCGGCAAGAGCGAAGGACTCATGGCCGAAGCTGTCGGTGATGATGAGATCGCAGCCGGCGTCAACCAGCTCGGCAGCGGCGTCGTAGCAGGCCTGGGACTCGGAGATGTTGGTCTTCATCATGACCTGATCGTCGGAGAGACCGACCTCGGCGCAAGCGGCTTTCGCAGCGTTGATGAAGTTGAGGTCGTAGGTGGAGTTTTCATCGTGCAGGAAGATGAAACCGACCTTGATGTCCTTGGAAGCGGTAGTGGTTTCGGTCTCGCTGGTGGCGGCAGGAGTCTCTTCCGCGGGGGCTTCGGCAGCGGGAGCATCGGTGGCCGCGGGAGCATCGGTGGCCGCGGGGGCTTCGGGCTGAGCACCGCAGGCGCACAGGCCGATGCACAGCGTCAGAGCGAGCAGCAAAGCAACGAACTTTTTCATGTTTTCTTTCCTCCAGTAATTTTTTTGTTTTTTTACTGTTACTGTTTATTTCCGCCGGCAAGCCGGAAGAAAGCAAAAAGAAATTGCGGGAACCGGTCAACGGCCTCCGCAAACGAACGAAAAACAAAGCAGAAGAAAACGCTGCTTTGTCCCTCGTCGATAGTCCGGTCCTTTACGGTGACCGGGTAGAGACTTCAAAACCGTATCATTTGATTTATATCGACGGATATGAAATTGTAAGGAAAGCGCCGTCAGCAGAACTCGATGCCGTTTTCCTCGCTCATGGATTTTACACGGGCCAGAGATTCCACACGGACGCCCTTGCTGCGGAGCATGTCTCCGCCGGGCTGAAACGCTTTTTCAATACAGATGCCGCAGCCGACGAGCGTTGCGCCGGACTGCTCCACCAGCTCGATGAGACCGCTGAGCGCAGCGCCGTTGGCAAGAAAATCGTCAATGACGAGTACGCGGTCGTTCGGGCCGAGAAAATCCTTGGAAACGATGATATCATATACTCTCTGGTGAGTGTAGGAGCGGACTTTCGACGTCCATACATCTCCTGCGATATTCAGCGTCTTGCTTTTCTTGGCAAAAACAAGAGGACACCCGAAGGTCTGCGCCGTTATGCACGCAATACCGATACCGGATGCCTCGATCGTAAGAATCTTATTGACACCGCAGTTATGGTACAGGCGCTCAAACTCTTTGGCAAGTTCGGAGAAGAACACGACGTCCATCTGATGGTTCAGAAAACTGTCCACCTTCAAAACGCCGCCGTCACGAACTACACCATCGCGGCGGATCCTATCTTCGAGGAGCTGCATCCGTATCACCCCCACGGCTTAACTTGATTTCATCTTATCGAATTTGTTCCGGTTTTGCAATGCATATATCTTGTGAATTTCGGAGAAATATATTTCGATATTTTGTGCATAACAGAAAACACCGTCGAATGGGGCTCACCCATCCGACGGTATTTTGTCATTTGCTTATTTCTCTTCGGCGTAAGTGTCGAAGTAACCCTGAATGAACACGACCGGCGTACCCTTGTCGCCGCTGCCGCTCGTAAGATCGCAGAGCGAGCCGATGAGATCGGTGAGCTGGCGGGGCGTGGTGCCCTGACTTGCCATACTGCCTTTGAGATCAGCATCCTTGTGGCGGATGGAATCCTCCACGGCGGAGCGCAGCTCTTCGCCGTTGAGACCGGCAAAATCGTTGTCGGCGAGATACTTGATTTTCAGCTCGTTCGGCTTGCCGACGAGACCGGCGGTGCAGGCAGGAGAGACCACGGGATCGGCGAGCTCCCAGATCTTGCCGACGGGATCCCTGAAGGCACCGTCGCCGTAGATCATGCACTCAATGTTCTTTCCGGTTGCCTTGCGCATGGCCGCAGCGAGTGCGTCAACAAACTCCGCTCCGTTGCGCGGGAAGAGCTTCACCTTGTCCTCGGAGGACTTGTTGGAGCCGAGCAGGCCGTATTTCTCGTTATAGCCGCTGCCGTTGACGCTTGCGGTGAGAAGATCATCCAGCGCGAGGACCTTCTCCGCGCCCGCTTTGGCAAGACGGCGCTTTGTGCGGAACCGGGTGTGGATATCGCAGCAGAGGACATTCTTTACGCGCGTGAGGACGGCTTCCGCCTGATTGGCGAAGAGGATCTCGGCCTCGCAGCCGCATTCCTCGATGAGTTTTTTATAATAGTCCACATAGTCCACGCCGGTGAACGGATGCAGCGCGTAGCCGAACGCCTTGCGGTATTCTTCCTCGGTCAGTACGTCGCTGTACGGATTGATACCGGAATCCTCCAGCAGTTCCTCGTCAAAGAGATGGTTTCCGACTTCGTCCGAAGGGTAGCTGAGCATGAGCGTGATCTTTTTCATGCCGGTGGCGATGCCGCGCAGCACGATGGCAAATCGGTTCCGGGAGAGGATCGGGAAAATGACGCCGATATGGTCGCAGCCGAATTTTGCTTTCACGTCATCGGCAATGTTCTGCACCGTCGCATAGTTGCCGGCGGCGCGGGCCACAACGGACTCCGTCACGGCGACGATGTCGCGGTCGTGGAAGGTGATATGCTCCGTCTCGGAGGCGGCCATGACGCTGTCGCGCACCAGCGTGACAAGATCGTCGCCCTCCCGGACGATGGGGGTACGGATGCCGCGAACAACAGCACCAACAGTTCTCATAACGAAATAACCTCCGAAGTATTGGATTTTCGCCGATATTATGCTACAATACCGTTTGTCTGTAAAGATTTAATTTTCGATTTTTGCAATTTTTCTATTTGCGTCAGTCAAAAAAAGCACATTTTGCAGGAGTTGCCATGAGAAATCTCAAAAAATTTTTGATCGTCTGCACCTTTTTCGTCGCTTTGGCTCTTCTGGCCGGCTGCGCTTCCGCACCCGCGCCGGAGATCGCCGCCACAGAAGCACCGACCGCGACGCCCTCTCCGACAGCCACGCCCGCGCCGATCTCATTCGAGGCTGCGGCTGAGGCGAATCGCGCGGAGCTGCGCACGTTTTCGGATTACGGCAGTGTTTTTTCCGCCGTGCAGGAGAGCAAAGCCGAGGAAGACGGCGCGGACGTTCCGGCGTATTCCTCCGCGCTGCGCGCCGCAGCGTCGCCGGAGGAGCTTACGGAAAGCGACATTCTCCGTATTGACGGTGAGTATATCTATACGCTTACGGACAAAAATCTCACGATCTTTCATCTGAGCGGCGAGGCGGGGGAGCTTATTTCCACTACGCCGGTCGGTACCGCCTGGAGCAGCTCCGGAGACGGTTCCGGCAGCTTTGCCGGAAGCGAACGTACGCCGCTCGCGCTGTTCCTTCGCGGCTCACGGCTCGCCGTTCTTCTGGACGTATACGGGTACGAGAGCTTCGGGGGCGAGATACGCTATTCGGAATATGTCGGTGTCGATTTCTACGACGTTTCCGATCCGCACACGCCCGTGCTCCTCGCGAGCGCCGGTCAGAGCGGCGTATACTCCGATGCGTGGATGAGCGGCGGCGCTCTCTGCGTTGCGACGGACTTCTCCGTGCTGGACGCCTCCGACGCCGCAGATACGGACAAGTTCGTTCCGCGCGTACATACCGCCGCGGATAGCCGCCTGCTTGAGACTGAAAGCCTTTACGCGCTGCCGAACGGCGGCGAGGGCTGCACCGTGCTCGGCGGCTACTCGCTCGACGAGGCGGCGCAGAAAAATGCCGTGGCCGTCTACGGCATCGAAGCGAAAAACGTATACCCTGTACCCGGCGGTCTTTTCCTGACCGACACACGCTCCGTATCTGCCGAATCCCGCCGCATGAGCGACAGTGTGGGTGATTATACGGAATACGTTGAGCTCCTCTGCACCGATCTTTTCCGCTTTGACTTTGATGCTTCCGGCATCTGTCCGGCGGCCTCCGGCGTCGTGAGCGGACTTCTTCCGGAAAAGAGCGCCATTGCGCCGTTTGGTTCCGGGTATGTCTGTCTTTCGGAAGTCTCGGGCTCTTATACAAATATGTATGTTGGCAAGGGCGGTCCCGCTCCGGCCGCGGAACAGACCGGCAGCGCGCTTTATACGCTCGACGCCGCTCTTACCGTCACGGCAAGGCTCTCCGCGCTTCCGAATGGCGACAGTATCCTCTGGGCGGGCTTCACGCCGGAAACCGTGCTGCTCTCCGGCGAGAACGGATCCTGCACCGCCGATCTCTCCGTTCCCGGCACGATCACCGCCGTGCCAGGCGGCGATGTGATCCTGGCGGATGCGCTGCTTCCGTGGAAAAACGGCGGCTATGCCGCCTTCCGGCATGAGAGCGCCGGACAAATGGCGATTGCGCTCTATGATTCATCTCTGAAGAAAACCGCGGAGCGCACGTTCGGCAGCGACTACAGCAGCACACTCGAAAGTCTGCAAAGCTATATCGTCCTGCCGGAGAAAAACCTTCTCGGCTTTGCCGCCGACGACAGCTATTGCCTGTATGCCGAAAACAACGGAGAGATCGAATACTGCCTGAGCGTATTCCTGACCGACTGGGCCTGGAACGCCCGCGCTTTTGAACAGAATGGCTATCTCTGCATCGCGGATCGCCGCGAGGCGTTCGTCTATCTGCCGGACACGCTCGAAAGCGCCGCATCTTTTCTGTTCTGACCGCCCCGCTTCGGCAATCTTTTCATAATACGCCCGTTAAAATGGCGCTGTGGACAACCACAGCGCCATATCTTTTTCAGGGGGATGAGTATCATGCAATTGGAGAGCGCCTATACCGACGGCTGCCTTTGTATCCGATATACCGGAGATCTCGATCATCACGCGGCGCGCGCGGCGTTTCGCGAAACAGAAGCGTTTATCGACCGTTTCCTGCCGCGGCGGTGCATTCTCGATTTCTCCGGCGTTTCGTTTATGGACAGCTCCGGCATTGCCGTTGTGCTCCGCGTGAAAAAACGGATGGAGGAAACGGACGGGGATGTCTTTCTGCTTGATCCGGCGCCGCAATGCGCAAGAGTTCTTCGCACGTCCGGGATCGAACGTTTTGTCGCAATCAAATTTACGGAGGGAAAGGCCGCAAGATGAAATACGAAAACTACATAAAGCTGGAATTCCCCAGCAAAAGCTGCAACGAGGCACTGGCGCGGTCGGTAGCAGGCGTGTTCGCCTCGCAGATGGACCCGACGATGGAGGAGCTCGGCGATATCAAAACAGCGGTCAGCGAGGCCGTGACGAACTGTATCGTCCACGCTTACCCGGACTGCATTGGCAAGATCCTCATGCGCTGCCGGATCCTTGAGGATAACCGGCTGGAGATCGTCATCCGCGACTGGGGCCGCGGCATCGAAGATATCGGCAAGGCGAGAAAACCGTTGTATACGACCGGCGGCGAGGAACGCAGCGGTATGGGCTTTACGATCATGGAGAGCTTTATGGATTCGCTCGCTGTGCGTTCGAAAAACGGCAAGGGCACGGTCGTGACGATGAAGCGCAGGATCGCGCTGCGCACGGCGCGCCGATGAACGCCGCGCCGGAATTGCTCGAGGCTGCGGCGCAGGGCGACGAGCAGGCCTGCGAGCAAATGCTGCGCGAGAACAGCGGCCTCATCTGGAGCATCGTGCGGCGCTATTACGGCCGCGGCGTGGAGCCGGACGACCTCTATCAGCTCGGATGCCTTGGATTCATCAAAGCAGTAAAGGGATTTGACTTTGCATTCGGCACGCAGTTTTCAACCTACGCTGTGCCGAAGATCGCGGGCGAAATTCGACGCTTTCTGCGCGATGACGGCGCAATCAAGGTGAGCCGCAGCATGCGTGAGCAGGCGGCGACGATCTTCGCCGCGCGCGAAAAGCTCAAAAATACACTCGGGCGCGAACCGGCGCTCTCCGAGCTTTCGGAGGAGACGGGATTCAATGCCGAGGAGATCGCGCAGTGTGAGCTGGCGGTCGCTGCGCCGGACAGCTTGCAGCGCGAAACGGGCGACGGCCTGACGCTTGAAGGGATGCTGGGCGGTGAGTCGCCCGAGGATGGGCTCATCGAGCGCATTGCACTGCGCGAGGCCATCGACGAGCTCCCTGAGCGCGAGAAAATGACGATCCTGCTGCGCTTTTTCAAGGGGCTGACGCAGGAGCAGGCGGCGCGCCTTCTGGGCGTGTCGCAGGTGCAGGTATCGCGGCTGGAGCGCCGGGCGCTGGAGAAGCTGAGGGCGTCTCTTTCGGACGGGCTTTGAAGTAGCTTTCGTCCTGAAACTCCGTCATCATGCCCCAGTAGCGCTTGGGCATGTGCGTCATGCGAAGCTTTTCATTTTTGCGCGCCTCGATGGCGATGGTGTCGTAAAAGCGGCGCCAGAGACGGCGATAACCAGCCTCCTCCTCGTCCGGCTGCGCCATTTCAAAGTGATTGAGCGGCACGATGCGCGACACGCCGCCGCTATAGAGCAGCGCCTCGCGGTGCGTGCGGTCGTAGAGGAAAAACGTCTCGTTGTGATAGCGTTCGCAGAAGTGGCGGCGCAGGACAGGGAGCACACGGTTTTTCGGTTCGATCTCCGCGCCGAGTACGCCGTCAAAGTCGGAAAAGCGGGTGAAGCCGCGGAATTGCTCGACCTCGCCCGAAAGCTGCCGCACGGCCTTGAGCAGCGGCAGATAGGTGTCGTCGCTCAGGCGCGAGAGCAGCGGCGCGCCCTCGCGGTAAAATTTGACGATGAAGCGGTAAATGGCCATCTCCTTGTCGGGAAGGCAGGTGAGAAACGCGCGGCGCAGGAAGGGGCCGACTTCCGGACTTCGCTTGTAGAGGCTGCGGTAGATGCGCTGCGCGTGGGCGCGGTCCGTCGTGACCGCGCGAATTTCAAAAAGGGAGGGCTCGTCGTCCCCATCGCGCAAAATCGCGGTGGGGCGTTCTTTTTTTGTGTAGCTTTCAAACACGCAGCAGAGGAGCCCTTCAAAGCTGCCGTCGTATTGATAGATGATCTCGCGCCATGCCATAGAGGCCTCCTTAGCCGACCTGATCGAAAAGGAATAGCTGCTGTGCCTCGGCCTGTGGGAGCGCGCGGCGCTCCACGGCCATCAGGTTTTGCAAAATGCCCTCCTGCGACAGCTTGAGCGGCGAGGCATAGCGCCCGCCACAGGTGAGAAAGTATTGCGCACGCTTCATCACGACGCCGAGCTTTTTGAGGTCCTCCGCGCGCAGCGCGCCCGAGCGGCGCGCGACTAAAATGCGCTTGGCGCTGACAACGCCGATGCCCGGCACGCGCAGCAGCGCTTCATAGTCCGCGCGGTTCACCTCGACGGGGAAGAACTCGGGATGGCGCAGCGCCCAGCAGCACTTGGGGTCAAGGTCGGGGTTGAAGTCCGGCGCGCTGTCGTCGAGCAGCTCGTTTGCGCGAAAGCCGTAAAACCGCAGTAGCCAGTCGGCCTGATAGAGCCGGTGCTCGCGCAGCAGCGGCGGCTTGGTGTCGAGCGCGGGCAAAAGCGTGTTCTCGACTACCGGCACATAGGCTGAGTAGAACACGCGCTTTAACCGATAGGAATCGTAAAGCGCCTGCGTGAGATTCAGAATGTGCAGGTCGCTTTCCTTTGTCGCGCCGACGATGAGCTGTGTGCTCTGCCCCGCGGGGGCGAAACGCGGTGCGTGCTTGTATTTGACAAGCTCCTGCTTGCTCTGCTTTGCGCGGTCGCGGATCTGCGTCATCGGGCGCAGGATGGCCTGCTTTGTTTTATTGGGGGCGAGCAGCTTGAGTCCCGCTTCGCTCGGCAGCTCGATGTTCACGCTCAGGCGGTCTGAAAGAAAGCCGAGCTGTTCGACAAGCTCCGGCGACGTGCCTGGGATAGCCTTGGCGTGGATGTAGCCGTTGAAGCGGTACTCGCTGCGCAAAATCGACAGCGCGCGGATCATCAACTCCGTCGTATAGTCCGGCGAGCGCAGCACGCCGGAGGAGAGGAACAGCCCCTCAATATAATTGCGGCGGTAGAATTCGATCGTCAGCTCGGCAAGCTCTTCGGGCGTAAAGGTCGCGCGCGACGTGTCGTTCGTGCAGCGGTTGACGCAGTACTTGCAGTTGTAGCAGCAGTCGTTCGAGAGCAGCACCTTCAAGAGCGTCACACAGCGGCCGTCGGCCGAAAACGTGTGGCAGCAGCCCGCGACGGACGTGGACGTGCAGCCGATCTTGCCCTCCTGATAGCCGCGCCTGGCCCCGCTCGAGGTGCAGGCGGCGTCGTACTTTGCCGCGTCGGAAAGGATCGTGAGCTTGTCGAGAAGGTTCATGTTCTCAGCGGGCGGATCTCGCTCTGCGGCGCTTGGGCTGGTCGAGCAGGAGCAGCGTGTTCATCACCTTGGTGGTGACGACGCTGACGCCGATGAAAACGAAAATAAATGTGGAAGCAGCCATGGAAAATTCCTCCTGACAAATAGAATCTTTGTTCGAGTATGATTATAAATCGAACAAACGTTCTTGTCAACAAAAAATCGAACAAAAAGTCGATTTTTTGTCGAACGGAGTTGACCGGAGCACGAAAAAAGGGTAAGATGTGGAAAGATCAGGAAAGGTGAAAACAATATGAGCGATTTTAACGCCCGCTATGCCGCTGCGAGAAAAGCGGCCATTGCGCGGGATTTTGCAAAACTCAACCCTGAACAGCGCCGCGGCGTGCTGACGACCGAGGGCGCGCTGCTGCTGCTCGCGGGCGCGGGCAGCGGCAAGACGACGGTTCTCATCAACCGCGTCGCAAATCTTTTGACCTACGGGCGGGGGAGCGACAGCGCGGATGTGCCGGCGTGGGCGACGGAGGACGACCTTGCATTTTTGGAGAGCTATCCCGAGCATCCGACGAGCGACGAGCGCAGCCGCATGGTGCACCTCTGCACGCTTGAACCCGCCGCGCCGTGGTCGGTGCTGGCGGTGACATTCACGAACAAGGCGGCAAACGAGCTGAGAGAGAGACTCTCCGCCTTCGGTATCCAGGGCGCGGAGAGTGTTTGGGCGATGACGTTCCACTCCGCCTGCGTGCGCATCCTGCGCCGCGATATCGACCGCCTCGGCTTTTCGCGCGACTTTACGATCTACGACACGGATGACTCCAAGCGCGTCATCAAGGACATTTTGAAAGAGCTGAACATCGACGAGAAGAAGCTCACGCCGCGCGAGGTGCTTTCGGCCATCTCGAACGCAAAGGACGCGATGGAGTCGCATCAGGACTACTCCCGCCGCTGGAAGGACAGCGGCGACTGGCGCAAAGAGGCAATCGCCAAGATCTATACGCGCTACGTGCACCGTCTGGCCGAGGCGAACGCGCTCGACTTTGACGACATCATCCTCCACGCGGTCACGCTGCTGCAGCAGGAGGGCGAGGTGCGCGACTACTACCGCCGCAAGTTCCGCTATGTGCTCATCGACGAGTATCAGGACACAAACCGGCTGCAATACCTTTTGATGAAGCAGCTCGTGGGGGAGAAGGGAAACATCTGCGTCGTCGGCGACGATGACCAGAGCATCTACAAGTTCCGCGGTGCGGATATCACAAACATCCTGAATTTTGAAAAGGAGTACAAGGGCTGCCGCACGATCCGCTTGGAGCAGAACTACCGCTCGACACAGAACATCCTCGACGCGGCGAATGCGGTCATTAAGAATAACACGGGCCGCAAGGGCAAGACCCTCTGGACCGATGCGGGTGCGGGCGATAGGGTGCTCATCAAGACCGTCTTCAACGAGCAGGACGAGGCGAACTTTGTCGTCAGCAGCATTATGATGGACTACAACCGCGGGCGGAACTGGAAGGAAAATGCCGTTTTGTACCGCATGAACGCGCAGTCGAACGCGCTCGAATACGCGTTCAAGCGCAACGGCGTGCCGTATCAGGTCGTCGGCGGGACAAAGTTCTTCGAGCGCGCGGAGGTCAAGGACATGCTCGCGTACCTCGCGGTCATCAACAACCCGAGCGATGACTTGAGGCTTCGCCGCATTATCAACAATCCGCCGCGCGGCATTGGCAATACGACGATCGAGCGCGTGCAGGATCTCGCGAGCGAGCAGGGCGTGCCGATGATGGCCGTTTTGCAGCACGCAGGGGAGTACGCCGTGCTCAAGAGCGCGGCGGGCAAGCTCGAGCGCTTCGCCCAGCTCATCGCCGCGCTGCGCGAGATGGCGGACACGATGGAGCTCGCGGAGTTCTATGACGCGGTCTGCGAGCAGACGAGCTATGTACGCACGCTGCAGGAAAAGGGCGATATGGAGAGCCGTGGGCGGCTTGAAAACGTGCAGGAGCTCAAGTCGAACATCGTTTCGTTCCTCGAAAACGATCCGGAGGATGCGACGCTCTCGGGCTTTTTGAACGAGATCGCACTCTACACCGACCTCGACAGCGCGACGAGCGACAACTGCGTGACGATGATGACGATGCACAGCGCAAAGGGCCTTGAGTTCCCGTGTGTGTATGTCGTCGGCGTGGAGGAAGGCATCTTCCCCGGCGAGCGCGTGCGCTACAACGATGAAGAGGTTGAAGAGGAGCGCAGACTGTGCTATGTTGCGATGACGCGTGCAAAGGAGCGCCTGACGATGACCTGCACGCGCCAGCGCATGCTGTTTGGCCGCACGAGCGTCAGTGAACCCTCGCGTTTTTTGGAGGAGGTCCCGTCGGAGAATGCCGACTGGGTCGGTCGTCAGGCGCAGGGCGCGTCCGGCTTTGGCAACACGAGCTTTGACGAGGGAAGCTCGTATTCTACGCGCGGCTACGGTAGCTACGGTCAGGGCGCGGCGCGCTACGACAGCGTCATGCAGCGCAGACCGAAATCTTCGGCGTCGCAAAAGCTCGCGGCGCAGAAGCCCGCCGCCTCCGCGCCGCTGCTTCAGCTTTCCTCCGGCGACCAGATCCACCACAAGACGTTCGGTGACGGACTGGTCATCTCCGTCACCCCTATGGGCGGCGATGCGCTGCTTGAGGTGGCGTTTGATACCGTTGGCACCAAAAAGTTAATGCTGAAAACGGCGGGGGTACATATTACTAAGTTGTGATTGCCCCACACCGTGTGGGGATGCGGATAAGGGGGCCATTCTCTCACGTGAGAGAATGGCCCCCTTTGACCCCCAAGAGAACG
>OIXA01005636.1_pt1 | contig 11042 bp, 9 predicted proteins | sample 1587721 | NCBI WGS metagenome assembly OIXA01 (sample SAMEA3888900, study PRJEB22519) | human gut metagenome | biome: human gut; feature: human-associated habitat; material: faeces | place: Denmark | collected 2013 | reverse complement strand
ATTCTTTTGCCTGTTCGGAGGTAAGTCCTGAGATTCTTTCTAGTTCCTGTACACGCTGCTGACTCAGCTCTTCTACTTTCGCTTCACGCTGTCTCAGCTCTTCTTCCTTCGCTGTAAATCCTGCTTCTCGTCTTTCAATGGCCTCTGATTTTTTATCAAGAGTTTCCTCTTTGGAAAGTACACGCTTCTCGTAACGCTGCAATTCCGATCTGCGTTCCTTTGTCTCTTTTTCAAGTTCGTTCTTATTCTTGATAGACTCTTCCTTGATTTCTAAAAGAGACTCCTTCTTCTTGGCCTCCGCTGTCTTTACTGCATCATCAATGATTTCTCTTGCCCTTGCCTCTGCATTACCAATCTTGGATTCTGCATTGTTCTTCAGGTTTGAGACTGTCAAAAAATGACTGATCACAGCGGCCACAACGATAAGTACGACTGCTACAGCAATCACTATTCCTATCGGCACAGGAGCACCTCCTTATTTAATTTTCATTGTACGATTATTACAACAGTTCAATTTTATACTTTTTACACAAATATGTCAAGCTTTCACTCGCAAACTTGTAACACATTGCGGACATCCTGATAACTGAATCCTTTACGCATCAGATAGCCCATCATTTTCTGCTTTTCCTTCGCATCCGCTGTTTCCGGGTTATAATTTCGTTTCCGCATCAGCGCTTCGATCGCCTGTCTGGAATCTTCTTCCCCGTAGTCCGCTTCTTCAAATACCTGTTCTACAATTTCTGATGAAACGCCTTTTTGCACAAGTGCCGCATAGAGTTCTTTTTTGCTTTTCCGTTCCTTCCTGCTGTCAATAAAACTTCTCGCATATTCCACATCATTAATATAACCAAATGACTTCACATACCGGATTGCCGCCTCAACTGCATCTTCCGCATAACCGCCCTGTTTCAATTTAGTCCGAAGCTGCGATTCCGTTCTTCCCATATCAGAAAGCAGATGCATTGCCCGGAGCTTCGCCCTTTTGGTAATAATCTGCTGAAGACTGTCATAGATATCGTCTTCGATCACAGATTCTTCCGCTATATGATAACGGGACAGTTCGCCCTTATACAATGTAAAAGCAAACTGTCCGTCTAAATATACTTTATATCTCGTCTTTGACAGCGGTTCGATCTTCGTAACCGTCATCATAGATTATTCTTCCTCTTTTGTAATTCCTTCTGCAGTTGCAGCTTCTTCGTTCTCTTCCACGTCACCTTCCGCTCCAATGTGATAGTGTGCACGGATCTTCTGCTCCAGTTCTTCCATGATCTCCGGATGTTCAGAAAGATATGTCTTCGCATTCTCTCTTCCCTGTCCAATCTTGTCTCCATTGTATGCGAACCAGGCACCACTCTTGCTGACCAGATCACACTTCACTGCAAGATCAAGGATATCTCCTTCTTTGGAAATTCCTTTACCGAACATAATATCGAATTCCGCCTCTTTAAACGGAGGTGCAATCTTATTCTTCACAATCTTTACACGTGTTCTGTTACCAACCATCTCACCGCTCTGTTTCAGAGTCTCAATTCTTCTGACATCCATACGTACAGATGCGTAGAACTTCAGCGCGCGTCCACCGGTTGTTGTCTCCGGATTACCGAACATCACACCTACTTTCTCACGCAGCTGGTTGATAAAGATGACCACACAGTTGGACTTGCTGATTACCGGTGTCAGCTTACGGAGTGCCTGGGACATCAGTCTTGCCTGAAGTCCGACATGGCTGTCTCCCATATCTCCTTCAATCTCCTGCTTTGGTACCAGCGCAGCAACCGAATCCACTACGATGATATCCATCGCTCCGGATCTTACCATTGTCTCTGTAATCTCCAGAGCCTGATCTCCACTGTCCGGCTGTGAAATATACAGCTCATCAATATCTACTCCAATATTCTTCGCATACACAGGATCCAGCGCGTGCTCCGCATCAATAAATCCTGCAATACCGCCTCTCTTCTGCACTTCTGCGATCATATGTAATGCGACTGTTGTCTTACCACTTGACTCTGGTCCGTAGATCTCTACGATACGCCCCTTTGGAACTCCGCCGAGCCCCAGTGCAAGGTCCAGGCTTAATGATCCTGTCGGAATCGTCTCAACTGCCACCTGTGCTGCCGGATCTCCCAGACGCATAACTGTTCCTTTACCAAAATCCTTCTCTAATTTTGCAATTGCCGCATCTAATGCACGCTTCTTATCTTCATTTGCCATTATAATTCTCCTTTTCCGTTCATCGAACGAGTGTTCGCTCTCTGGTTAATATAGTATTATACTTCATCCCGAATGTCAATATTTAATTTTCCCTCATTACTTTTCTTTTGTATATCTCGGAGTATTTTACAGAAATGTAAAAGAATACAACCATCTGTGATTCAGATATACTTAACATATCACAGATGACTTCCGGGCGTCAAGATAATCTCATCCCTGATCCGCATCTCCCCAGTCTCTTTCGATGAACTGTGACAGCATTCTTGGCGATTCCATACAAAGTCTGTCCTGCGCTTCCACATATACAGCTACCGCCAAATTTCCATCCCATCCAATATCCTCCTTTTCCCTGTCCATACGGTAAATGATTTTCTTCCCTTCTGCACATTCAAATTCTATCTGATCCAGATAGCGGATTCTGAACATACCATATTCGCACATTTCCCCCGGAACAACCGATTTTTTCCATTCGCGGCATTTTCGTCCGGCATTCCATCTGCTGATTACATAGATCAATATAAATAATAAAATATCTGCTCCTACAGTCAAAAGTGCTGTTTCACCCTCTAAAATCAAACATATTATCACAAGAACTCCTGTATTTGCAAAAAATACCGGCCTGATTCCTTTCATATGTTTCCTGACTTCCTTGCGATATTTCTTTCTGCAATATTTTTTCGAAGCAATATATCCCATTTTGGTCAATTTCAGAACATTCTCCTTATTTACTGTTTTTCCTTCTTCCCGTTCTCTCCATTCCGTCTCGAACCTTTCCTTTTCGTCTCTGTTTTCCTGTTCCGCTCTTAAGCTTTTTCTCTCCTTTTTCAGTCTTTCTTCCTGTTTGATCTTTTCAACCGGAACCCCACTCAGACTTATAACCATTTCTCCAAACATGTACAAATAAAATCCTATACACAGCATATCAGACCATGGCCTTCCGGACACGTGCTGTCTCCACACGAATATGACCATTGATGCATATAATCCCAGCCCTAATATAGCCAGATAATAATAGTATGTAACGATTTTTCGCTCTTCTAGTTTTTGTTTTTCTTTCATGATAATCCAACAAAGCTCCAGTGCATATGCAAGAAACAAGCTCAAAAGTATTACACGTTCTCCCGGTCTTTCTTTGATTCCATTTTTATACCACTGCGTGGTTCTGCCATCTACTTTTGCGAATACTTCTCCCAGAAACATATCGGCGTCAAAAGAATGAATCTCAACTTTCATTCCTTCCCGGACATTTTTCAAACCTTTTACCCTGTAAAATATTTTTTTCGTCCCGGTTTCTGTATCTTCCACGGTAACATGCCATACCCCGTCATCTGCATCTACACGCCACACCGGATCTGCCTTCACACATTCCACAATCATTCCTTCCGTACTCTGATATACAGGATTCATGATTCCCGGCATCAGTATCAAAACAATTCCTATCAAGAACCGGACGCCTTTAAAAATAGTCGTCCCCATACTTTCATCGGATTCTACTTCTCCATATCTGACATCTAATTCCCAAAATTTATTCAGTTTTATAAATGATACCGAAAAAAGCATTACCACAACAATTGTCAGATAATACATACATCTGTTATCAAACATATTTCCCTTTTATCCTTCCCATATTTTATCCATATATGGTAACCGTTCAAGTCTCATCTCCATTGCCGTCGGCATAAAAATAACCATAACTGTTTCTCCGTCTTTTACCTTCGCTTCCTCGTCCAGATTCATTCTCCATATTTCATCATGTCCGTCACTGCATCTGAATTTCATATTCTCAAACACGTCTTCTTTTATGCAACAATATTCACACGGGACCCGAGATTCCATCTCCATTTTATAGGATTCCCACTTCTTTCCAAATATTTTTGTTCCCCATATTATCATAACCAGTGCAAAAATAATTCCCGCTACCACAATTCCCCAGATACTTGCATCACTCCCCGAACCTAAGGTAACAAGCCAGGCCAAAAAAGCACTATCTAATCCCACAACTACACATGCCCACTTATCAAACCTGACCTCTTTCATTCCATTTTTATATCTGTACCGGCAATATCTTTCCGAGCTGCTGATACTCATCTGCTGCATCTGATGTACCTGATAAGAAATTTCCTTGTACTTTGGACTTTCCTCTTCTGTATCAGAATCCTCTCCTTCTATATGCCATATATATCTGACTTCCTCCCACAGCTTCCAGTTAGATCCAACATTTGCCTGCCATGCCAGCCTCATTTCCGCAATCACATAAAGGATCAGCATAATGACCTCACTCCAGCTCAATACCCTGCCATATTGCGGATATTTTATAGCCGCCAGTGGAACAAGAATCGTTAATTCAGCTAAGATCGCTGCAAACCAGAACCAGCGTCTTCCTTGTTTCCTTTTTCCATGTTTCACATACTCCCTTCCGGATATGATCAGCATTTCTATTGATTGAAGCATTAACAATAACAATACTGTCTGCGTCTTCACATTTTTATGTTCCATTATTTTCTTATAATATTCTGGAGTTTTACCATCAATTCTGGAAACAAGTGTTCCGTAAAATGAAGACCGGTACGCATCTATTCTTACATGCATTCCCTTTTTCAATCCGATTCCTGACACAACCTTTTCTATGGGCCGCTCCCTGCCGTACAAGGTCACTTCATATATATCAAAATCATCATACTGCGTAACTGTATCAATCAGAACAACATCTTTTATCACGCCCTCCTGTATTTCCATCGTACGGTTACAGGTATCCAGTAACTCATGCATTCTCCATCCATAAATACTTAATGCAGCTAGCAAACACACGCAAATCCAGAATACATTTACATATATTTCTATCGTCTCTTCTACTTTAAACCATATATTTCTATACCACCAGCCCGACAGTACAATCCCCATGCCTGCAATTATCATTATATATAATGTTATGCTTCCTCTTCCCATGCTCTCTCCTGTATATCTCTTATCCCAAATATGATTTCAATGTATCATTCCCCGATAACAATGTCAAAATATTTTTCAGGTCTGTTAAGCCAGATGCCGTCACTCCCTTGCCAGGGTACCGCAATTCAAAGCATCACACTTTTTATAATCCAGAATATACACCATGAAAAATCACGTTTTGCTACTGCCTTTTCGTTTTTCAATTCATATTCTGCCACCTTATATCCATCTAAATAATATGTCAACATTCCAATCTTTTCACCTTTTTTCAGCGGTGCATTCCAGTATTTTGCAAGTTCCATCTTTGCCCGCAATTCTTCCCCGTCTCTCATAAGGATTTTAGAGTTTTCTTCCGCCGGTCTCTCAATTTTCACAGGAACATTCAAGCAATACTGATACGGCTTTTTATCATCCACGCCACCGGCAACTTTTATTTCCGGTATCTGCATTTTTTTATCTATATCCCGATATTGATAATGCTCCAGCCCATACTCCATTAACTTCCTGGTATCTTTCCATTTATATCCTTTATTATCCGGCCATCCGCATGCCAGAAGTGCCACGATAAAGGTACGCTCATCCCGTCTTAAGCTTCCCACATAACAATATCCCGCCTCTGCCGTAAATCCCGTCTTGCCGCTCAGTGCCCCGTCCATCATATCCAGGAATGCATTATGATTATGACACGAAAATGTACGCTTCCTGTCAGCATCCTGAAACTGATATTCCTTCGTCCGGGTCACTTCAAGAAATGTCTCCTTTTCCCCGGATGTCATAATACAGTACCGCATGATCTTCGCCAGGTCTTCCGCCGTTGTAGAATGTACGCCGCCTTCATCTTCCGCATCCAGTCCGTTCGGCGTAATGAAGTGGGTGTTCTTGCAGCCGATCTCTGCAGCTTTTGCATTCATTTCTTTTGCAAATTCTTCTACACTTCCGGCAATGCCCTCTGCCACAGCCACAGCGCTGTCATTATGCGATTCCAGCATCAGGGAATACAACAGGTCTTTGATGTAGAACACTTCCCCTTTCTGCATCCCAAGATGTACCTTCGGCTGGGACGCAGCCTGATCCGATACTTCTATCGTCTGATCCGGATGTTCCCGCAAGTATTCCAACGCAAGGATACACGTCATAATCTTCGTTGTACTTGCCATCGGACGGACCACATCTGCATCCTTTCCATACAGTACCCGGCCGCTGTCTGCATCCATCAGCACTGCCGAAGCGGCATAAAGTTCTGCCGGTTCATCCCCGAACACCCGCTTCGCATTCTGTGCAGCATCATCGTTCTCCGTTCCATTCGTCTGCTTCTGTGCCTCTTTTTTCCCCGATTCGGTCAGAATCTTTCCGGCAGTCTCCGTATTCTCTGTCCACCTTTTATTCCTTGATTCCAGACTCTGTATACGGCATGCCATGCCCATGCCAGCGATCAATACCGCCAGCAATACCACCGATACGATTTTATGCGGCCGTCTTTTCATATTTCTCCACTCCGGGTATATTCCGTTAAGAAAATATATGCCCGGGAAAACAAAAAAATCACTCCACCGGCTGTCTGCCGCGTGAAATGATTTTCCATGTTATTTCCTGCCACATCTTCTATATATCTAATTTTAACTGTACTTCTTCTTCTGCTTCTTCCTTGAACGACTCTACCTGTTCCGGATTCGGACTTGGCAACTCATCCAGCGAATGAATACTGAACCGGCGCAGGAATTCTTCCGTTGTTCCGAAAAGGATCGGTTTTCCCGGAGCGTCCAGACGTCCTCTTTCGCACACCAGATTATATTCCACTAATTTATTCACCGCATGGTCTGATTTCACCCCGCGGATCTTTTCGATCTCAAGCTTTGTGACCGGCTGCTTATATGCAATGATCGACAATGTCTCCAAAAGGACATCGGTAAGAACGTGTTTTTTCGGCTGGGATGCCACACGGATCAGATATTCATACATCTCTGTTTTTGTACACATCTGATACGCACCGTCCAGTTCTATAATGCGGATTCCTCTGTCTTCGGCCGCATATTTATCCATCAGCTTATGTATCACCTTACGGGTCGTTGCTTCATCCTGTTCCAATGCCCGGGCAATCTTCCCGACCTCTACAGAATCCCCCATTGTAAAAAGAATCGCTTCAATGATTCCTTCCATCTGTTTTATTTTTAACTTTGCCATGTTCTCTTCCCTATACTTCTTCCACTTTCGATGTGATCATAATCTCATCAAACGGCTGATCCTGTTCGATAAAAATCACGCCTTCTTTCATCAACTGCAGGATTGCAAGAAATGTGACGACTACCTGCACCTTGGAACTTTGCTTTTTTAACAGTGCACGGAATCCGAATTTTCTGTGAGATCTCGCATATTCCGTTACATAATCAAGCTTGTCTGGAAGTGTTACTTCTTCCTTCTCGATCTTGCCGAATTTACTTCGTACCGGGTCAACCTTACTTTCCTGCCGTTTCATCACTTCTTTGAAAATGCGGTTGAGCTGCACCAGCGTCAGATCGCCCAGCAGTTTATCCAGATCTACCGGCGGAACATATCCTTTCACTTCATCCGGGATCGATGCCGTCTTATACATGATCCGATCACCGTCCATCTCCCGGTCTTTCAACTCATAGGACATGAATTTATACATCTTGTATTCCAGCAATTGTTCTACCAGTTCCTGTCTCGGATCCTCTTCTTCTCCCTCTTCGTTCACTTCTTTGGGAAGAAGCATCCTGCATTTGATATCCAGAAGCGTCGCTGCCATCACAAGAAATTCGCTCATAATATTCAGATCTTCTTTCTGCATGGCTTTGATGTATTCCATATACTGGTTCGTGATCTCAACGATCGGAATATCGTAGATATCTATTTTATTTTTTTCAATCAAATGTAACAGCAGGTCTAACGGACCTTCAAACACCTGTAATTTTACCGGAATTCCCATACACATCCTCCATTGTCATAACTTAATTATTATACAGGACATCTGGAAATTACTCAAGTCTTTATCTTTTATTTACTTTCTCTCATTTACATTTCTTCCGAAGTGCCGGACAGTTCAAGAACGATCAGTTCCGGCCAGTTCCACAATCTTACCGGCACAGAATGTGTTCCCAGTCCGCGGCTTACGACCACCGTCTGTGTTCCTTCCCTGTATATTCCTCCGGAATATTTTGGAAATAGTGTAAAATCCGGTGAAATCACCCCGCCAATCCCCGGAAGCTGCATCACACCCCCGTGATAATGTCCGCTCAGGATCAGGTCTGCTCCGTATTCCAGATATTCCTGTATATATCCGGGATGATGTGCAAACAGGATCTGATATTCCTCGCCGTGTTCTCCGATACGGTCTGTGATCTCTTTTAACGGAAGATCTTTCTTTCCAAATCTTGCATATGCCCGAAGCGGAATCTCCAGCCCTGAGATTCTTACAGGTGCTTCATCCAATCTTACCGTCTCCGAAGCATTTTCAAGCATATGGATTCCGCATACTGTCAGTGCCTTCTTATATCCTTCATAAGACTGTTCATACTTATCCGGCAGTTCTTTCAGCTTCTGTTCATGATTACCATTCGCACAGTAGACCGGGCAGATTGCCGGAAGTTTTTCCAGAAAGCGTACCGTCCTGTCATAGGAATTGCCATCCTTTCTGACCAACATATCCCCTCCGATCAGGATCAGATCCGGATGTTGGTTTTTGATGCTTTTCAGTAAGCGCTCATTTTCTTTTCCGTACATCCGGTTGTGCAGATCACTCAGAAATATGATCTTCTTTGTCCCCCTGATTCCATTTAACTTCGGCGAACAAATCCGGTACTTCGTCAGACGGAAATCCCGCAGTTCTCTTGCCGTTTCTATCATGCAGTATAAAATGAAAACCGTCATAATTATCAGAATTATTTTTATCAATTTTAATTTCTCCTTTACATCTTGATTTATTATATAATTCTTTCTGTTCATTTTCAATTAATTGTGCTAAAATTCATTCTTGTAGGTTATTCAATTCATTATAAGGAGGTTTTTGTTATGAATATACCAGAACGAATCTCCGCTCTTCGCGCATTAATGGAAGAACGAGGATATGACGTCTACATGGTTCCTACCGATGATTTTCATCAGAGTGAATATGTCGGCGATCATTTTAAAGTAAGAGAATATATCACAGGATTTACAGGTTCTGCCGGAACTGCTGTCTTCACAAAGGATGAAGCAGGCCTCTGGACTGACGGAAGATATTTTCTTCAGGCTGACCAGCAGTTAGCCGGAACAGGCGTAAAGCTCTATAAGATGGGCGAGCCTGGCGTTCCTACAGTAGAAGAATTTATTGCTTCTGCATTACCTGAAGGTGGTACACTCGGATTCGACGGACGTGTCGTTGCCATCGAAGAGGGAGCTGCACTGGAAGAAGCCGTTGCTTCTAAAGATGCCAAGATCAACTATTCCGAAGATCTTGTCGGAGAAGTATGGGCAGACCGTCCTGCGCTTTCTGAAAAGCCGGCTTTCGCACTCGGCGAAGAATATACAGGTGAAAGTACAGAGAGCAAACTTGCACGTGTCCGTGAGGCTATGAAAAAGGCAGGTGCCGATGTACATGTTATCGCTGCACTTGACGATGTATGCTGGATCACAAATTTACGTGGAGATGATGTAGATTTCTTCCCATTATTACTTTCTTATGCAGTCATCACAATGGACGATATGAAGCTTTACATTGATGAACGCAAATTAAATGACGATATGAAAGCTGATCTTGCAAAGAACAACATCACCATCCATCCGTATAATGCAATCTATGAGGACATCAAGAACTTAGACACCGCATCTACGGTTCTGGTAGACCCGAACCGTCTGAACTATGCACTGTTCAACAACATTCCTGGCGGCACAAAGGTTGTTCAGCAGGTGAACCCGACGATTGCAATGAAGGCAAAGAAAAATGATGTCGAGATCAGAAACATCATCAACGCTCATAAAAAAGATGCCGTAGCCATGACAAAATGGATGTACTGGCTGAAGACAAATATCGGCAAGATCGAGATCACAGAGCTCAGTGCTGCTGCCAAACTGGAAACATTGCGTAAAGAACAGGAAGGTTACTTATGGCAGAGCTTTGAACCAATCTGCGCTTCCGCTGAGCATGCTGCGATCGTTCACTATGAACCGACTCCGGAGACAGATGTTCCTCTGACACAGAACGGATTATTCCTGACCGATACAGGCGGAGGATACTTAGAAGGTTCTACCGATATCAGCCGTACTTTTGCATTTGGTGAACTCACACAGCAGATGAAAGAAGATTTCACAACTGTATTACAGTGTAACTTCAATCTTGCACATGCCGTATTCCTTGAAGGAACTACCGGATACAACCTGGATGTTCTGGCCAGAATGCCGGCATGGAGACGCGGCATCAACTTTAACCACGGTACCGGACATGATGTCGGATATCTGATGAACATCCACGAGGCTTCCTGTGGATTCCGTTGTGCGATCCGTGAAAAAGAACAGGCTCCTCTGATGGCCGGACTTGTCATCACAGACGAACCTGGTATCTATATCGAAGGCAGCCACGGAGTCCGTACTGAAAATGAACTTCTGGTAAGAAAAGGTCCTAAGAATGAATACGGACAGTTCTTATACTTCGAGCCTATCACATATGTTCCGATCGATCTGGATGCAATCATTCCAGAGATGCTGACAGATCAGGAACGTGAGCAGTTAAACGAGTATCATAAGAAAGTTTATGAGATTGTTGCTCCGCATCTTAATGATGAGGAACGTGAGTGGTTGAAGGAGTATACTCGGGCTATTTAAATTTAGTTTGGGATTTAATTTATTAACTGGGGAAGCGGCCTCTCAGTCCTTGAAGGAAACAA
>OIXA01005623.1_pt1 | contig 11064 bp, 10 predicted proteins | sample 1587721 | NCBI WGS metagenome assembly OIXA01 (sample SAMEA3888900, study PRJEB22519) | human gut metagenome | biome: human gut; feature: human-associated habitat; material: faeces | place: Denmark | collected 2013 | reverse complement strand
CCACACCCAGCAGGATGGGGATGATCTTGATCATGCCCTTGCCCCAGATGTTGGCCACGATGATGACCGCGATGGCCACCAGTGCCAGCCACCAGTTGGTGGAGGCGTTGCCGATGGCGGTGCCGGACAGGTTCAGGCCGATCAGGATGATGATAGGGCCGGTGACGATGGGCGGGAAGAAGCGCATGACCTTCTTGGCGCCCACCAGCTTGAACAGCAGGGCCAGCACCAGATACAGCAGGCCCGCGATCACCACGCCGCCCAGCGCGTAGGGCAGCTTTTCCTCACCGGTCATGCCGGCGAACTTGCCGGCGTCCAGCGCGGCGACTGCCTGGAAGCCGCCCAGGAAGGCGAAGGAGGAACCCAGGAAGGCGGGCACCTTAAACTTGGTGCACAGGTGGAACAGCAGCGTGCCGAGACCTGCGAACAGCAGCGTGGTCTGGATGGACAGGGGCAGGCCGTAGGAGCTGACCAGAATGGGCACCAGAACGGTGGCGCCAAACATGGCGAACAGGTGCTGCAAGCCCAGCAGCAGCATACGGGGGACGCCCAGTTCTCTGGCGTCGTAGATGGCCACGTGGCCCAGTTCTTTCTTCATAACGTGATTCCTCTCTTTCATTTGTCTTGTATGTGAATTTACTTACCAAACTGTGTGGGCTTTTCCCGGCCGCAGGCCGAAAAAAAAGACCGATGAAAACATCGGTCAAAAAACGATATCAACAATAGAAACAAAAACAGTGGGAGCGGCTTTGCACTTGGTCTTACGGATGATGGTCATGGCGCGTTCCCCCTCTCAAAATTTTCTTGCTTATTATATCGGCACTTTCCGCAAAATGCAAGCTTTTTCTTTTCCAAACATCTGACAGATTTTATCCACTATCTTCGTGGACATTGCACAAATCCATCGGTGGTGCTTATGGCTGTGATAAAGGAGCGGGGTATCCCGCTCCTTTTTGCTTGTCAAAAAAGGACATAGCTTTTTTTGACAAAATTAGAAATCGCTCCGACCCGCGCTTTTCCGCCCATAAATGGGCTGAAAAACACTCTCTCCGCGCAAAGTATTTTTTGCCACGCACAGGTCGCGGCAAAAAATAATCCAAATTGTTCGCCGCCATGCCGGCGGCGAATTCTGCGAAGCATTTTTGACAGACCGAAAGGAAAGCTGGATACCCCGCTCCTTTATTGTTCATTTCGTGATATCCTCGTCTAGCAGCGTCAGGGCAACGGGACGACCATCCTCATATACCAGCCGCCAACAGGCCTGATACTCGTCCCAGGGGACACAGGCGTAGACGTATTCTCCGTCGCCGGTCAGGCTGTACCACTCCGCATCCGCGTCCGCCGTCAGTTCCCACGTTTCGCCGGTGCGCAGGTCAGCGGCGTATACAGTGATATCATTGTGATACAGGGCGAAATCGTCGCCGCAGGCATAATAATTGGCGACAGGCAGCGTCACCGTCCGGTCACCGGCGGGTGCGGCGATGTAATAGGTGTCGGTGGAGGTCTGGTGGCTGCACAGGAACCACAGGGCGTCCCCCACCCTGTCGGGATAGGCGTCCACCGCGACGCTATCCGGCAGCAGGGACACGCCGTTTTCCCGCAGGTCATAGCGCTCGCTTTCGCCATCCAGCGGTACCAGCTTCAGCTGCCGCTCGCCCACCCGGAAGTGCCGTTGGGAGAACATGTGCGTGTCGTAGTAGCCATAATCGGTGGGCGGCGTGACCTCCTGTCGATCTCCGCCGGTTTTGCCGTCCAGCAGCAGCTGATAGCTCCTGTCCGTTTTCCGGTCATACACCGTCACCACCACGTCATCGCCGTACAGCGACAGATAGAGGTTGGTGCAGTCCTTGCCGCCGCGATACAGCAGCGTTCGCTTTTTTGCGGCATGTTCCAATACATACAGTGATTTTCCGTCAGTATAATACACACCGTATTTGTTTACCTGATAGCTGTCATACCAAAAGGTACTGAGCACCCGTTTGCGCTCCCCTGTTTCCGGGTCGTAGCGATACAGGCCGCGGTGGCGCACATGGTAGTAGTAATCGCCGTCCACCACCGTGCCGATGGAGGCGGCGCAGCCGGTGCGAAGAAAATCGAGATAGTCGAACCGCCGGGCCGTCCAGATGCCCAGCACTGCAAGGCACAGGCAGGCGGCTGTCACCAGCCAGCGCCGCCAGCGGTGGGGCCGCTTCAGCTTGGGGTCGCGGGCGTCCTGCACGGCGGCGTCGTCCACCTCACCGATGGCATAGAGCAATGTTTCCGGTCTCATAGCAGGCCCTCCTGTTCCAACGTTTGGCGCAGCTGCTGGCGGATGCGGTACAGCATGGACTTCACCTTGCTGGTGGAAAAACCGAAGCGGATGGCGATCTCCGCCACGCTGTCCAGATACCAGTAGCGGCAGAGGAACACCCGGCGCTCCGCCTGGGGCAGAGCCAACACGAAATCGTTGATCCGTGCCGCCAGCTCGGTGGCCTCCAGCTCCCGCTGCACGTCGCCGCTGCCGTCTACGCACTGGCTCAGCTCCTCCAGCGCCAGCGCCGTCTCGTCGCCGAAGCGCTTTTGGGCACGGGCGGCCTCCCACCGCTTCAAAGAGATGCGGCGGGTCAGCTTGCCCAGAAAGCCCGACAGCCGTTCGGGCCGGTGGGGCGGCATGGCGTTCCACGCGCCCAGCCACGTGTCGTTGACGGATTCCTCCGCGTCCTGCTCCTGACGCAGGATGTTCCGGGCGATAGACAGGCAGTAGGGGCCGTATTTTTCCTGACTCCGGTCAATGGCCTGCGGGTCACGCGCCCAGTACAGGGACACGATCTGCTTATCCTCCATGGGCTTCCCTCCCCTCTTATCCTTCTACTCCGGAAAAATGCCCGGCGGTTGCAGCTTGGCGGCAAATTTTTTGCTTCCAGTATAAAAACAGGGCCAAACGGCACGCCGTCCAGCCCTTTTCGTTTTACAAAATAATTGTTTTGTTTCCAGAAATCGCCTTTTATCGGATCTTCAGCACGGCGGAAACGGAGAGATCCAGCACCTTTTCCACCTCGCTCATGACGGCGGGGGTGCCGCTCTGCCGGTGCTGCTGCAAAATCAGGAACAGCGGGCCAAACAGCACGGCGTTGATGTAGGCCACGTTGTCGGTTTTCATTAGGCGGCGGGCGATGGCCTCCTGATACACCGCCATCAGCGGCGGGGAGGGCAGGCTGTTCTCCTGCAGTGCTTCAGCCGTGACGAACTCCGGCGCATTGACCACCGACAGGAAGAAATGAGCCTCCTGCGGGTGGGCCAGCAATGTCTGGGCCAGCTGGCGCAGGCCGAAAAACAGCATTTCGCCGGGGGTGCGGCCCATGTCGATGGCCTGCTGCAAGCCCTCCTGCAAGCCCTGCCACACCTGTGCATAGATGCACGAGAGCATGTCGGTCTTGTCCTTGTAGTACACGTAGGGAGTGCCGGAGCTGATGCCCGCCCGCTTGGCCAGCTTGTCAAAGGACAGGGCGGCAAGACCCTCCTCCATGGTGATCTGGAGGACGGTTTGGATGACTTTATCCCGTTTTGCTGTATCAATCGTTCTCATGGTTATGATAATAAACGTTTATTCACTTATTGTCAAGACCCTTTTCGGCAAAATTTTCAAAAAGAGGAGCGGGGCAAAACCCCGCTCTTCCTTTTCAGTTGCCCTGTTTCGCTTGGCCCATCAGCACCAGCTGGTCGATACGGTTCGCTTCCCGGTTCTGCATGGCCTCCTTCATCATCTGGCAGTACTCCTGCCGGGATTCGTAGAACGTGATGGTAAAATTCACATGGCTGGGCTTGCTTTGGATCATAGTGACGGAATACGATACGCGGCAGAAGCCGCCGTCGGTTTCCGTCTCCCAGCTGGCGCCGGTGACGGTATCGTCGGGAATATTCAGGTCAGAGAGCTGACGGTACAGCTGGTCGTCATCGTCAAAGCCGCCCCAGAGCTTACCCGCTAAGGTAATGGTCTTCTGCCAGTCCTCCCAATGGAAGGTGATATCTTCTCCCGCCGCTTCCAGATGCGTCACCTGACAGAAGCGCTTGCCACCGCCATAAACGGCACTGCTGACAGCACCCCAGGGAAAGAGGTCTTCTCCACCGCTGCGGAGGGTATAGGCGATCTGCCCCTCGGTAAAGGACTTGGTCTCATTCGGCGAGATGGCCAACGGCATATCCAGCTGCCGCACTGCCTGCTCCACCTTTTCCGCCATCAGGGGATAGCCGTTGGGCGCCACCGACACGGTGATGGGCGGGCGGGGCAGCAGCCCCTCGGCGTCCCGCGGAATGGCCCGCTGCTGGTCGGTGGTGAGACTCTGCCACGCCTGCGTGTAGACGGCTTCCGCCTTCTGGTAGGCCGCCAGCAGCGTGCCGGTATAGCCCTCGGCATACGCGCCGTCCAGTCCGTCGATATTCAGCAGCAGCGCACGGCACTGTTCAACTGTCAGGTTATTTCCCTTTACATAGTCTGTCAGCTGGGATACCAGCGCCCCGCTGTCGTTGCCATTCTGACCGTAGATATCCCAGCGGAAGCCGCCGTCAGGGAAACGGGTAAAGAAGGTCGCGGCATCGGGAACGGCCTCCTTGGAGCGGGCGATGTTCTTCTTCATCTGCCACGCCCAGCCGGAGAGAGCGCTGATGATCTCGTCGCCGGTCATGTCTCCGGTGTAGGCGGCGTTTGCCTCCCTGTTGATCCACAGCAGGGCGTCGGTGCCGCTTTCGACGGTCAGCGTGCCGCTGCTCCAGCTGTGGAGGGTGATGGAGGGCGTACTGCCGGTCAGCTCCGCCTTTCCGTAGCGGGCGACCCAGCGGTTGTCGCTGGCCAGCTGGAAAAAGCCCTGCCCCACCGTGTCAGGCTCCGGCACGTCCACGATATCCACCTCTGTGGGCAGACGGAACTCCGAGGCCAGCAGCGCGTGAGCGCTCTCGGTATCATAGCCCAGAATGTTCTCGGGCGGCGTGGTGTCGCTGGGAGTAAAGGCAGCATGCACCACGATCATATAGTCGGCGTTTTGGGCGATATCGGGCTGCTTTTCCAGCTTTCGGCAATCAAACTCCGGCAAGCCGCCGCCCAAGTCCGCCGCCACCGCCAGCAGCACAATGTCGTCGCCCGCCGCAGCCTGCCGTTTTTCGCCGTCAGTATAGGCGGCAAAGGCGGTATCCTTGGGCATCTGCTTCAAATCGTCCGAGAGATCCCCGTAGCCGCCGTAGGCGTCCGTGGCGGCCCAGAGGGAGAACGTAAGCCGCATTTGCTCATTACGCTCCGGCTGCGTCAGCTGGACGCTCAGCTCGTTGACATAGCGGCTCATGGTCAGCAGTTGGGTGGTGCGGCACTGGCCGTTCTGCCAGATCTCGGCGTAAATGTTGGCGTCCAGCGCCGCTTCCTGTGTGTCTACGGTGAAGTCTGCGCGCCAGGTGGAGATGATGTTCTCCTTCTCCACGAAGGTCAGCGTGCCTTTGCTGCCGCCGGACACGGGATCGGTCAGGAAGCAGACGGCCACCACGATGCAGGCGATAATGGCCGCCAGAATCACCCAAAAGGCGGGCTTTTTGTACTGCAAAACCGCCTTGATACGGCTCTTGACCCCCTCCTCGCCAAAGGCTACGGGGCAGGCCAGCACCATCCGCCGCCCCTGACTGCACTGGAGCAGGGCGTCGGAGTAGGCTTTCTTTTCGTTCCTATCCAGACGGCGTACCACGCACTGGTCGCAGGCCGTTTCAATATCCCGGCAGAACAGCCAGTAGGCCAGCCACACCAGCGGATTGAACCAGTGCGCCGCCAGCAGCACGTAGCCCAGCGGCTTCCAGACGTGGTCGCCCCGCCGCAGATGAGCCTGCTCGTGGGTCAGCACGTAATCCAGCTGCGCCCCGTCCATGCCGCTGGGCAGATAGACCCGGGGACGGAACAGGCCCAGCAGGAACGGCGACGTTACCGCGTCGCACACCCAGATATTATCCCGCAGGCGCATGGCCTCCCGCACACGAAGGCGCAGCCGCAGCGTACTGCCCAGACCGTACAGCAGCAGCGCGCCGCCCACCGCCAGCCACACCGTCACCAGCGGCGGCAGATAGCGGGTGGGATCACTGCGGCCCGCCGTCTCCTGCACCGGCTCCGCGGCGGCGGACTGCTCCGGAGTGGTCTGCGGCTGGGCCGGAATGGCTTCCGCCGGACGGATGGCGTCCACGTCCAGCTGAATGGAGGGCTTGTCGCCGCTTTCATAGACGTAGTGGAAATACTCCACCTGTCCCGACTTCTGCACGGCGGCGGGAGCGGCCACCTGATAGGCCGACACCGGGGACTGGAGGCTGATGGGGCACACCAGCCGCACCGCCACCATGGCCCACAGCAGGCAGGTGATCCAACGGGGTGCTTTTTTCAGCAGCAGCCGCAGCACCAGCACCGCCAGAATCAGCCATCCGGCGGCGACGCTCATGTTGACCAGCTTTACAAAGACCGCGTTCATGCTCATCCCTCCGTTTCGTCGATCATGCGGCGGATCTCCGCCCGTTCCTCCTCCGTCAGCTTCCGCCCCTGGGTAAAGGCCGCGATAAAGGCGGGCAGCGAGCCGTGGAAGCTGTCGGTCACGTACTGTTGGCTCTGGCGGGCGTAGAACTCCTCACGGCTCATTCGCACGGTGACAAGGCCGCCGTCGTTCTGGAACAGCCCCTTATCGCACAGCCGCCGCAGCACCGTGTGAACGGTGGTGCGCTTCCAGCCCATCTCCGCCTCCCCCAGCTTCACCAGCTGGGAGGACGTGACCGGCGCGGTGCGCCAAATGATATCCGCAAATTTGGACTCTACGATCCCCATCTGCAATTCCGACATGGCAGTTCCCTCCTATCCGACTACATTATGTAGTCTTTTCTATAGACTACAGTATATAGTCTCATTTGTCAAGGGGGAAAATGGAAAAAACGGTTTCTTTATCAGAAACCGCTTTTTCGCTACGTTATTCTTTTGGGAGGTCTGTCCAGCTCATATCCACCCAGATGGCGGGGCGGACGTATTCGCCCTCGTAGGAGCGAGCGCCCTCGCCCACACCGCCGCGGGTATACACGCTGTCGGGGTGATTGCCGCCGTCGGTGGTGCGCAGCCACCAGATGGCCGGGGCGGGAGCCGTGGCGTTTCCGGCCCAGGGATCCTCCGACAGGGCGTAGGCGGTATAGTCCGTGACGGTGGCCGCCTCGGAGGAGAAGTAGGCGTAAACCTCGGTATCACTTAGCAGGAACACCCGATCCTCGGTGGTAAAGGGGTTTTCGCTCCCCTTGCGGCCGCCGGAAGCGGTGATGACGGTGGTGGTCAGCAGCCGGCTCTGCTCCTCGGCGCTGAACGCGGCATTGAGGAACGTACTGTTCAGCCACTGGCGGAGGGAGCAGCTCTCCCAGGTGAAGGGCTCTGTCACCGGCTCATAGAAGGGCATGAAGGACTGATGATCCAGCGCGTATTTGCTGAGCAGAAGCGCCTTGTCGCCGTCCCGAGCCAGCACCAGCCATTCGATAGGCTCCTTGCCGTTGGCGGCATCGCCGTCCTGCTCATAGCTGCCGAATAGGACGGTCTCCGGTTCCTCGCCTGTCTGACCAAGATAGCGGGCGTCGCCCTCCAGCCAGTCGCGGAAGCTGGAGTCCGCTATGCTGTAGACATGCTCCGCGCCGCCGCTGCTGACGATCACATTGCTGACGCTGAAGCTTAAATTGTTCCGTTCCAATGTGTCCTCGTAGAAATACAGCGTGCTGTCGCCGATCTCCAGCAGGGCCGCAAGCTGGAAGCTCGCCTCGTCGATCGACTCGATCGGCTGCCAGACCTCCGACCGCAGGAAGCGGGTCAGCACCGGAGCGGGGATTCCGTTGTCCGTATACAGCGTGTCGCCGTATGCCCAAGTCATGTCGAAGGTGTCCATCTCCTCCGCCTGCGCCGCCAGCTTCAGCAGCAGCGTGTCGGTCTGGGTCAGGGCGCGCCGCACATCGGCGCAGCCCATCTCTCCCATGTTATACCAGCGGCTCTCATCACCGGCGGTGATCTTGACGGTGCTCTCCCCCGGCGCGGCGGCATAGAAGCGAAGGGCGGTGTCGTCGTTCACCTGCGCAAGAATGGTGTAGTCCCCATCTGTACCGTCATCAGCCCGGCCCTCCCGCAGGAAGGTCCAATCGGCGTTTGACAGCAGCTTGCCCAGAGTGGAGCCGGAGGTGGTCTCCACATCGCCGGCATAGCCGGTCAGCGTGACGGTGTCCGTCTGATAGGCCACAAGGGCCACATTCTGATAGCTGGCCGGGGACTGGTCGGACTCCTCGTTCTCTGTCCCCTTGGGGTTGGTCAGGAAGCACACCGCCACCACGGCGCACACCACCACCGCCGCCAGCACCGCCCAGAAAGCGGGCTTTTTGTACCACAGCACCGCCTTTACGCGGGTCTTGACCCCCACCTCGCCAAAGGCCAGCGGGCAGGCCGCCACCCAATGGCGGCCCCGACTGCAATCCAGCAGCGCCTGAGAGTAGGTCGCCCGCTCCTCCGCCGCCATGTCGCGGATCACCCGCTCGTCGCAGGCCAGCTCCATATCCCGGCAGAAAAGGATATACGCCGCCCACACCAGCGGGTTATACCAGTACACCGCCAGCAGCAGGAAGCCCAGCGGCTTCCACAGGTGATCGCCCCGCCGCAGATGAGCCCTTTCATGCCGCAGGACGCAGACACGCGCCGCTTCATCCATGCCGGAGGTCAGGTAGATACAGGGTCGGAACATCCCCAGAATAAAGGGGGACTTGATGCTGTCGCACAGGTAGACATTGCCCTCCAGCGGGATGGACGCCGCTACGTCCTCCCGCAAGCTCAGATAGCCCGCCAACGCCAGCATCAGCATCACATAGATACCCACCGCCCACAGGATGGAGGGAAGGTTCATATCCACAGAGCGGGCGGGCGTTTGGGGCTGGGGGATGGCGTCCGCCGCCGTTGTGGCGTCCGGCACGGTGCTGTCCGGGGTAGACGGGGTCTCCGCCGATACGCCGGGCAGCAGCGTGGCGGGACGGTATCTGACGTCGCCGCAGAAACCTGTATCCTGAAAATACGTCACCTGACCGCTGGACTGTACGGCATCTCCCGCCAGCCGGTAGACCGACAGGTCGGACTGGAGCGCCACGGGGCACACCAGCCGCACCGCCACCAGCGCCCACAGCGCACACAGCACCCATTTGGGCGCCAGCCTTTTCAGTAGCGGTCGCAGCAGCAAAAGCACCACGATCAGCCAGCTGGCCGCCACTGCCAGATTCAGTGAGCCAACAAACAGTTGCCGCAGATTATCCATAGTCAGCCCTCCTTCCGGAATGTGTCGATCATCCGCTGGATCTCGTCCACCTCCGCCGCCGACAGCTTCTTGCGGGAGGTAAAGGCCGTGATAAAGGCGGGCAGCGACCCGTCAAAGGCGTCCTCCACGAATTGCTCCGACCTGGCGGCGTAGAACTGCTCCTGGGTCATCACCACCGACACAAGGCCGTTTTCGTTTTTGAACAGGCCCTTTTCGCACAGCTTCCGCAGCACCGTGTAGGTGGTGGGCTTCTTCCAGTTCAGCTCCCGCTGGCAGATCTTCACCAGTTCGCCTGACGGCAGCGGCGCGTAATGCCACACCAGCTCCGCGAACCGCAGCTGTACCTCGCCCAGCTCCATGTTGTCCATAAGCGCTCCTCCTTTTCGGTTTACTCTCGATAAACTCTACAGTTAGTTTATCAAGAGTAAACCATTTTGTCAAGGGCTTTTACGGAAGTTTTCAAAAAAACTGAGTAAGCGCACAATAACCACCCGCATGGCATCTCACCCAACGATGTGAGATAATATCCCGAAACTTGAAAAACGCACGGAGAGTTTTTCAAGAAGAAGGGAGAGATGCTATCAAATGACAGATGTGTTGGCAGTGCGGGACGACTATCGGGCGCAGACATGGAGAATGCTTATTCAGGAATGCAGCAACAGTGGACTGACAAAACGGGAGTTTTGCCGGCGGCGTGGGATCTCCGAGAAAAGCTTTTACTACTGGCTCCGGAAACTCCGCAGTCAGATGGCAGAAGCTGCCGGGCCTCAGATCGTGCAGCTGGAATCTTCTGTGACTTCAACGGAGATTCTCCAGATCCAATACCGGGGTGCAGAATTGAAGCTGCCGGTCGGTGTGGATATTGAGGCTGTCGCTGCACTGCTTCGATCCATTCAATCGCTATGATAGATCTGACAGAAGTCCGGAATTTCTATATTGCCTGTGGCTACACGGACCTCCGCCTTGGGATCGACGGCCTGGCCGCAGTAGTGAAGCAGCAGTACGGAAGCCATTTGCTTTTTTATCATTCAGTGCTTCTTCAGCGGTAGGAATAGCAACAACCTCTACTAACTCCTTGGGAAGATAATCTTTGTCAACGTTAAAGTATTTTGTTTCTTTTTCGTTAGTGGTTACAAAGAAACTTGCACCAGCCCAAGAAGCATAATTGTATCCCTGATAATAATCTTCTTCACGAATACGAACATTTTCCGCTTTACATTCAACAACAATAAAAGCGGCTTTGCTTTCGATTTTATCCTGTTTTGATTTCCAAATAACAATATCTGCACGTGCTTTGCCTTGACCACGTTGAGAGTTGTTGACCTTAATTTCTTGTGCCATTTGGTCAAGAGAATATCCATAGTCCTCTACAAGGATTTTTATGTATTCTTGGCGTACTTTCTCTTCGGGAGTTTCAATATGCCAAGAATCAGCTAACGGGCAAAAGATTTTTCCGTTTTCTCTTTTAATCTTTAATGTGCTCATAATAAAGCCTCCGTTTTTTGTTGTCCCTCAAGCATCAACAAATTTCGCATAAAAGATGTCATGAATATGGGCTTGAGGAAAGGATATATGCGGGATAATAAGATTAAATCGTTCATGTCCTAAGCCAAAACTTCCCATTTGCCGTAGCGTTTGCCGTCAACTCTACGGAGATATTGCTTCTCTTTCAGAGAGTCTGTAATGCGCTTTATACTTCTGACGGATTTTCCTGTTTGTTCTGCAAGCTCGGTTTGCTTAACAGACGGGTTCTTTTTTATTA
>OIXA01005622.1_pt1 | contig 11065 bp, 9 predicted proteins | sample 1587721 | NCBI WGS metagenome assembly OIXA01 (sample SAMEA3888900, study PRJEB22519) | human gut metagenome | biome: human gut; feature: human-associated habitat; material: faeces | place: Denmark | collected 2013 | reverse complement strand
CCGCGCTCAGCAGCGGGATCTGGCCGATCTGCTTGAGGTAGTTCTTCACAGGGTCGTCCAGCAGCTCATCCATGGCAGCTTTGAGGTCCGCCGGGTTCTCCTCCGCGCTCTCCTCCTCTTCCTCGCTGATGCCCATGTCATCGCTGTTGTTCTCGGCGTTTTCCACCTCGGCAATGATGCTGTCCACGTCCAGGCTGGTATCCGCCTCGACCTCGTTGTCCAGGATCTTGATGCCGCGCTCCTCCAGGAGGGTGTAGAGCGTTTCCACGTCCATTCTGCACTGTGCAGCCAAATCTTTGGCCTCCTGTGCCGACAGGGTGCCCTCACCTTTGGTCAACAGTTCCTTTAAAGTCATGCCCATTTCGCTCTCTCCTTTTCGCTTTGGGAAAACCCCGTCCGGGGTGTTGCTCTTAAAATCCGCGGACAAAACTGCATCAGATCACCAGCCCGCCGTTGACACCAAACACTTGTCCGGTGATGTATCCGGCGTCCTCTCCGGCTAGGTAGAGCAGCAGTTTTGCCACTTCGTCCGCGCTGCCCAGGCGGCCCACAGGGGTCTCCTCAGCCAGAGCGGCCTTATCTTCGGCGGTAAATGCCGCCATCATATCGGTGTCGATGACACCCGGGGCCACACAGTTGACGGTGATGCCGCTGGGGCCCTCTTCCTTGGCCAGCGCCTTGGTCAGGCCGATGAGGCCCGCCTTGGCGGCTGAGTAATGTACCTCGCAGCTGCCGCCCGTCTGGCCCCACATGCTGCTCACCGTCAGGATGCGGCCCGCCTTGCGGCGGATCATCCCGGGGAGCACCAGCTGGCACAGGTTGAACGCACCGGTCAGGTTGACATCCAGCATGTGCTGCCACTCTTCCGGCGTGATGTCGGTAAAAAGCTTCTGCTGGGCAATGCCCGCGTTGCTCACCAGCACATCCACCCGGCCCAGCGCCTGCTCCACCGCACGGAACGCCAGCTCACAGCTGGCCCGGCTGGCCACATCGCACTGAACGATGGTGCAGCCCGGCAGGGCTTTTTCCAGCGCCGCAGCGGCCTCCGCATTTTTGTGGTAGAACACCGCCACCCGGTAGCCTGCCTCATAAAAGGCTTTGGCGGTGGCCGCACCGATGCCCCGGTCTCCGCCGGAGATCAGCACCGTCCGCCCGTTTGTCCGGATCGCCGGCACAGGTGCTTCCGGGGCCGCCGCGGGCTCCTCCGGCGCTTTCACTTCCGCCGGGGCCAGCTCCGGCACAGGCTCTGCCCGCACAGGTTCCCGCTCCTGTTTGGGCATCTCCCGCGGCTTCCGGGCCGGGATGACGATGGTGGGTTCGTCGTCCGGGAAATCCGGGACTTCCGGCTCTTTCGCCTTTCCAGCCGGTTCCGGGGGCTCCGGGGCTTCCGGGGCAGGCTGCAGAGGCTTGCCGGGCAGTTTCACCGTCTCGGCGTTGTCCTCCGCCATGTCAAATGTCAGTTCAAATTCGTCGTCGTACAAGAGTCAGACCCTCCTGTCGCTTGTTTCTCTGTAAGGCATTTTCCAGCCTTGCAGGGGGTGGTGGTCGGCCCTGCGCCCAGCGGAGCTGCACTCTGCTTTCTTCTTCCGGTCATGTCCGGTCCTGCGGTGCGCCCGCCGGCTCCTGCGCGTGGTTTCGACAAGTTACCATTGAATAATATAGCACAAATTGCCGAAAAAAGAAAGTGGGAACCCGTGCTTTTTTCACGCAGTTCCCACTTTTTTCATCATTTGGACTTGTTTTGTCCCTGTACCGGCGGTTTCCACTTCGGCCTTGCAGCCCGCTGCTCCCGCAGACGGAGGAAAAACGCCTGCAAAAGAGCCTGCGCTTCCTCGGCCCGGAGGCCCCGCTCCACCGCCGGGTGGTGGTTGAACGGCAGGGCAAACAGGTCTGTCACCGAGCCGCAGCAGCCCGCCTTGGTGTCGGCCGCGCCGTACACCACCCGTTTGACCCGGCTGTTGAGGATGGCCCCGCTGCACATGGGGCAGGGCTCCAGCGTGACGAACAGCTCACACTGCCACAGCCGCCAGCCACCCAGCTTTTTGCAGGCCGCGTCAATGGCCAGCAGCTCCGCGTGGTGGAGGGCGTTTTTCTCGGTCTCCCGGGTGTTGTGGGCGGCGGCAATGATCTCTCCGTCCTTTGCGATGACGGCTCCCACCGGCACCTCGCCCAGCGCCGCGGCCTTTTCGGCTTCGGCCAGGGCTACACCCATCAGTTCGTAATCGGTCATCCCAGTCCCCTCTCTGCCAGACATCCGGCCAGCACGATGCAGTTGTTGAGGCAGTGGAGCCCCATGCCGGGCCAGAGCCGCCCGGTGTGCTCCACGGCCCAGCCAAACACCAGCCCCATGGCAAAAGCGTAAATTTTCGCCTCCGCGCTGCCATGGGCAGCGGCAAACAGCACCGCCTGCCCCGCCAGCGCCACGCCGGGCCCCAGCGGGCGGAGCAGCCTCTGTACCCCGCCCCGGAAAATCAATTCCTCTCCCAGCGGCAGCACGGCACAGACCCGCAGAACCGTCCAGCCCATCTTCTCCGGCTCCTCCGGCAGAGTCATGCTTCCGCCGGGCAGCAGCAGACTGCCGGCCACGGCCACCACAGCCCAGAGGGCCGCCGCCTGCCCGAACGCTTTCCAGAACGCCGGGCCTTTTTCGATCTTGTTCATGGCGCTGCCTCCTGTCGGCGGACATTGTACCACACCCGCCCCCTTGGGTGCAAGCAGTTTTGCGCCTGCACGAAGAAATTTGCTTCAAAAGATTGACTTTCCGGTTGGTGTTCTGCTATAATTTTACCGACTTTTTACTTATTTCTGTTGTTTTACAACCGTTCCGGGCGGCTTCCGCCCATGGAGGTATTTTATGATCCGCATTCTCACCGATTCCGCGTCCGATATCCTGCCCGCAGAGGCCGCGCAGCTGGGCGTGACAGTCATCCCCCTCAACGTCACGCTGGAGGACGGCACCGTCTTCCGGGACGGCCTTGACAAGACCCCCTCTGAATATTATGCACAGCTGGCCGCCTGCAAGAAGCTGCCCACCACCAGCCAGCCCAGCCCGGAGCTGTTTGAGCGCTTCTTCGCCGAGGCAGCGGCCGCAGGCGATGAGGTCATTGGCATCTTTCTTTCCCATGAGCTTTCCGGCACTTGCCAGTGCGCTAAGCTCGCGGCAGACCTGGCCAACGTGGACAACGTGCTGTTTGTGGACAGCACCAATGTCTGCCTGGGCGAGGGCCTGCTGGTGCGGCTGGCCGTCCAGCTGCGGGACGCTGGCAAGACGGCCGTGCAGATCGCAGCCTCGCTGGAGCACGCCAAGGAGCACCTGCATCTGGTGGCCGCCATCGACGACCTGAAATATCTGCGCAAGGGCGGGCGTCTGCCCGCCGCTGCTGCCGTAGCAGGCGGGATGCTGGGCATCAAGCCCCTTATCACCATCAAAGAGGGCAAAGTGGCTCTGGCTGGCAAGGCCCGGGGTCTGCCCGGCGCCTACGTTGCCCTCTTCAAAAAGATCGAAGAGCTGGGCGGCATCCACCCCACGCTGCCCGCGCTGGCAGGCTACACCGTCGCCCCCCGCGAGGTGGCCCCCATCCAGACCTACCTGCAGGATAATCTGCACCGTCCCGAGGCCCTGACCCGCCAGATCGGCTGCGTCATTGGCACCCACGCCGGTCCCGGCGCGTTCGGCCTGGCGTTCTTTGATGAAGCACTGGACATCGAATAAAAATAGGATCCATGAAAAAAGCGAGGAGCCTGGCTCCTCGCTTTTTTGCGTTCTCGCTTCTTCTTTTACAGCACCGCATCCGAAATGAGCTTGCCCAGCAGGAGCACCAGCACCACCAGCATCATGGGGCGGATGAACTTTGCCCCCTTGCGGAGGGCGAAGTGGGAGCCCAGCAGGTTGCCCGCGATGCCGCTGATGGCACAGGGGATGCCGATGGAAAAGACCACCAGCCCGCTCATGAGGTAAGTAAAGAGGCTGGCATAGTTGCTGGCCAGGTTGAGCACCTTGCCGTTGCCGTTGGCGGTGCGCAGATCAAACTTCATCAGGCTGGAAAAGGCGATGATGGCAAAGGTGCCCGTGCCGGGCCCCACCAGACCATCATACAGGCCGATGCCCAGCCCGATGCCCAGCGCCAACGCCGCTTTTTTCAGGTTCATGGTACCGTCATCCCGGTTTTCGTCCGGGAGGTTGCGCTGCCACAGGATGATGACCGCCGCAATGGGCAGGATGATGAACATGGTGGTCTTCAACACCTCATCGCTGAGCAGCAGGACAATGTGCGCCCCCAGCGCGCTGCCCGCAAAGCTGCCGATGGCCGCCAGAATGCCCACCTTGACGTTCATGGCACCATTTTTGAAGAAACTGGCCGTGGCAAAGGTGGTGCCGCAGGCAGCACTGAACTTATTGGTGGCATAGGTGTAGTGCGGCGGCAGCCCTGCAAACAGATAGGCCGGCAGGCTGATGAGCCCGCCGCCGCCCGCCGCGGAATCCACAAACCCTGCAAATCCGGTCATAAAGACAAGAAACACCATCATGACCGGGGAAATTGTAATACCCATTGTTATAATTCCTCTTTATTATCCTAAATTCTCCATCAGACTCCCCTGATCGAGGAGCTCCGCGACGTCCCCGCTGTCAGCGGGTTGGAGCGGTGAGAGGTTTTCTTTTCAATTTCGATACAGCTTGCCCTCACAGGCCAGGATCTGGTCAAAGATCATCCGGGAGACCCTTGCACCATACACCATGGCCGGGTGGCCGTCGTACTCGATGATATCATGGAAGTCTTTGTTCATCAGCACGATGACGTATTCGCCGTAGGGGGTATGGATGATGCCGCCGTCGTTGCGGCAGGCGTTCATGCTGCCGCTCTTGCTGGCCACCCAGATCAGCTCCGGCTCGCCGGTCTCCTCGCAGTCCAGGTAGAACTGGGGGAAATCGTGGGTGAGCATGGTGTTGTAGTGCTGCTGGCGGAAGATGGCCAGCATCTCGGCGCTGGCCTCGGCGCTGACGAGGGTGCCCTTGGCCACCTGCGCAAACAGGGAGGCGTAATCCCGGGGCGTGGTGGTGCCCAGCTTCTCATAGCGGTCAAAGTGGAGGGGGTTGTGGAGCACGGTGTGGGCAAAGCCCAGCTCTTTGATGCAGGCGTTGATGGTATCCAGCCCCAGATAATCAATGATCATGTTGGTGGCGATGTTGTCCGAGCAAATGATCATCATGGTGGCCGTGTCTTTCACCTTGAGCTTTGCTCCCACGCCCAGAGCCCGCAGCATTCCGGAGCCGTCCACAAAGTGCTCCGGTTGATACTCGATCTCCTCGGTCAGGCTGGCCTTGCCCCGGCTGACCTGTAAATACAGCACCGCCAGGATATAGGCCTTGATGGTGGAGGCCGTTTCAAACTCCTCGTCGGCTCCCATCTCCACGGTGTGGCCCTGCAGGTCGTCCACAAAGACGCTCATTTTGCCCTGATAGGAGTACAGCTCGGCAGCGATCCGCTTTTCCAGCGTCATATTCTGATCCATTTTGGAATATCCTCTCTTATTTTTACAGATTGTCCTCAAAGAAGCGCTGTGCGTTCCGGTAGAAGACGCGCTCCACCTCGTCCTCGGTGAAGCCCTCGCGGCAGAGCGCCTCGGCCAGCAGGGGCAGCTTGGAGCAGTCGTCCATCTCCAGCTCACCGCCGATGCCGTCAAAATCGCTGCCCAGACCAAGGATCTCAATGCCGCCCACTTTCTTAAAGTGCGCCGCGTGCTTTGCCATCAGGGCCACGGTGCTGCGGCAGAGAGCCTCTTCCGGCTGGTTGTCCAGGAAGCCCGAGCAGTAGTTCAGGCCCACCAGGCCGCCCCGCTCTGCCATGGCCCGGATCATCTCATCGGTCAGGTTGCGGCAGTGGGGTGCCAGAGCGCGGCAGTTGGAATGGCTGGCTGCAAAGGGACGGGTGCTGTGCTCGGCGATGTCCCAGAAGCCCTTATCCGAGAGGTGGCTCACATCTGCAATGATGTGCAGCCGCTCCATCTCGGCCAGAAACTCGAAGCCCTTTTCTTTCAGGCCGGTCTTCGTGTTGGGTTGGCAGGGCCAGATGGTATCCGTGTCGGCTCCCGGCACCACATTGGGGCTGGCCAGCTCGTTTTCGTGGTTCCAGGTCAGGGTCATCATCCGGACGCCCAGCTCATGCATGAGCCGCAGCACGCCCAGGCTGCCCTTGCAGCAGCCGCCCTCTTCAATGGTCAGCATTCCGCTGATCTTGCCCGCCTCCGCATTCTTGCGGAGATCCTCCGGCTGATACACCGGCGCGATAAAATCGCTGTACTTTGCCATGATCCGCTTGAAGATGTCGATCTCCTCCAGCGCCGCCACCAGCGGGTCCTGCCCCGGGCGGGCCAGGTTGACAAAGGCTGCAAAGCACTGCAGCATGTAGTCACCTTTTTGCAGCTTTTTCAGGTCGATCTGTAAATCGTTTTCCGCAAAGCTCTTGGGCTGGCCTGCCTCCTCGGCATACCGCAGCTCACTGAGCGTGTCGCAATGTAAATCAAAGACTTTCATAATATCCGCCTTCCGTTCTCAAAAGATACTTCCCACCGCATTCAGGCACTGGACCAGATCTTCCCGGTAGAGCGGGTCCGCCGGGTCCAGACTGTTGAGCACCACGCCGCCGCTGACCGCGGCTCCCGTGGAGTGGATATACCGCCCGCCGCCAAGGTAGAGCGCCACATGCCCCGGGAAGAAGAGGGCGTCGCCCGGCTTCTTTTCCTCAAAAGGCACCTCGTGCATGGGCCAGCCCTCCACGATGCTGGCATCCCGGTAAATGAGGACGCCGCACTGCATGTAGGCGCTGCTGACAAGGCCCGAGCAATCAATGCCCCGGCCGGATTTGCCGCCCCAGCGGTACTCCGTGCCCATGTATTTTTTGGCCTGCTCACAGACGGCGGCACGGAACACCTCCTCGCTGCCGCCGTACCAACGGTTCAGGGCTTCCTGCACCAGCTCTGCGGCGGGGATGCCTTTCTGCTTTGCCAGCGCCTCGTCAAACGGCAGACCCTCTTCCTGCGAGAACACGGCGCTCATCTCATACCGCACCGGTTCCAGCGCCACATCCCGGACATAGCCAGCGCGGCCATCCACCAGCCGCACCTTGGCCCAGCCCTTGTGGGCCTCGGCCTCCTCGGGCGCTTCCGCCACCCGGCGCAGCAGGCCGCCCCGCTCCAGCTCCATCATCCGGACGCCCTGCACCTTGGGCAGGTTGAGGACATCGGTGGCCCGTCCCGCCAGGACCATCGGCTCCGCGAGGTAGTCCCGCAGGGGAGCTTCCTCGATAAACTGCAGCTCCCGGGTAAAAACATAGCCGTGGTAGCCGTAAAAGCTGACCACCTCGGCCACATCCGGGGCCAGATGGACTCCGGCCGCCGTCACGCCGCCGGGGGCAGTGCGCACCTGACAGGCCTGCCCGTAAAGCCCCTCATCGCCAATGGTGGAGACCGGCCCCGTTTCGCCCTCCTTGATGGGCTGAGGCAGATCGTAAATGGTGCCTACCGGCACGGAAAACAATGCGTATTTCATGTTTCGCTCCCCTCCAGCAGCTGCAGCAGCTCGTCCGGCCGCATGGACAGGATGGCGCCATCCGCCGTCCCGGTCACGGTATCGGCCAGCGACTGCTTGGCCTGCTGCAATTCCACGATTTTTTCTTCAATGGTATCCTGTGCAATGAGCTTATACACCTGCACCGGGTTCTGTTGGCCGATGCGGTAGGCGCGGTCGGTGGCCTGATTCTGGGCGGCGACGTTCCACCACGGGTCGTAGTGGATGACGATGTCCGCCGCCGTCAGGTTAAGGCCGGTGCCGCCGGCCCGCAGCGAGATGAGGAAAACGCTCACCTCTCCCCCGTTGAACCGCCGGACCAGCTCCGCCCGGACGGGCTTCGGCGTCGAGCCCTGCAGCGTAAAGTGGCTGATGCCCTCGGCGTCCAGACGCTTTGCCAGCAGCTCGAGCATCGAGGTGAACTGGCTGAACAGCAGGATGCGGTGGCCGCCCTCCACGGCGCTGGAGACCAGCTCCACGCAGGCGTCCAGCTTGGCGCTGCCACCCTCCCAGTTGTCTGCGATAAGGCGCGGGTCGCAGCAGATCTCCCGCAGCCGCATGAGGACGGCGAACACCGCCATCTTGTCCTCGGGCTTTGCGGCCTGCAGCTTCTCCCGGGCGTCCACCACAGCGGCCAGATAGAGCTTGCGCTGCTCCTCTTCCAGCTCGATGCGGTAAACATTCTCGGTCTTGGGCGGCAGCTCCTTGAGCACATCCGACTTCATGCGGCGGAGGATGAAGGGGCCGGTCAGCTGATTGAGACGCCGCACGGCGGTCTGGTCTTCCTCCTGCACGATGGGCTTCTCGAACCGGCTGCAAAAGCTCTTGTAGGGCGGCAGATAGCCCGGCATCAGGAAGGAGAAGATGCTCCACAGCTCGCCCAGCCGGTTTTCCACCGGCGTACCGGTGAGGGCGAACCGCACCCGGCTGCGCACTTTGCAGACGGCCTTGTATTTCTGGGTGGTGTGGTTCTTGATGGCCTGCGCCTCGTCGAGGATGCAGGCATAAAACTCCTGCCCCTCGTAAAGCGCCTCGTCACGCCGCAGCAAATCGTAGCTGGTCACCACGAGGTCGGCGGCGGGCCAGCTCTCAGCCAGCTCGGCGCGGTGGGCGGCGTCGCCATCCACCACCACGCAGGAGAGTTCGGGCGTGAATTTCTGACACTCCTCGGCCCAGTTCAGCACCAGCGAGGCCGGGCAGACGATAAGGCTGGGCAGAGTCTGGCCGTTCTGCTTCATGGCCAGCAGGTAGCTCAGCACCTGCACCGTCTTGCCCAGGCCCATATCGTCGGCGAGGATGCCGCCCATGCCGTAACCGTCCAGCGTCCGCAGCCAGCGGTAGCCGTCCCGCTGATATTTGCGCAGAGTCTTTTGCAGGGAGACAGGCGGGGCATACTCGCTGTCCTTGACGGCGTGGAAGCTCCGGCTGATGCGCCGGAAGGCGTCATCCCGGTTGAAGCGCACACCGGTCTGGCCCGACAGCGCCCAGTCGAGGCTGGGCGCACGGTAAAGCGGAAGCTGCGCATGATTCTGGCCCAGCTTTGCGCCGGAGAGTTCCAGCGTTTCGTTCAGTTCGTCCAGCACTTCCAGCGAGTCATCCAGCCGCAGCAATCGGCCATCCCGCAGGCGGTGGTAGCGCTTTTTCTGGTGGAGTGACTTGAGCAGAGCTTTCAGCTCGCTCACCGGGAATTCGCCGGTGTCCACCTCCAAATCAAGCACACTGCCCTGTACCGACACACCCACCGAGATCTTCGGCGGCGCAGCCTGCAAGTCGCGGAATGCATCGCTGAGGTAGACTTCGCCCTCCGCCAGCAGGGCAGGCACACCCTCTTCAAGGAAAGTAACAAGGGTATCCTCGTCGTCTGTGCCATATTCGGCGGGGCTGGTGTCGGTCTGCTGGGTCAGATAAGTTTGGAGCAGCCGCCCGGCCCGACGCTCTGCGCGGGCGTCCCTCAATAAATCGGTCGGGGCCGCAAAAGGCGTCACCCGGTCTTCCCCATACAAAAATTCCGGGTGGGCGCGGACGGCCCCCATGTGGGGCGCATCCAGATAAAACTGCACCACCGGCTCCAGCGGTATCTGATTCAAAAGCAGCCGGTCAGGGTCGTCGATGGTGATCTTCCGGCCCAGCTCCGGCAGCACGAAGCTGCAAAACGATACGGCATCCTTGCTGGTGAAAAAGAGTCCGCTGCCACAGAGGGCGTTCAACGCGGGCAGCAAACGGGCCGCTTCGGATCGTTCCAGTTTCCAGATGGTGTCTTCATTATAAAGGTAGCTGTAGTCGAGGCCCTGCAATGTGTACAGACTGGGCTCCACCACGATGTGTACGCCGCCCCTCTTCTTCTCGACCCGCAGCGTCAGCGCGGGCAGACCCTTTCGCAAGGCGTAACCGCCCACCTCGCCCCTCGGCTCATATAATACCACCAGTTCATCCAGCAGCTCACCCGACAGCGGCACACTTCCAGCGGGGCCATTTGCGATGCTGCGGGTCGGGCGGCCTGTGGCGGCTTCCACGCTCTTTACCGTGTCCTGCTGGCGGCGGAGCAGCGTCAGAATTTTCTGTGCCTCGGAGGTAAAGGCGTCCCAGCGGTGGACAAAGGCCAGCGTTTTGCCGTAGCTGACGCTCCGCTCTTTCTCGATAGCCGTCAGCAGTTCCGGGATGCTTTTTACGACATACTGCCGCCCGCCGTCCGAAATGCGGAGGCGCAGCAGCGGCGGCTGTCCGGAGTAGTCGAGGATGAGCTCCGGTTCCAGTTCCGCGAAGCCTCGCTGCTGGCCGTCCGAGGCCGTCAGACTCTCCACCTCGGCCAGCGCGTCCTCCTGATAAGCTCGAAGAAGTTCCTGCGCCTGCACATCCGAGACAGGTTCATCGCCTCGCCATTTCCTGCCGAACAGCATCTCGAGGCCGGAGACATAGCTATCCTTCCGAGCTGCAGCTTCTTTAGCAAATTCTGTCCCGCGCTGCACGCCCGGGATGTCCAGCAGTGCCTTCTTTTCCGGTTTTGACTCCGTCTTTTCTTCCGGCTCATCCACCTCATGCAGCAGCAGCGCACCGATGTGCTTGCAGCAGGGACCTTCGCCGTTTTCATTGAAAGAGCAGGTACAGCTGGCGCTGACGAAACTGCCGTTCTGGCGCAGCCACGCCTGGGTCCGGTAGAGGTTCCGGCCGCTGCCCCGCACATCGGCGCTCAGATGGCGCACGCCGTTCTCCGCCGTCTCACATTCCAGATCCTGCACCCTGTTCTCGTATGCCTTGGCCCGTGCATAAATCGTGCTGCCCAGCAGATAGCGGATCTCTTCTCTGTCCATGTCTCTGCCCTCCCTCTCCCAAGCGTCCTATTGGTTAAGCATACCGCACCCGCCGACCAGATGCAAGAGCTTTGGACGAAAAAAGCAAAAAGAAAACGCTCCAAGATTTCTCTTAGAGCGTTTTGATCAAGTCGGCGGCTACCTATTTTCACAAGCCGTTTCCAGCTAACTATCTTGGGCACGAGTGAGCTTA
>OIXA01005617.1_pt1 | contig 11073 bp, 10 predicted proteins | sample 1587721 | NCBI WGS metagenome assembly OIXA01 (sample SAMEA3888900, study PRJEB22519) | human gut metagenome | biome: human gut; feature: human-associated habitat; material: faeces | place: Denmark | collected 2013 | reverse complement strand
CTCCAAGGCTGTTTTTTATGTTTTTGTTTTTGATTACATTCACGATTCGGCAACAATGCATAATCTATCCCCAAGACTTTTCCACTGAGCCGAAAAGTGCCTGTGTGGGGCGTTGGTGCGGTGATGTGTTTGCCGATATGTTAAAAAGTGCCTAATGTTCTGATTTTCTTGTTATAATTCTTGGATTTTTTCGTAACTTTGTAGTTCAATTTAAAGAAGTTCGCACCGAGTCATCGGGGTTTGATATTTTAAAATAGTATTGTACAAAGGTTTTACCCATTTTTCCCGTAAAATCCACGCACACATAAAAAACATTAGTAAAGTGAATTTGTTTCAATCTTGGCGAAAAGCCGCATTCGTAATTACGTTAGCCACAATCGCTGCCACCACCATATCGTGCACTAATAAAGCGGGAGCGTCGATATTCGACTCCACCCCCGACGACACTATTGCGCCCACACTCACCACTCGTGGACCAATGATGATTCTGGAGGGCGAGCCTCACGACTCCACCTTCCTGACGCGTGGCGTGAAATATTCCGACAATTCGGGCGAGGCAAAACTCACCATCGACGCTTCGAAGGTGAACTGGAACCGACAGGGCATCTACGAGGTGACCTACTCGGTGAACGACTCTGCCCACAATGTGACCACCGTGACCGAACAACTCCGTGTGGTGGGCAAAAACGAGAAAATCGTGTATCTCACTTTCGACGACGGCCCATCGGTGTGCACCGACCAGATATTGAACATTCTGCGTCAAGAGAGAGTGAAAGCCACATTCTTCGTTACTGCCCAGTTCACCCCCTACCTCAACCGCATTGCAGCCATTGCTAAAGACGGCCATGAGGTGGCGATTCACACCTATTCGCACAATTTCAAAATCTATAAAAGCATCGACTCCTACTTTGCCGACCTCAACAAACTCAACGACTTGATTGAGAAATACACCGGCAAGCGTTCGCGCATCATGCGTTTCCCCGGCGGTAGCAGTAACTCGATTTACCGCAAATACAATTCCGACCCTAAATTTATGGACCGCCTGTGCGTGGCTTTGCTCGACAGCGGCTATCAGTTTGTGGACTGGAACCTTGATTCGGGCGATGCGCGTGGCAACAACATTGCCGCCGACCGACTCGTGCGCTCGGCTTGTGGTTCGCGACACAACATTCAGTGCCTTTTGATGCACGACACTGGCGCAAAGCGCACCACCGTCACGGCATTGCCACAAATTATCCGCTACTTCAAGCAGCATGGCTACGAGTTTGGCGTGCTCAACAGCGTGGACTATCAATGCTGGCACGGCGGAGCGAAGAAGAAAGCCCGCCTCGAAGCGCTCAGAAAGAGCGGCAACGCTGCACCTGCGCCAGTTAAGGCTGAAAAGCCAGCCAAGGTGGAGAAAAAGACGGTGAAAACCGATTCAGCCGCACCAGTGGCACTCAAGCCAGCCACCACAGCAAAGCCAGCCACCACCGCAGCACCTGCCACGGCAAAGCCAGCCACCACCAAAACGGCACCAGCCACCAAGCCAGCGGCAGCCGTGAAGCCAGCGGCACACAGTCATGTGGAGAGCAAAACCCCTGCCCACCACACACCCTCGCACCCCAAGGCAAAGCACGACACCATTCCCCATCAATAAAATGGCACGCGTGCTATAGCACACGCGCGAAATGGATAATAAAGGAAACTGATGCCCACAGCATCAGTTTTTTTTATGGGTGGGGAAAAGAAAAATGGGATAAGGAAGGAGGGAGCAAGGATTTTTTTGTAAATTTGCTTTTTAAATATGATGGAAGAAGAATTTGACATAAGAAAGGAGCGTATTCGCAGCGACCAAGATTTGGAAAAGGCTCTGCGACCGGTGCGATTTGAGGATTTTTCGGGTCAGGATAAGATTCTGGAAAATCTGCGTGTGTTTGTCGCAGCCGCACGTATGCGTGGCGAAGCGCTCGACCACACTCTTTTCTATGGCCCTCCGGGGTTGGGTAAAACCACGCTCAGCAACATCATCGCCAACGAACTGGGCGTGGGCTTCAAGGTCACCTCTGGTCCTGTGCTCGACAAGCCGGGCGATTTGGCTGGCTTGCTCACCTCGCTGGAGGAAAACGATGTGCTGTTTATCGACGAAATTCACCGTCTGAGCCCCGTGGTGGAGGAATACCTCTATTCGGCGATGGAAGACTATCGCATCGACATCATGATCGACAAGGGACCGGGCGCACGCTCGGTGCAACTCTCGCTTGCGCCATTCACGCTCATTGGTGCCACCACCCGCAGCGGCTTGCTCACCTCGCCACTGCGTGCGCGCTTCGGCATCAACTGCCACTTGGAATACTACAGCCACGAGGTGCTGGAGCAGATTGTGAAGCGTTCGGCTCGATTGCTCAACGTGCCCATCACCGACGAGGCTGCACTTGAAATTTCGCTCCGAAGCCGTGGCACTCCACGTATCGCCAACTCGCTCCTGCGCCGTGTGCGCGACTTCGCCCAAGTGAAGGGCTCCGGTAAAATCGACACCACCATTGCCCGCTATGCGCTTGAGGCGCTAAACATCGACAAATACGGACTCGACGAAATCGACAATAAAATTTTGCTCACCATCATCGACAAGTTTAAGGGCGGTCCCGTTGGGCTCAACACCATTGCCATGTCGATGAGCGAAGACCCCGGCACCATCGAGGAAGTGTATGAGCCATATCTTGTGAAAGAGGGCTTCATCAACCGCACCCCTCGTGGGCGCGAAGTGACCGAACTCGCCTACAAGCATCTGAAGCGACACCGCATTGCCGAGCAGGGCAACATTTTTGACTAAAATGTAGATTACATTCACACGAATTAAATATATACATATATAGAATTTAAAAAAAACACTATCACTGTGGCTACTAATTTAAAATCTCTTGCAAAAGACACTGCGATATACGGTGTGAGCAGCATTTTTGGGCGTTTCCTCAATTATCTGCTCGTGCCACTCTACACCGCCACACTCTCTGCCGCCTCTGGTGGCTATGGCGTGATCACCAACCTCTACGCGTGGACTGCGCTGCTGCTGGTGATTCTCACCTATGGTATGGAAACCACATTCTTCCGCTTCGCCAACAAAGCCGACGAGGATGCCGAAAAGGTGTATAGCACCACGCTGGTGTCGGTGGGCGCAACGGCGCTGATGTTTGTGGCAGCCGTGGTGGGCTTCCTGCCCAGCATATCATCAGCCCTCGGCTATGCCGGCCATCAGTCGTGGGTGGTGTCGATGGCTATTATCGTGGCACTCGACGCGTTCCAAGCCATACCGTTTGCCTATCTCCGCTATAAAAAGCAGCCTATCAAGTTCGCAGGGCTGAAATTGGCGTTTATTTTCATCAATATTCTGCTCAATCTGCTCTACTTCCTGATATTGCCAACCATGAAGTGCAACCTTTTCGGCATCTACGACGACCACTTCACGCTCAATGTGGGCTATGTGTTCTACATCAACCTCGTGACCACAGGCGGCATCACTTTCCTCTTTTGGAAAGAATTGCTCTGCATCAAATGGCGCTTCGACTGGGCATTGCTCAAGCGCATGTTGGGCTACAGTTGGCCAATCTTAGTGCTCGGCATCGCCGGTATTCTCAACCAAGCCGCCGACAAGATTTTGTTCCCCATCATCTACGAGGCAGCCGACCAGCAGAAGCAACTGGGCATCTACGGCGCGGCTGTGAAGGTGGCAATGATTATGGCGCTGATCACTCAAGCGTTCCGCTACGCCTACGAGCCGTTTGTGTTTGGCAAGAGCAAGGACAAGGACAACAAAGACACCTACGCCAAGGCGATGAAATACTTCATCATGTTCACCCTTTTCGCATTCCTGGCAGTGATTGCCGGCATCGACGTGCTCAAGCACATCATCGCCCCCGACTACTGGGAGGGCTTGAAGGTGGTGCCTATTGTTATGGCGGCAGAAATCATGATGGGTGTGTATTTCAACCTCTCATTCTGGTATAAACTCATCGACAAAACCATCTGGGGCGCAGTGTTCTCGTTTGTGGGTTGCGCCGTGCTTTTTGCCATCAACTTCATCTTCGTGCCCAAGTATGGCTATATGGCTTGCGCGTGGGGCGGATTCGCCGGCTATGGCACCGCCATGGTGATTAGTTACTTCGTGGGGCAGAAGCATTATCCGATTGCCTACCCGATGAAAGACATAGGCATCTACACCGGCCTCGCCGCCGTGCTGTTTGTGGCCATGCTGTGGCATCCGTTCGGCACCGCCGTGCTCGACACGGTGTATCGCTGCGTGCTGATGATGGTGTTCTTCGTGGTAATGTTCCGCCGCGAGCACATGGGCGAAATGTTCCAGAAGTTGCCAGTAGTGGGCAGATTCTTCCGATAAGCAGAGTTTTTTATACATTTTTGCATTTATATAAGGTGCAGTTTTATCGGAATTATTTTATCTTTGTATCTGCAATTTTTCAACTACACTCATGTTGCTTCGTAGCTCTTGGCTAAAATATACGCTTTCTGTGTTGCTGCTCACCGTGGTGGCGGGCATTTCGTGCGCGCAGGTGACCGTGAACGGTTCGTCGGCAAATCTGATTTACGACGGCATCGACGTGTCGAGCTATCAGAAAGACATCGACTGGAGTGCCACAGCCAAGGACAAGAACATCAAATTCGTGTATGTGAAAGCCACCGAGGGCGCCACCTATCGCTCCCGACACTATCAATACAACATTGAGAATGCGCGCCAATACGGCATACATGTGGGCGCATACCACTTCTTCCGCCCGAATGTGCCGGTGGAGAAGCAGTTCCTCAACTTCACCTCCGTGGTGAAGAAGGAGGACCAGGACTTGATTCCGCTTATCGATGTGGAGGTGCGTGGCAACAACCTCACGGTGAAGGCGCTGGTGGATTCGGTGCTTGCCTTTGCCGACAAACTGGAAGACTACTATGGTTGCAAACCGATGATTTACACCGGTCACGCATTCTATAATTCCTACTTGAGTGGGAAAATCTCAGGTTATCCGCTGTTCATTGCCCGCTATTCAAAAGTGGAGCCTCGCCTTACGGGCGGTGCCAACTGGGTGCTGTGGCAATTCTCCGAAAAGGGCGTGATAGCCGGTATCGACCACGCTGTGGACCTTTGCCGCTTCAACAAGGGCTGCGGTTTGAAGGACATTCTCATCAGTGGCAGAAAGGTGCGCTCACGCACGCACACCACTGCACAAAAGGAGAGGAGGCCCGAACTTGCGGCGGAGGAGAAACAGGAAGTGAAGCCAAATCCAGAGCAGGAAAAACTCGACAAGGAGGCACGCAAACGTGCCGAAAAGCGCAAAGCCGAGGAGAAGAAAGAGGCTGAGCGACTGGCTAAGCAGAAGGAAAAACTCAGAAAACTCAAAGAAAAAGAGCAGAAAGAGGCTGCCAAGCAGGAGCAAAAGCGCCGCGAAAAGGCAGCAAAAGAAGCACGCAAGCGTGCCGAGAAAGAGGAAAAAATGCGTCAGGAGCAAGCCAAGCGCGACCAAAAGGAGCGTGAGGAATTCCTGAAGAAGAAAGATAAGGAACGCCAAGAGGCCAAAGCGCGTCAAGAGGAGCAGGCGAAAGCCGACCGCCAGCGAAAGCAGCGTCAAGAAGAGCAGGCTCGCAAGCGCGAAGAAGTGAAGCGCGCCCAAGAAAAGGCGGCAAAGAAGCAAAGCCAAAACCAAAAGGCAAAAAATCAAGGCCGACGCGTGAACCAAAGCAGCCCCGACAACGACGACATCTATTATTAGCATAATAAAATAACCGACCGCAATCGCGGCCGGTTATTTTATATATTTTCTTTACGATTGGGCTATAGCCCAATCGTGGTAATCGTGGGGGCATTATTTGTATTCATCGCCGTAGGTGGCTTTCACTTCGCGCACATAGGTGCGGATTTTCTGTTCCTCGCTGCGTGGCACGATGAGCAGGGCGTTTTCGCTGTCGGCGATGATGTAGTCGTCGAGTTCCGACACAACCACCAACTTGTCGCCTTGGGTCGATACGATATTGTTGTGGCTGTTCATCATCATCGTTTTGGTGCCTTGCAGCACGTTGCCATCGTGGTTCTTTGGGCTTACATCGTAGAGCGAGCCCCATGTGCCGAGGTCGGTCCAGCCGATGCCGTCAACACGGAGCACCGTCACATTGTCGGCCTTTTCAAGCACGGCGTAGTCGATGGAAATGCTCTGGCTTGCGGAGTAAATCTCTTTGATGAACTCCTCTTCCTTGTCGGTGCCGTAGATGCCTTCGCCCTCACGGAACTTCGGCGACACCTTGGCGGCGTTGTCGTTGAGCGCCTTGATAATGGAAGTGGCACTCCAGAAGAAGATGCCGGTGTTCCAGTAAAACTCGCCACTATCCACAAACACCTTCGCCAACTCCAAGTCGGGCTTTTCGGTGAATGTTTTCACCATGGCGAAATCGCCGTCGATTTCACGCCCCTGCTGAATGTAGCCGTAGCGGGTTTCGGGGTGGGTGGGTTTCACGCCAAAGGTGAGCAGCGTGTCGTGGTGCTCGATAAACTCGAACGCCTTTTCCACACTCTCGCGAAATTCATCGACACGCAGAATGATATTGTCGCACGGAGCCACCATGATTTTTGCGTCGGGGTTGAGTGCCTTGATATGGTAGGCTGCCCAGGCGTTGCCTGGTCCAGTGCGTCGGTGTGCTGGCTCGCACAATATTTGGCTGTCGGTGATTTCGGGCACTTGCTCCTTCACCAGGTCCACATATTCGCTGCGAGTGAGCATGATAATATTTTCTTGTGGAATAATACCTTTCAATCGCGCTACGGTGAGTTGTAGCAACGACTGTCCTGTTCCAAGGAAATCAATAAATTGCTTGGGCATCTGTGTACGGCTCTTAGGCCACAGGCGGCTTCCACATCCACCGCACATGATCACACAGTATCTGTTCTTCTCGGTCATATCTGGTTTTTACTTGGTTGTGTAAATGAATATGCTAATTTAGCGAAATTTTTCCATAATAACGCATGTTATCACAGAATATTATAGCAAAAACCGATTATTTTTGATTTTTTAATTTTTGGTGTGTCTTTAGGCTCAGATGAAAAATGTTGGAGCAATGATTATACATTGTTATTAAATCGTGAATGGAGCCAAAAACAAAAACATAAAAAGACGATTACCCTGGTAGGGACGTGATATTTCACGTCCGCCCATCAAAACGGTAACATATTGAAAATTAACCATTTGACGCGGACGCGAATTATCGCGTCCCTACCATGCGTTTTTTTCGTGGGGGCGGGAGTTATTCCACATTGCCGTGCCAAACCATCAGCACGAAAAAGGCGACGAGGGCGGCAATCACCACCCATGCCATGAGTTTGAAGCGGAGGCTTGCTGGCTCGTGCTTTTGAGGGATGAAGTGTGGCACTTTCACGAACGGAAGTGCAATGAGGGTGTTTTCCTCGGCTGATGCCTGTTTGCTTTGCTCTGGGGCTTTCTGTGTGGTTGCCATGGTGGCGCGTTGTGGTGCGGCTGAGGTTGCGGTTGTGGTGCTCACTTCGGTAAATGGCAGTGGCGCACCGCAGAATGGGCAGAAATTTAGTCCGCGCGCTGGCAGACCCTTGCCACAGGTGGAGCAGAATGCCACCTCGCTGTGGGGATTGGGGGCAGTGGCCGCTTCAGGAGCAGGTTCAGCCACGGCTGGCGACTCCTTAGGCAGTTTGCTCACATCTACCGTAAACTCGCTCACGCACTGCGGGCAAATCACCACACCACCGCTGGCAGTGAGATTTGCCACCGTCAGTGTCTGCTTTTTTCCGCAATGTGGGCATCTGAGTTCCATAGGAGTGAGCGTTCGTTGTTTGTTATCCAAATGCAAAGATACAAAAATTATGGCAATGATATACAAGTTGTCCCGAAGAAGATGCGATGAAATTCCGTTAGGAATTTGATGTGTGTAGGCAGGTATGCAGAAAAGATGTAATGGAGCGAAGCGAAATGGAATCTTTTCGAAATGCCTGCAATAGATTTGTCAGTATTGTGCATTCCAGCGGAATGCGACAACATCAAATTGCCCATTGAATGCGAAATCGCATCCCGCTGGGATGCGTATTTGTTATGCGATATTTGCAGGCATTTCGCTTCGGTTATGCTCCATTTCGCTTCGCTCATTTCGCATAACCTTCGCTGCATACCTGCCTACCTGCCTACACACATCAAATCCCTATGGGATTTTTTTTCAATCATTACCAAATTATCACAGGGACAACTTGTATATCCCCTCCAAAATTATTTGATGTGGGAGGGCAAAATTTAATGTGGGAGGGACAAAGCCTTGCCATTCGTTTTATTGCGCTGGTGCGGAGTGTTTTCTCTTTTCCTTTTCGCCCTTGCGATGAACTTCCTTCTCGCTCTTGCGAAGCATCTCTTTTTCGTTTTTACGGTATGCCTCTGCCGACTGGTTGAGCGATGCTCTTGCGGCGTTGTATTCCTCGTTAAATTCCTCGTCGGTCAACTGGTAGTCGGGGTCGTCTTTGTGTCGGCTGGCGAGTTGGTCGTTCGCCTCTTTCGCCTTGCTACGGTTGTCAAGAATTTGGTAGATGTTGATTTTATTCATCAACGCCTGGTCCACCGCCACGGCATTGTCGGCGCTGTCGGCAATCACCTTGTCGCACCTGCTCAACGCACGCTCGGCGTAGATGTTCATCGAGTCGAGTTTGCCCTCCATGCGGTATTTCCCGGCGTAGAACTGGAGGCGCACAAAGTCGTTGGGGTTGTTGCTGAGTAATCGTTCCTGAATTTCCATCGCCTCAAGCATGTTGCCGCTCATGGCGAGCAGTTGCGCGCGTGTGAGAGCGGTGTTGAAGCGTCCCTGCTGTGTGGTGTCGAGACGCTCAATGCTGTCGTTGATACTCATTGCCTGTTGCAGAAGTTTTGGATCGGGGTTTTCGCCGAATTGCTCCATGAGCATACGCACTTCCTCGGTCATTGTGGCAATTCGCTCACTGGTGGGAGTGGGCGCGGCACTGGTTGTGGCCACCGTGTCGGTGCCACTGCTTGTTGTTTTGCGTTCGCCACTACCATCGCAGCACCACAGTAGCGGCATCATGCCCATTGCCAAAAGAATCTTTTTCACTTTAGATAAATAAATTTAAGAATTACAAAAGTGATATTGCTCGCTTTTCGACCGCAAATTTACTCAAATTAAGCATATAACTGATGCGTTTTCGCTCTTTTTTGAAAAATAATCCACAAATTACTTTTAAATCACAATAATTACTATTAATTTTGCGAGCTGAAACTATTGAAAATTTTTTAGTTAAAAACATAATATGGCTAAACAGAACAACAAACAAGCTCGTACAACTGTTGACGAAGTGAACGAAACGCTCACCTCATGGGAACAGAAACTTGAAAACAACAGAAAGCTCATCTACGGTGGTGTTGGTGCTATCGTTGCAGTATTTGCAGCTGTTGCAATCTTTATCATGGTTCGCAACAATGGTATGCAAGACGCTCAAAATATGGTCAACAAGGCCGATATGGAATATGTGACTAAGGGCGACTCTGCAGGTCTTGCTGCTTACAAGAAGGCTGCTAATGAATCATACGCTCCTGCTAACCGCGCAGCACAAATGGCAGCAACTATTCTTTACAAGCAAAAGAAATACGATGAAGCCATCCAACTTCTCGAAGGCTCAAATTTCAACGGTAAGATTATGGGTCCTGCTGCTCAATCACTCTTGGCTGACTGCTATGTGAACAAGAAAAACTACGACAAGGCCATCTCTAACTACGATAAGGCTATCAAGCAAGCTGGCGACAACGAATCACTCACTCCTATCATCATGAAGAAGAAGGCTACAGTGCTTCACGCCACCAAGAAATACGACGACGAACTCGCCGTGTATGAGGCTATGAAAACTCAATTCCCACGCACCGCTCTCGGTATGAACATCGACAAATACATTGAGCGCGCTAAGGCTTCAAAGTAAGAGTTGACCACTTTTAATTAAGTAAGATATAGAGGTTGGATTAATCGCCGAGCGGTTGTCCAACCTTTTTTTTGGCAGTTGGCGCAAAACTCGCTATTTTTGCATTACGAAATCACAAACAAGTATCAAATACAAAAAACAGGACAAACTATGAAGGCAATTTATAAGCGTGTGCTTCTCAAACTCAGTGGTGAATCGCTCCAGGGCGAGCAAGGCTTCGGTATCGACCCACAGCGTGTGGCTGACTATTGCGAGCAAATCAAGGAATTGGTTGACGCTGGTGTGCAAGTGGCTATCGTAATCGGTGGCGGCAACATTTTCCGCGGACTGAAAGGCGCGGCGCAAGGCTTCGACCGTGTGAAGGGCGACCAGATGGGCATGTTGGCTACCGTGATCAATTCTATCGCATTGAGTTCAGGTCTCGACGCAGTGGGCCAGCCATCGAAGGTGCTCACCGCCATCAACATGTTCCCAATCGGCGAGCAGTACAGCAAGTGGCGTGCTATCGAGGCTATGGAGCAAGGCAAGGTGGCAATCATGTCGTGCGGCACTGGCAACCCATTCTTCACCACCGACACCGGCTCGGCGCTCCGTGGCATTGAAGTGGAGGCAGAAGTGATGCTCAAGGGCACCCGTGTTGACGGTATCTACACCGCCGACCCAGAAAAGGACCCAACAGCCACCAAGTTCGACAAAATCACCTACGATGAAATCTACAACCGCAACCTTAAGGTGATGGATATGACAGCCACTATCATGTGTAAGGAAAACGGACTCCCAATCCATGTGTTCAACATGGACGTGAAGGGCAACCTCCGCAAAGTGCTCGCCGGCGAACCATGCGGCACCCTCGTTACTCTCAAGTAACCCCTATTTCCACACACATCCATTCCCCATACAGCCCCAATCCTGCGCGCAGGATTGGGGCTTGCTTTTCCTCCAATTCACCCACCTATGCCGATGCTATAGTACCGGTATAGGTGGGGCTTTAACGAATCAGTGGAAAATATGTGGGGATAGATTATGCTTTGTTGCCGAATCGTCAATGGAATAAAAAAACAAAAACATAAAAAACAGCCTTGGAGCAACGTGGAATGCTTCGCATTTGG
>OIXA01005615.1_pt1 | contig 11074 bp, 10 predicted proteins | sample 1587721 | NCBI WGS metagenome assembly OIXA01 (sample SAMEA3888900, study PRJEB22519) | human gut metagenome | biome: human gut; feature: human-associated habitat; material: faeces | place: Denmark | collected 2013 | reverse complement strand
ATTAGATTTTAGAGGGTGGAAATTAGATTTTGAGGTTAGAAATTAGATTTTAGAGGGTGGAAATTAGATTTTGGAGGGTGGATATTGCGTTTTGGGCTTTATGGGAGCGAAGATAGGATAAGGAAGAGTGTTTATGCAAGGGCAATATGGAGATGATTTGGGAAATGTGTGGTTTGGGATTAGTTTGCTTTACACATTAATGTAATAGAGCGATTTTTTAAGGGAATAGGGCGGTAGCGGAATTTATTTGAAATAGGAATCTATTTTGAGGCGATGCGCCACGGCGTTAAGCAAGGCAATTTCTGTATCTGCCACTTTTTCGTCGGCATCAATTACCTCAACGAGTTTTTTCGCGAGGAAGATTTTTCCTTCGGTAGAAGCATTCTCCATCACATCAATCGCCAAAGGCAACGGAATTTCGCGCGCCAACAGGAAAGTTTCGTTGTCAACGCCAAGGCTGCTTAAAATTTTCTTGACAGCCACACATTCGCGTGCGTCAATCAGTCCGTCGGCATTTGCCATTTCGATAAGAATGCTTGTGAAAGCTATTTTTTGATTCTGTGTGAGCATTTTCAATGATGTCTGTTTATGAACACACAAAAATACAGATTTCAGCCGAATAACAGAAAAAGATTTGCTGAAAATTTAACGATGTCGTAATTTTGCATTAAAATTAATAAAATGAAAAGAATTAAACAACTATTAACAGCCGTGTTGATTGCCTTGGCGGCAATTGGCAGCATGGCACAAAACGCAAAGAAACATGAGTTCAGAGGCGCATGGCTCCATATCATCGGTCAGAGTCAATACGCAAAAATGACTCCTGAAGAGACCCGAAAGTACCTCATTTGGCAACTCAACGAACTTAAAGCCAACGGCGTGAACGCAATTATCTGGCAAATCCGCCCACAAGCCGACGCCGCCTATCCCAGCCAACTTGAACCTTGGAGCAAATGGATTAGCGGCACTGCCGGCGTGGCACCAACCCCAGTGTGGGACCCATTGCAATTTATGATTGACGAAACCCACAAGCGCGGCATGGAACTGCACGCTTGGATTAACCCATACCGCGTGACCAGCGGAAAGGACGACAAACCTGCACAGGGACACATTTACTATCAGCACCCTGAGTGGTTTGTGAAATATGCCGACGGCAAGATTTACTTCGACCCTGCTTTGCCCGAAAGTCGCAACTTCATCGACGTGGTGGTGCGCGACATCATCAACCGCTACGATGTGGATGCCATTCACATGGACGACTACTTCTACCCTTACCCAGTGGCAGGCGTAGAATTTCCCGACAGCGCATCGTGGGAGAAATACGGAAAGGCTGAAGGTTGGACCGACAAAGGCGACTGGCGCCGCCACAATGTGGACTTGCTCATCGAACAACTTCACAACACCCTGCAAGAGGTGAAGCCTTGGGTGCAACTTGGTATCAGCCCATTCGGCATCTGGCGCAACAAGAAAACCGACGCTCGCGGTAGCGAAACCAACGGTTTGGAATGCTACGACGCACTTTACGCCGACTGCCCCAAGTGGACCAAGGAAGGTTGGGTAGATTACATGGTGCCTCAACTCTACTGGGAACAGGAACACCCAAGAGCAAGCGGTGAAAAGTTGATGCCCTGGTGGAACGGCGAAGCATACGGCCGCGGCATGTACTACGGTTTTTCGGTGGCCAACGTAATGACACATAAAGACACCCGCGACAGCACCATCGACAACCAACTCGGCGAAAAGATGGAACTGCTCCACAAACTCGACAACGTGAACGGCGTGGTTTGGTGGCCAGGCTACACCTTGACCAACAACTTCAAGGGCGTGGGCGACATGCTCAAACGCAAGTACATGACCACACAAGCGCTTCCACCCGTATATACTTGGCTCGACAACAAGGCTCCAGAGGCAGTGAAGAAACTCAAGGCACAAGCAAGCTGCTGCGAAACCGTGCTGCGCTGGAACGCTCCAAAAGCCACCGACGCAATGCAAAAGGCAGCTCGCTATGTGGTGTATCGCTTCAAAAAGGGCGAGGCAGTAGATACCAACAAGGCAGAAGCCATTGTGGAAATCACCGGCGAAACCTGCTACCACACCCACGGCACACTTAAAGGCAAATATGTGTATGCCGTGACCGCAGTGGATAAGTGCAACAACGAATCTGCACCTGCTACTGTGGAAGTGGAAATCACCAAATAAAGATACACTACGTTCAATCAACGAAGATGATTGGAATTAAAACAACGGCAACAGCCATTATCGACTTTTTAGCACGTCCGCTAACACGAATGTGGGCGTTCACCTTGTCGGTAATGGCTGTTTACATTCCTCTGAAATACGGTTTGGGAGGCGTAATCCTGCAAATGAAATACATAATTCCCGAACTGTTCACCCTCTCGCTGCTCCTGTCGCTGGTGGAGAAAGACAAATGGCGCACGGCTCTGGAATGGGTGTTCATCATTCTGCTCGGCTTGCTGAGCACGGTGGAGGTGTGGCTATCGAACCACTTCAACCTGCCGCTGTCGTACCAAGCCATACAACTGCTGATGGAAACCAACCCACGCGAATCGAGCGAGTTTTTCCACGGATTCGTGCTTCAGTCCTACACACTCCGATACCTCATTGCTTTCCTTCTCGGATTGGCTGTGGCGGCAGTGTTGTATCTGATTCGGGCGAAAGGCACATTGCTGCCGCTGTTCCGCAAATTGGCGCAATACCCTCGCTGCACCATGGTGGCGAAAGTGGTGCTGATAGTGGCTGTGGGCACATTCTACTATGTGCGCACCGGTTGGCTCTCGATGCAGCCACGCTACTGGTACTCGATGACAAGTACATCGGTGAGCGAATTTGAGAAGCGATTCACCGAAGGCGAACAAGCCGGCGGCTGCGGAGCGTGCACGCCATTGAGCCGAGTGATGCACGGCATCAGACTCTATGAACTCACCTCCAAGCAATGCGACGAACTGGTAAAGGTGTCGGCAAGAACGAGGATTGAGGGCTGCGACTACAAGGCGAGCAACATCGTGCTGATGATTGGCGAAAGTTACATCAAGCGCCATGCCCAAATCTACGGCTACGACAAACCCACCACCCCACGAATGATGGAGGAAATGAAGAAAGGCAACTTAGTGGCATTCAGCAATGCAGTTACACCCTACACCCTCACATCAAATGTGATGAAAGAAATGCTATCGATGCACAGCGTGGATCAAGAGGGCTCGTGGTCGTCGGTGCCAATGATGCCACAACTGTTCCGACTGGCGAAATACCGTGTGAGCCTGCTCTCCAACCAGTTCACACGCTTCAACAGCGAAATTTGGAACAGCACAGGCGGATTCTTCCTCACCAATCCGAAAGTGACGAGGATAATACTTGACTACCACAACGACCAACATTACCGCTTCGATGAAGGACTTCTGCCCGAACTTGACGCACAAATGCGAAAACAAGCCGAGCGCAACCTCATCCTTTTCCATGTGCGCGGCCAGCATGTGGAATTTATGTACGGCTATCCCGAAGACCGCCCCCATTTCACCATCAAAGACTACGCCCACCGCAAAGGGCTGAATGAAGAGCAAAAGCAGCAAATTGCCGACTACGACAATAGCACGCTCTATCAAGACTCGATAATGGGCGCACTTATCGACCGCTTCAGGGACAAGGATATGGTGATGGTGTTTGTGAGCGACCACGGCGAAAACGTGTACGACGACGGCAAGACGCTTGGGCGCATCCACAACGACTACTCACGCCCCATGCTCGAATCGGAGTACGAGGTGCCGATGTGGATATGGTATTCCGACAAATACAAGGCACTGCACCCCGACATGGTGGAGAAAATCAAGCGAGCGGCAAACCGCCCATTCGAAACTGACGATATGCCGCACCTGCTGCTGGAACTGGCAGGCATACGGTGCACATATTTCAATCCCTCGCGCAGCCTCATCAACGACAAATACAACGCCAAGCGACCACGGCTTGTGGGTGCCGAGAAGCGAAATTACGACGAGTTGATGCGTGGCAAATAGAATGTCTTTTGAGTGAAATAGACCTATTACCAATTGTGAACAATGTGAACAAACATAAACCCAAATCGGTCATTAGGACGTGAAAGGTTTTTTTCAGATTACTTCTTGCGGTCTTTCGGTTTTTATAAGATGCCTTTTGCTTGTTTTTAATTCGTAATAGCTCGCTATCACTCATTAAAAGACATACAAAATTCATTCTTCTAAAAATCCGAAATACCACAAGCCCTAATAACCGATTTGGGTTAAACAGAATTGCATAGTTTACGATAAATACCTAACTTTGTAGGCTTGTTACACAAGAGGCATTTGTAAATAGTAAGACGAAAAAAGGAAATGAAGAAATCAATATATGATTTATTGAGCCGTAAGGGTGGTGCTCCATTGAGTATGCTCACCGCTTACGACTATCACACAGCATGCACAATCGACGAAGCCGGTATCGACATGATACTCGTGGGCGATTCGCTCGGTAACGTGATGCTCGGCTACGAAAACACATTGGCTGTGACCGTAGAGGATATGATCCACCACGGTAAAGCCGTGTGCCGTGGCGCAAAAAACACCTTCGTGGTGGTGGATATGCCATTTATGTCGTATCAAACTTCGGTAAGCGACGCAGTGCGCAACGCCGGACGCATCATGAAGGAAACCAACTGCCAAGCCGTGAAACTGGAAGGTGGCGCGGTGTATGCCGACCGCATCAAAGCCATAGTTGAGGCAGGAATACCAGTGGTGGCGCATATCGGCCTCACCCCACAATCGGTGAACATGCTCGGCGGCTACAAAGTGCAGGGCAAGACGGTGGAAGCCGCTCAACACCTCATCGACGACGCAAAAGCGGTGGCAGAGGCAGGTGCTTTCGCCATCACGCTTGAGTGTGTGCCAGCCGCACTTGCCAAGAAGGTGACGGAAAGCGTGCCAGCGTTGACCATCGGCATCGGCGCAGGTAATGGCTGCGATGGTCAGGTGCTCGTGTATCAAGACATGCTGGGCTACACCGACGGCTTCACCCCGAAATTCGTGAAAAAATACGCCAATCTTCACGAAGTGATGCTTGAAGCCTTCAAGCAATACAAGGCAGAGTGCGAAAACCGCACCTTCCCCACCCCAAGCCACACCTTCAAAATCAGCGAAGAAGTGCTTGAGAAATTATATTGAAAATCATATTTTAATAAATATATACACATTTACAGAAGCAACATGAAAGTTGTAAAAACAATTCAAGAGGCAAGAGAAATCATTGCCGCATGGAGAAAAGAAGGCCTCAGCGTGGGTTTGGTTCCCACCATGGGCTATCTTCATGAAGGTCACCAAAGTTTGATTGCAAAATCAGTTAGCCAAAACGACCGCACCGTGGTATCGGTGTTTGTAAACCCAATCCAATTCGGCCCCAACGAAGACCTTGAGGCATATCCACGCGATTTGAACCGCGATATGCAACTGGTGGAAGCCACAGGCGGCGACCTCATCTTCAACCCAGAGCCAAGCGAAATGTACCCACCACATTTCACCTCATTCATCGACACCACCGAAACCACCGAACTGCTGTGTGGCGCTGTTCGCCCCATCCACTTCCGTGGCGTTTGCACCGTGGTGGGCAAACTGTTCAACATCGTTCGCCCCGACCGTGCATACTTCGGTCAGAAAGACGCTCAGCAGTTGGCCACTATTCGCCGCTTTGTTCGCGACCTTAATTTTGGCATCGAGATTGTGCCATGCCCTATCGTTCGCGAAGCCGACGGACTGGCAAAATCGAGCCGCAACACCTATCTCAGCCCAGCCGAGCGCCAAGCCGCGCTCATTCTCTCCAAGAGTTTGAAATTGGGTAAGGAAGCGATTGAAAATGGCGAAAAAGACGCAAAGAAGGTGATTGAAATCATCAAGGCGAACCTCGCTACCGAGCCACTGGCACGCATCGACTATGTGGAAGTGGTGGATTTTGAAAACATTCAGCGCGTGGACACCATCAGCGGCGAAACCCTCGTGGCAATAGCCGTGTATATTGGCAAAACACGCCTCATCGACAACTTCATTATCGGATAAAGCAAAGCACATGGAAATTACTCTTTTAAAAGCAAAAATTCACCGTGCTGTGGTCACACAAGCCGATTTGAACTATGTGGGAAGTGTGACCATCGACTCTACCTTGCTGCAAGAGTCGGGCATTTTAGAATATGAGAAAGTGCAGATTGTGGACATCGAAAACGGCAACCGATTCGAGACCTACACCATAGCGGGCGAACCTGGTTCGGGCATCATCTGCCTGAACGGAGCCGCCGCAAAATGCGTGAGCGTGGGCGACAAGGTGATTATCATGGCTTACGCCAACCTCACCCCAGAGGAAGCCAAAACGCACAAGCCAATGGTGGTGTTTGTGGACGACAACAACAAGATTGCACGAAAAGCCAACTACGAGAAGCACGGACTGCTGTGCGACCAATAATCCACTCGCAAAAGTATGCTACAAGGTAAAACCATCGTACTGGGCGTGACGGGAAGCATTGCCGCCTACAAGATTGCCAACTTGGCTTCGATGCTGGTGAAGCAAAGGGCTTCGGTGCACGTGATTATGACACGCAACGCGTGCAACTTCATCACCCCCACCACGTTTGAAACCCTCACAGGCAACAAATGCCTCATCGACACATTCGACCGCAACTTCGAGTTTCAGGTGGAGCACGTGTCGCTCGCACAGAAAGCCAACCTCTTTTTGATTGCGCCAGCCACAGCCAATGTGATAGGCAAACTGGCACACGGCATTTGCGACGACATGCTCACCACCACCGTGTTTGGCACTAAAGCGCCCAAACTGGTGTCGCCAGCGATGAACACCAACATGTGGGAAAACCCCATTCTCCAAGACAATTTGGCCACTCTCAAGCATTACGGCTACGACATCATCAGCCCTGCTTCGGGCCGACTGGCCTGCGGCGCTGTGGGAAGTGGCAAAATGCCATCGGAAGAGGTGTTGATGAGTCATATCCTGCTGCATGTGGGCAAGGAAAAAGACTTGCAGGGCAAGCGCATACTTGTCACTGCAGGCCCCACACAAGAGGCTATCGACCCTGTGCGATATATCACCAACCACTCAAGTGGCAAAATGGGATATGCCTTAGCGAAAATGGCGGTGATGCGTGGCGCGAGCGTAACGCTCGTGTCGGGTCCGGTGAACATTGAGCCATTTATCGGCATCGACGTGGTGAACGTGAAAAGCGCCGCCGACATGGCTGAAGCCGTGGCAGCAAGAAGCGAGGCAAGCGACATAGTGGTGATGTGCAGCGCTGTGGCCGACTACACCCCCACGCACTATTCCGCGCAGAAGGTGAAAAAGAGCGATGGTGAACTGTCGATTCCATTGGCACGCACCACCGACATTCTCCACACGCTCGGAATGAAGAAAAAAGAGGGTCAGATGCTTGTGGGATTTTCAATGGAAACGGAAAACCTGATAGAAAACTCGCGCAAGAAGTTGAGCAAGAAAAACGCCGACATCATTTGCGCAAACACCATCGCCGACGGTGGTGATACAGGGTTTGCCGTGGACACCAACCAAGTGACACTCATCACCGAAACCGAGGTGATAACGCTGCCCCTCTGCACAAAAGAGGAAACAGCCGACCTCATATTGTCGCACATCGTAGAACTTCAGAAAGAAAAATAATCAGCACATGCGTCTATTGGTAGATATTGGTAACTCCACCACCGTGATGGCGATTGCGAAAGCCGACGGAAGCATTGAAAGCACTTGGCGATTTAAAACGCAGAAAAACGGGACGGAATACTTTTTCCGCAACGAAATCATCGGCGGACTTACGCCCCGAAGCATCACACCCTCGCAAATTGAGGCGGTGGTGGTGAGTTCGGTGGTGCCTGAAGTGAAAGAGGAATTGAGCGAGGCGGTGATTTCGGTCATCGGCAAGGCTCCACACTTCTTCAGCGTGCACGACGCCAAACGCGTAATCAACATAGATGTGGAATCGCCCACACAGTTGGGCAACGACCGAGTGGCCGACGCTATCGGTGCTGTGGCTTGCTACGGTGCGCCGGTGATTGTGTTCGACCTGGGCACAGCCACCACCGTGGGTGTGGTGAACAAGGATAAATGCTTCATTGGCGGCATGATTATCCCCGGCGTGAAAACCTCGCTGAGCGCACTCACCACCAGAGCTTCACAACTCCCCACCATCAATATCGAGAAACCAAAACACATTATCGGCCGCAACACCATCGAGTGTATGCAAAGCGGCATTATTCACGGCACAGCGGCAATGATCGACGGCATTATCAGCGACATTCTGCCCTCGTTCGGCAATCAGCCAGTGAAAATTGTAGCCACTGGCGGTATGTCGAAGCAGATCATGCCCCATTGCAAACACGAAATCGCCGTTGAGCCACATCTTCAATTTAAAGGCATATTTCACGCCACTAAAGAGTTATGAGAGTAGTTATCATAGGTTCAGGAAACTTGGCAACACACCTTTCACTCGCATTGAAGGGTGCAGGAGTGGAAGTGGCACAAGTGTATGACAGAACATTGGCACATGCGCTGACGCTTGCCGACAGGCTGGATTGCGAAGCTATCTGTACGGTTTCGGATATGGTGGTTGATGCCGATGCGTATATCATCGCCGTGAAAGACGATGCCATCGCCTCCGTGGCTAAGCAGATAGCCAGTGCGGCGCAGAATGGCGTGGTGCTGCACACGGCTGGAAGTGTGCCGATGACGGTGCTCGACGGCGTGGCACGGCATTACGGTGTGTTCTACCCTATGCAGACGTTCTCAAAAACGCGCGAAGTGGATTTCAGGAGTGTGCCATGCTTCATCGAGGCTTCAGATGGCGAGGCGATGGCGGTGATTAAGGCGATGGCGCAACAAGTGTGCGACACGGTGCAGGAAGCCGACTCACACAAGCGCGAACGCCTGCACTTGGCAGCGGTGTTTGCCAACAATTTCACCAACCACTGCTACCGCTTGGCGGAGCAGATTCTGGAAGCGGAAAACCTTGATTTCAAACTGTTTCTGCCACTGATTGCCGAAACTGCAAACAAAGTGCAAACCATGCAGCCGAAAGACGCACAAACCGGTCCTATGGTGCGCTACGACGTGAATGTGATGAACAAACAAATGAACATGCTCACCAACGAGCGCATGAGAGAAATCTACCGCCGAATGGCAGAAAGCATCCACGCCGACTACACCCCCACTCCCACAAATTCCACAAATTCATAAAACCGCTACTTCCCCCTTCAACGAACAAAACCCCTCACACAGATTCAACAAGATTCAACAAACCCACATATCCGTATAATCCGTGCAATCTGTGTTCTAAAAAATCAGCCACAAATTAACACAAATAATCATCTCGTTGAATCTCGTTGAATCCGTGTGAGCCTTGATAATATGCGATGATTCATGCCTGCCACAATAAGCGAGGCGCGCAAATCACACCTTAACGTAGGGACATGCCTTCGGCATGTTTCAACACAAGCGCCAATGTATCAACGCATTGAAAACACGCCAGAAGAACCGCCCCTTTGGTGTGAAAATCAGTTCCTTTCACTTGTCTAACTGTAGATACCATAGCAAGCACGTTTTTGGATCAATGCTTAGAATCTTATAAACTATATGGTCTATATCAACATAATTTGACTGAACATTGTTCTCAAAAGAATAATTTTTAAGAGGAACATTGTTAACATATTCAATATAGCGTTCTCCAGTAGAGTCTGGTAAGCAATTCGTCTGATAATATGTCATAGGGTATTTTTCTTTCACAAATTCAGATATCAAAATAGGCCTCAATACAATTGTATAACAAGTGCCCATACAAAAATTTTGCCCAATACCAAGCCCATAGTCAATAAATTTTTTTTTCTTAACATTAAAGTAAAATTGCTTTTTATTAATTCTGACAGTGTCTTTTTCTGTCAAAAAACAATATGTAATGTTTAAGAAAGTCTCATTTTTACTAAGGGTATACTCATGTCCTACAAATACACCTCTAACAACTGTATAACTTTCACCATAGGATGTTGTACTTATCACACATAATAATATAATGAAAATTAGTTTTTTCATAATTTCTTGACTTTTTTCAATTCTCCATTGCTATTAACAGTAGTAATAGTCCCAATATCTCCGATTTTCTTTGTAATAATGCATCCTCCCGATTTTAGTAAAAAAGAATGGTTAGCATTGTATTCAAAAATATTATCAAAAGGTCTGTCGGGCATATTTGGAAACTGAATTCTTGACGATATAGAACAATCACCAACAAGTTCCCCATAAATCACTCCTTCTTTTTTTAGACTCTCATTATGAGCGGTCAGATAATCGCCACCAACCATGATTTCATTAATCTGATGCCCAATTAAGGCTCCTTGCAGAGCTATACTTGTTTTGCCAATTTTTTTTAAATCAGATATATCCAACTGTTTTGTCTCATAACTGTCTATAAATACTGATTTGTCATCGCCTTTTTCTCCTGTCAAAGAAAATGAGTATACTCTTTCTGAATTGATTGCAGAGCTTACCAAGGCAGATAGTGTCTGAGAGGATTCTCCATTGAAGTCAAAGTCCTTTCCTTTCAACATTAATTTGTTTTTATCATCAAAAGCGTATATATTTCCTGTCGAATTATGAAGCATCTCTAAATAAATTTGTTTAAGTATGCAGGAACCATTGATAATCAAATCTTCACCATTTGGGTCGGTGAAGGTGATGGGGTTGGCGGCGCACCAGAGGTAGGGGCTCTTGCTGTAGTATTTCTCTGCCATGGGGTCCTGGGTGGGGGTGCGACCAATAGTGGGGTCATACATGCGAGTTTTGCTGTCGTAGAGGTCGAGGCCGTTTTCTCGGTCGAGTTCCTTGGTGCTGTATTTGTAGGGCTGGGTGCCTTCGGTGGTGGTGGCTGCCATTAAGCCACCATAGGGATAGTAGCTGTTCACCTCCACTGGCTGGTTAGCTTGATTGAGCACCACGCGCACATTACCCTGATAGTCCTTGATGTAAAAATACAGCCCCCCATCCTGCATATAGCCACAGG
>OIXA01005601.1_pt1 | contig 11107 bp, 10 predicted proteins | sample 1587721 | NCBI WGS metagenome assembly OIXA01 (sample SAMEA3888900, study PRJEB22519) | human gut metagenome | biome: human gut; feature: human-associated habitat; material: faeces | place: Denmark | collected 2013 | reverse complement strand
GGCAGCAGCAAAGGCGGCAGCGGCAATGCTCTTTTCCGGGGAGGAAATCCGTCAGGTATCTCTTATGACGCCGAAAGGGATCGAACTGTATCTGGAAGTAGAAAAGATCCAAAGAGAAAATGAATCTGTCAGCTGTGCCATTCAGAAGGACAGCGGAGATGACCCGGATGTGACGAACGGGATCTTCGTTTACGCCAAGGTCACGAAAAAAAGGGAAAAAGGAGTGACCTTAGATGGTGGGATCGGAGTAGGGCGGTTCACCCGGAAGGTGCTGGAGCAGGAAGCCGGGGAAGCGGCGATCAATAAGGTTCCGCGGCAGATGATCCGGGAAGCGGTGCAAAGCCAGATTGAGAAATATGACTGGGATGGTGGCGCAGACGTTCTGGTCTATGTTCCGCAGGGCGTGGAGATCGCGAAGAAAACGTTTAATCCAAGACTTGGGATCGAAGGTGGGATTTCGGTACTCGGAACCTCAGGAATCGTAGAACCGATGAGTGAACAGGCACTGACGCAGACTATTTTCCTGGAAATGAAGATGCTTCGTGATGAAGGTCACCGGTATTGTTATCTGACACCGGGAAATTATGGAAATGATTTTTTAAGGCAGACACTTGGGTACAACCAGGAGCTTGCGGTGAAATGCAGCAATTATATCGGGGATGCGATTGATGACGGCGTGCGGCTGAAGATGGACGGACTGCTGCTTGTAGGACATATCGGAAAGCTGGTCAAGATCGCTGCAGGTGTAATGAATACCCATTCCAGACAGGCAGATGCAAGAATGGAAGTGCTTGCCGTCCATGCGGCAATGGCAGGGGCAGACCGTGAGACAGTCTGTGCTCTGATGAAGTGTTTTACGACGAAGGAAGCATTGGACATTCTGGAAGAAAGAGGACTTTTGGAAGAGACGATGCGGACCGTGATGGAGAAGATCGAGTATCATTTGGCGAAGCGTGCCGGCGAGAAGATGAAGGTCGGGGCGCTGATGTTTTCGGATGAACTCGGGGTTCTTGGGAAGACATCTCTTGTGGACAAACTGAGGGAAAAGATCGGATAGGTAGAAAGGTATGACAAAAAATGGCAGGAAGATTTGACCTTGCGGGTGTAGGTCCGGGAGATCCGGAACTGATGACGATAAAGACAATTCGTGCGATTAAGGCGTGTCAGGTATTGGTACTTCCAATTGGCAGTCCGGAGTTAAAGAAACCGGAACTGGAAGAGGGGGAAGAAGAGACATTTGCAAAAGAATGTCTGGCATATCGGATTGCGTGTGAGGCAGAGCCGGAGACGAAAAAGAAGCTGCGGCTATATCTTCCCATGCCAATGATCAAGGAAAAAAAGTTACTGAAAGAGATACACGATGCGGGTGCAAGAAAGGCGTCAGAGCTTCTGGAGAAAGGAAAGAATCTGGTTTTTCTGACGATTGGAGATCCGACCGTGTATTCGACAGGAATTTATATTTATAAAAGACTGAAAAAGATGGGATATCAGGGGGAGATTTTTTCCGGGATTCCGTCTTTTTGTGCTGCGGCAGCAAGGCTGGAGATCTCGCTTGTGGAGAACCGGCACGAGCTGCATGTTCTTCCGGTGTCCTATGGAATTGAAGAAAAGTTGAAGCTTCCGGGGACGAAGGTTCTTATGAAGACCGGGAAAAAAATGGCGCAGGTCAAAGCTGTTCTGAAAGAGGAAGGACAGCAGGCGAAAATGGTCATGAACTGCGGAATGGATGGAGAAAAAATTTACAAATGCACAGAAGAAATACCGGAAGATGCGGGATATTTTTCGATTGTAATAGCAAAGGAGAAAGAAAAATGATTCATTTTGTTGGAGCAGGAAGCGGTGCTGTGGATCTGATCACAGTACGGGGGCAGAAGCTTTTGGAGGAAGCAGATATAGTGGTGTATGCCGGTTCACTGGTAAATCCGGAGCTTCTTAAGAATTGTCAGAAGGACTGTCAGATCTACAACAGTGCGAAGATGACGCTGGAAGAAGTGATGGAAGTGATGATTTCCGGAGAGAAGCAGGAGAAAAAAGTTGTCCGGCTGCATACGGGTGATCCGTGTCTGTATGGTGCGATCAAAGAGCAGATGGATCTGCTGGAAAAGGAGAATATTTCTTATAAAGTGTGCCCGGGAGTCAGCTCTTTTTGCGGAGCGGCATCTGCACTGAATGCAGAATATACTCTTCCTGGGATTTCACAGTCTGTGGTGATCACACGGATGGCAGGAAAGGGAACTCCTGTTATCGGTGTGTGCGGTGGATTCCAGATGCTCGGAATGAGTCTCGACGATCCCTATGGGGTCGAGGAGGGCGGAACCATGCGGGGAATGGAGCTCTTACCGATCCGGACGATCTTCGCGGAGAAGAAGACGAGAACGAGAGTAACCGGCACGGCGAGATTTTCGGAGGACGGCGAACCGGTTAAAATCTCCGGCTACGAGATCCATATGGGTGAGACGATCCGGGATGGTGGAAGGAATTTCTCGGAAATCTGTTGCAGTGATGGAACTGGCGGACACACAGCCGATACAAAAGAGGACGGCTGCATATACAAAAATATATTCGGAACCTACGTCCATGGCGTTTTCGATACGGAAGAGATGCAGACGGCGGTTCGTAACTTCCTTGCAAAACAGAAAGGTGTCCGTCCGGAAGAATATGAGAGCGGAGCGACCTTTTCCATGGCGAAATACAAAGAGGAACAGTACGATAAAATGGCAAAGATCATCCGGGAAAACCTCGATATGGATATGATCTACCGGATCTTAGAGCGAAAGGATGTGAAATGATGAGCGGACTTGACTGGACAGAAGAATTAAAAAAGCGGACGGGGATCGATTTCCTGACAACCCGCCCGATGGAGATCGAAAAAAAGAGTTTTGAGATCATAAAAGGAGAGCTGGGCGAGGAATTTGTTTCCCGGTATCCGGCTGATGCACTTCCGGTTCTCTGCCGTGTGATCCACACCACCGCCGATTTCTCCTACCGCGACACCCTCACGATCACAGAAGGCGCGATCGGACTGGCAAAAGAGGCGATCCATCGGGGGCTTCCGATCATCACCGATACGACGATGGCGGCATCCGGGATCAACAAGACGGCGGCCAGAAAATTCGGGATCGATGTGCACTGCTTTATCGGGGATGAGGATGTGAAGGAAGCTGCAAAGGCGAGCGGGATGACGAGATCCGCGGTCAGCGCCGAAAAGGCGGCGCGACTTTATTCGGAGTGTATCTATGCAGTCGGAAACGCGCCGACGGCGTTAATGCGCCTCTATGAGCTGATCGAAGAAAAAAAGATCCGGCCGGCGCTCATCATCGGAGTACCGGTCGGATTCGTGAACGTAGTCGAGGCAAAGGAACTGATCCTTCGGACGGATGTCCCGGCGATCGTCGCCAGAGGACGAAAAGGCGGGAGCAATATCGCCGCGGCGATCTGCAACGCACTGTTATATGAGGCGGGAGGACGATAGCGGTTCGCTACTTTACTTCCTGCACCGGGATTCCCGGAACTGCCATCAGAGAGTAGTTGGTGTGACAACGAAACCTGGTGCGGCTCCGGGAACTTTTTTTAAGTTCTTCCGCTGGATATAGTCGACTTCGACCTTCTCATTCCCGCGGCCTTTGGAGTAGTAGGCAGCCAGCGCACCGGCTTCCTCAAATACGCGGTCCGGGAGCTCTTTTCCCTCAGTCTTTACGATGACATGGGAGCCCGGGATTCCTTTTGCGTGGAACCACCAGTCACCGCCGTTGGCAAACTTGAAGTCGAGTTCTTCATTCTGGTAGTTGTTTTTTCCGACGTAGATGTGGAATCCGTCGCTGGAAAGGTAGTGGAACGGGCGGCTTGTGATCTTCACCTTTTTGCCGCCTGTGTAGTGGCGCTTGATATAGCCATACTCCGTGAGCTCTTCCTTGATCTGGACAAGGTCCTCCTCGAGTCTTGCGATGTCCATCGATGTGCTGATGGATTCCAGGTGGGCGATCTCCGCCTTCGTCTGTGCGAGCTGCTCGGTGACGGCCTCATAAGTCCGCTTCTGTTTATTGTACTTGTCAAAATACCGCTTCGCGTTCTCCTGAGCCGTCATCGTCGGATCCAGCGGGATCGTGATCTCTGTATTGTCGTAATAATTCAGACACTTAAAACTCTTTTCTCCGCCGGAGAGACCGTACCCGTAGGTATTTAAAAGTTCTCCGTAGATCCTGTATTTTTCCCGCTTTTCCGTATCCTTTAACTGCTTAGTCTGCAGATCCAGCTTCCGGACGCTGCGCTCCAATGCGTTGGAGATGATCTTTCTGAGGTCCGTGGATTTCTGGTGGATCCTGGATACCATGTTCTTTTCCGCATAGTAGCGCTCTAAAAGTTCACTGATGGAGGAAAAGTTCACGGTCTTATAATTGCCGCCTTCCATCATCGTGAGCGGTACCGATGCGAATTCGACCGGTTTCTCGCCTTCATAGATGATATTCGGCGTAAAATTGCCTTCGCGGACATCGTCCATGATCCAGGTGAACGCGTGGAAGAGATGTGTGAGTTCCGCATCGGAAAATTCCTTCGCGGAGATATCCCCGTCGAGTGATGCAAGGTGGCAGATCTCGGCGGCAACGACCGGGCTTAAACCGGTGAGATCCATGTAGAGGGCCTTTGAGAGGTTCTGCGGGGTGTTGTGCAGGAGTTCCTTAAATTCTGTCTCCGTGATCGTCAGCGGATCTTTCTTCTCCCCGGAGTGCGGGATAAAGTAATCGCGTCCCGGGAGTACCTCTCGGACAGAGCTTACCTGTGCGGAGATATGTTTGATGCTGTCGAGGATCACGTTATTCTCATCGCAGAAGATGATGTTGCTGTGTTTTCCCATGAGCTCGATCACGATGAATTTTCTCCGGAGATCGCCCATCTCATCGAGATGCTCGACCTCGATCCGGACGATCCGCTCCAGTCCCGGCTGGGTCACGGAGATGATCCTGCCGTTTGCGATATGCTTTCTTAAAAGCATGCAGAAGTTCGGAGCCGTCATCGGGCTCGGTTTGTTGTTTGATGTAAAATAGAGGAGTGGGAGACTGGCGTTCGCCGATATGAGCAGACGCACGTTCTCCCGGTTTCCTTTAATGGTAAAGAGTAATTCGTCCTTTTCCGGCTGGGCGATCTTTGAAATCCTGCCGGAGGCGATCTTTTCGTTCAGGTCGCGGACAAGGTTCGCGATCACGATTCCGTCAAATGCCATGGTGTATGAGTTCCTTTCGTTTTATCGATCATAAATTCTAAGATTGTCTGATATGTGTACGCTCGGGAGACTCTCTAAGAGTATCTCCCGAGTGTGGGAATGGGCGGATCGGATCTGCTTCATGAAAAGTGTTCATGAAAGATCGCGTTGATCCGTTCCGTCAGCTCTGCGACCGAGTGGGCCCGGCTTCTGGAACATTCCCGCGCAGGGCGGCCGCAGAGGAGACATGTCCGGCCCGGCTGCCCGATGTCACTTCTTGAGATCTTTTTTCCATCCCGCCCGATGATATCGATGTCGTAGAGTCTTCCGAGATCGGACGCGTCCTCTAACGGCACGAGAAGGCGTTTTACAGCGAGCGCATCCGCATCCACGCAGAGAAATGCCTCCGGACCGGTCTTATCGAGGATTAGGCTGCGCTTTAAGACCGGGATCTTTGCGGTATCCAACGCGGAAACGATCTCCGAAAGTGCAAAGGCAAATGCCTCCGGAACAAGCGGCAGGACCTTGACCGGCCCCGGAATATTTAAGGTGAAGGAGACGAGAACGCCGGGAAATTCGGAGAGAAGCTGTTCCTGCATCCAGACGCGCCGTTCCCTGGCGTTTAACATATCCGGAAGCTCGGCATCGGCACCGATGAATTTTTCTAATGTTTCTTTTTCTGCGTCATTTAATAATAACTGTTCTATTTCTGGATCATTCCATAAAAATTTTTCCATAAAAACCTCAGATCTCATGCAGGATCTCAAGAAATCCTTTCATATATTTTGTGAGATACATGTCCTTCCGGTAGCAGGCGTAAAAATGTCTTGGATTCTCCACACCGAGGATCGGATAGGAGAAGTAGGCGGAATCCGGCGAGTTATCAGTCTCGACATAGGAATCCGGACAGGCCATCACGACAGGACTCGCCGCAACGACATGTTTTCCGACCTCGATGCTGATCGTGACAAGGTCGATCTTCGGCTTCATGTCCCTCGTGATAAAGAGGGAGTCCTGGATCGTCCGGACGGAGGGACCGGACTGGCTGGGGATGAAGGTCTCATCGCGCGCCTCCAGGATATCGATCGGTGTCCCGGGCGCGATCCGTTTCGCAAGTTCGCATTCGCGGTTCACGATGAGGACAAGCTTTTCCTCCTGGATCAGGTCGTAGACCAGTTCCTCGTGGCGCGGGAATGTCGTGAGAAGTGCGATCCCGACTTCCCCCTCCAGGACGCTTTTTTCCATGGTCGCAGATCCCTGCTCATGGAGTTCCAGCCCCACATGGGGGAATCGTTTCTTAAAACGCGGGTATAATTCCGGTAACAGCTCCATGCCGCGCTGGACCGAGATCCCGAGGCGGATGGTCCCGAATTCTTCCTTGCTCAGCTCCTCGACCTGTTTTCTTAAGTTTGTGGAGATCGTTGTCACCTGCCTCGCCGCCTCCACGTAGAGCTGTCCGGCCGGCGTCAGGGTGATCGGATCGGTGGAGCGGTCAAAGATCGGGGCGCCGAGATTGCTCTCGGCGGTCTTTATGATCTGGCTCAGAGAGGGCTGGGAAACGTAGAGCTTTTTTGCCGCGTTTGTAAAGCTGCCTTCCTTCAGGACGGTCAGAACATACTGCATGTGTTTTTCATTCATAGAGGCGTCCTCCCCTGACTTTTTATCTCAGTTAGATAAAACTCCTGTTTTTCCTTTCTATTCTATCACATCCGGTCGGAAAAGACAACGCGGGGGAAACCGGAGCGTTCCTACCGCCGGACCGAGCCGATGCCCCATAAGAATTTCCCTATATTCGCTATAGAGGGATATGTATTGGATTAAAAAAAATACAAGTGATATAGTAATGCAATAGAAAGTTATAGAACTCAGGTGGGAAAACAAACGAAATTTGTGCATCCTGCATAATGAGAAACGGAGGGAATATATGGAAATCAAGAAGACAGCCATGGCCGGCACACTGGAATCCAGCGATGCCCAGGTCACTGTTGAACCGGGCGATGGAACGATCGAGCTCACCATCGAGAGCAGCGTGATCCATCAGTACGGCAGACAGATCAGAAAAGTCACATTAGAGACGCTGGACCGTCTCGGTGTTGACAACGCGAAGGTCACGATCTTCGATAAGGGAGCTCTCGACTGTACCTTAAAGGCGAGAGTTGAGTGTGCGGTCTACCGTTCCAACGGCATCACCGAAAATCTTCCGTGGGGAGGTGTCATCCGATAATGCATCCGAATAAAAAACGCTTAAGAAGATCCATGATGTTTTTAAACTGCCAGAAACCGGGTCTCATCAAGGATCCGTACATCTATAAACCGGACTCCATCATGTTAGACCTTGAGGACGCAGTTGCCGAGAACCAGAAGGACGCAGCGAGATATTCCTTATATCATGCACTTCAGGAGATCGATTACCGCGGTGTTGAGAGAGTCGTAAGAATCAATGGTCTTGATACCCCGCACTGGAAAGAGGATATCCGTGTCTGTGTTGCCGGAGGTGCTGATACGATCCGTATCGCAAAGACCGAGACAGCACAGGATGTTAAGACTGTTGAGGAACATGTCCTTGCGGCAGAGAAAGAGTTTGGACGCCCGGAGGGAAGCACGCTCTTAATGGCAGCCTTAGAGTCCTGCAAAGGTGTTTTAAATGCCTTGGAGGTATGTCAGTCTTCTGACAGACTTATCGGAATCGCTTTATCTGGCGGAGATTACACAAAGGACCTCCAGACAACGATCACAGGAACCGGAGTGGAGCTCATGGGAGCGAGACAGCACATGATCATGGCGGCGAGAGCGGCAGGTGTCCAGTGCTGGGATACAGTGTTCACAAACCTTGACGATATGGAAGGCTTCGAGAATGAGACAAGAATGATCAAGATGATGGGCTTCGACGGAAAGTCTCTCGTAAACCCGAGACAGATCGCCATCGTCCATAAGGTCTTCACACCGTCGGAAAAAGAGATCATCTTCGCGGAGAAGGTTGTCCGCGAGATCGATGACAAGAAGGCAAAGGGAATCGGAGTCTTCACTGTTGACGGAAAGATGATCGACATCGCATTCTACGACGGAGCAAAGAGAACACTCGCCATGGCGAAAGCAGCAGGCGTTTATAAGGGGGATTTATAAGATGATCAATGCAGTTGGAAGAGAAATTCCCGAAGAGGTCTTAAAAGCAACAGGCAAGGAGCCGTTCAAGGGCGTCTATGCCTATGATAATTACGAATATACAAAGGCGGCTCCGACCGTCCGTACATTAAACGATCCGACAAGAAGCAAGCTTGTCGAGAACATCCATGATGCCCTTGTAAAATGCGGCATTAAGGACGGCATGGTCCTTTCCTTCCATCATCATTTCCGCGAGGGTGACTATGTGGTAAACATGGTCATGGAAGAGGTTCATAAGATGGGCATCAAGGACATCACGATCTGTGCAAGCTCCTTAGGAAAAGCTCACGATCCGATCGTTCCGTACATCGAGGATGGCACCATCACAGGAATCCAGTCCTCCGGTGTCCGCGGAAAGATCGGTGAGGCGATCTCCACAGGACGGTTAAAAAACCTTGCGATCATGCGCTCCCACGGCGGACGTGTCCGCGCCATCGAGTCCGGCGAAGTCCATATCGATATCGCCTTCATCGGTGCTCCGACATGTGATGAGTACGGAAACATGCGCGCAAACGGCGGAAAGAGCGACTGCGGCGTATTATCCTACGCGATGGTCGATGCCCAGTATGCAGATAAGGTTGTTGCCGTGACAGACTGTCTCGTTCCGTTCCCGAACATTCCGGCAAGCATCTCCATGGTAGATGTGGATTACGTTTGTATCGTAGATGAGATTGGAAATCCGGCAAAGATCGCGACAGGTGCTGCAAAACCGACAACGGATGTCAGAAAGATCATGATGGCGGATTACTGCACAAAGTTTGTTGTCAACACCCCATATTTTAAGGAAGGTTTCTCCTACCAGACAGGTGTCGGCGGAGCTTCCATCGCCTCCACGATCTCCCTTGGAAAGATCATGGAAGAGAGAGGCATCCATATGGGACTTGGCCTCGGCGGAATCACAACTCCGATGTGTGAGCTGTTGGCGAAAGGCCTCGTAAACAAGCTCGTTGATACCCAGGATTTCGATCAGGGTGCCATCGAGTCCATCAAGACAAATCCGAACCACTTCGAGATCTCTGCGTCCGAGTACGCGAACCCGTTCAACAAGGGCGCTTATGTCAATAAGCTGGATTTCGTGATCCTTGCGTCTCTTGAGGTTGACGTAAACTTTAACTGTAACGTCGTTGTCGGTTCCGATGGCATGATCACAGGTGCCCAGGGCGGACATCCGGATACGGCAGCGGGAGCGAAGTGTACGATCGTCATTGCTCCGCTGCTTCAGGGAAGAATCCCGGCAATCTGTACAAATGTTACGACCGTTACAACACCGGGCGAGTCTGTTGACGTGGTAATCACAGATTATGGTATTGCCATCAACCCGAGAAGACAGGACCTCATCGAATGCATGAAGGATGTAGACCTTCCATTCTGTACGATCGAAGAGCTTCGCGACAAGGCATACGCCATGGTCGGAACACCGGATCCGGTACAGTTTGATGACCGCATTGTCGGTATCATCGAGGCCCGTGACGGCACCATCATTGATGTAGTCAGAAAGATTAAGGATTATGAGTTTACCTCAGATGTGCAGTAATTCTGCGAGAAACCGGTCATCTTGACGGCGGCGGAGCATCCACATTCCTGATCGTTGTTCCGTCCATGCTTCCGGTCTACAAAAAGATGCACATGAGACCGACAACACTCCTTCGCGTAGCCGTTCTTGCAATGGGTGTATTAAACCTGATGCCATGGGCCGGTCCGACCATGCGCGCAGCATCTGTTCTCGGTATGGAGGCAGGACAGCTCTGGGGCGGTCTGATCCCGATCCAGATCTTTGGAATCATTCTCTGCCTGGCACATGCGGTGTTTGCAGGTATTCAGGAGAAAAAGAGAGGCGCCGGTCTGAACGGAAAGCTTGCAATGGAAGCAGCTTCTGAGGACGCTACAGAAGAAGTACAGCATCAGAAGGACGAGAATGAGTATGCGAGACCGAAGCTTTTCGCTTTCAATATCTGCCTGACCATCGCAGTTATCGCTATGCTTGTATGGGATCAGTTCCCAAGCTATTTCCCGTTCATGCTCGGTGTAGCGGCAGCTCTTCTTGTAAACTATACACCGATCAAGCTTCAGAAGAAGATGATCAACCGCCATGCGGGTCCGGCGCTTATGATGTGTTCCACTCTGATGGGCGCTGCAGTCCTTATGGGTGTCCTTGTATATGGCTTTAACGCAAGCGGTGCCGCTGCGATCGCAAAGCCGGGCGTAGAGATGATGAAGACCTCCGTTGTATCCAACATGGCCAGCATCATTTCCATGATCCTCCCAGCAGCACTTGGCCAGCACTTACCGCTTGTGATCGGTATCCTTTCCGTTCCGCTTGCACTTTGCTTTGATACCGATTCCTATTTCTATGGAATGCTTCCGGTCATGATCGCAATCGGTGCTTCCTTCGGAGTTGAGGCATTCCCGATCGCCGTTGCAATGGTTGTTTGCCGTAACTGCGCAACCTTCATCAGCCCGATGGTACCGGCAACTCTGCTTGGTATCGGACTTGCCGATGTGGACATCAAGGATCACATCAAGGCCAGCTTCGGTTATGTATGGATCTTCTCGATCCTTTGCATGCTGTTTGCAGTACTGATCGGAATCCTTCCGTTATAAACGACAATTTTCTTGAATTCAGATAGAATTGAGCGGCCGCTCTTCTTACCCCACAGACGGCTGCAAACTATCCTCTTTTCAAACACCCCGGAGCTTCGATCGGATCTCCGGGGTGTTTTCCTGTTCATAAGGTCCCCGTTCATAAAT
>OIXA01005598.1_pt1 | contig 11114 bp, 10 predicted proteins | sample 1587721 | NCBI WGS metagenome assembly OIXA01 (sample SAMEA3888900, study PRJEB22519) | human gut metagenome | biome: human gut; feature: human-associated habitat; material: faeces | place: Denmark | collected 2013 | reverse complement strand
CTGCAGGGCGATTTTACTAATATGGTCGCGAAGGCTTTGGGGTTCTAATACTTCGCATTCCCCTTCTAGGGATAAAACAAGGGGGACAACTTCTTCTTCATTTTTCGAATCAAAACTTAGGATTAAGGATCCATCGCTTTGGGGTTCTTCTTTTTGATTCGGGCCAAATTCTTTATCCCCCACATAGGGGCAAAGGGGAGAAAGGCGAAGCTTAACGCGGATGGGTGAATCCTTAAACGCGGGGCCTTCTCCTTTTTCAAAGGCACGTTCGTTAAAGAAGATGTCACGAGAAAAACCAAGGGGCGTGACTTCATAACTTTGGATATGACCAAGTTCAATCGTTTTCAGGTGTTTCTCTATTCTTGAATTCGCCCATAGGACCCAGGAATGGTGATAGAGGGCAAGTTCATAGGGTTCTACCTCTTCTTCCACGCTTCGCTTGATGGTCGTCCGATAAACAAGGCGGACCACTTTTCTTTTACGGATACACTCAGAAAAGAAGTCGCAACGTTTCTTTAATTCTTCCGCGGATAGGGCATAAGTCGACTTATCCAAGAATTTCACGTAGGACACCTTTCCTTCCTCGCTTCCACTTATCTGGGCGAAGATTTTCCCCATCGCCTTTTCATAGTCTTTTCGGCAATAAACGACTTCTTGACCATCGATAAAAGAAGAAACAAAGTTCAACGCCTTCTTTTCTTCCTTGCTAAAACAAGGAGAAGGAATCAACGCGGATTCCTTGAGCTTGATTCCCCCATATTTTCCAGAAGAAGACTCAAATTCATAACCGCATTCTTGGAGTTCTTTCCGATATTCAGGAATATTTCTAACGTTCGTTTCCATCGCCTCGGCAAGCTCCGTGTTTTTATATTGTTTCCCGTTGCTTAAATACCGTAGCATCGCGATGCAGTTGGCTGTTTTTCCCACGAGATGATTCCTCCTTTTCCAGATGATTTAGATATTGGTTTTCATGAATATCGTTGAAGCAACCGTGATGGCGTTATGAACTAAGCGGGAGCAGGAAACGATAGCTAGATTCACGATGTTTCCTTTTAAATAGACGCTTCCTTTCGTTTCAATCGTTAAGCCGAAGAAATGGCCCTCTACGATCACGTCCCCCATCGCACGGATGTATAAATCAAGATTGGGGTTTTCTTTTAGGTAGAGCTTTAAGGAATCAAGCTTCCCCTTCTTTTTGCAGTCTAGAAAATATTCTTTATGGCCCCGGTTGCAGCACCACCGGAATTTAAAGGGGGAGGAATCGCTTCCACAAGGAACCCAATAAGAGAAGGACCCGTTTTTCAGGATCAAATCTCCTTGCTCCAGGTTGATTTGTAAGTATTCCATGGAGTCCGAGTCAAAGGAGCAAGGTTGATAAAAGGGGATGGAATAGGACTTGGGCTTTGATAAAAAGAGGTTTCCCCTTTCTAGGCTTATGAATTCTTTTAGAAACGGGTCTAAGGCTTTTTCCACTTCCTCTTGGGGGAAGTCGACTTCTTTGTAAGCTAGAGCCAGCCACCGTTTCTCGCTCGACAAAGAGGAATAGTTTTCGCCCTTTAAAACGGAAGTTAAAACGTTGACGAGATGTTTCCCTTCGTAATCATCGCCAACAAGGTCGAGCAAATACCCGCGAAGGAGGCGGGGGTCAAGAAGAATTTCCCCCTGCTTTTTCTTTTGCAAAATGGTTTGCACTGCTTCTATATAATTCATGGTCTTAATTAGCAAAAAGGCTGACATTTACTTCTAACGGTTTGCTTTTAAACGCGCTTAGCCGGAATTTGCACTTCACGTGGATTCGAATCATCTTTCCTGGGATTTCATCCAAGCGGATGAGCCATAGTTTGTCTCCGGAAAGGGGAACGTTTACGGTCCTTCCCCGTCGATCTTTGGTCTCCAAGGTCGCCGTGATTTCCCGAACCTCTCCTCCGCTTGTTCGAACCTCGAGTAGAGTTTCATAGAATGGCACTTCGTGAAGCCGCCAATCCTCGAACTTCTTTTTCACGAGGAATCCCGTCTTTTTGGAAAGGCGAGCTTTCAGCAAAAAGTTTCCATCTCTTTTTATCGTCCAATCTCCATTCGAATTCCCTTGGGATGGATGGGGTTTTGGCTTGTAATTGGCGTTCTTCTTATCGTTCATCCGATTCGGAATCGAGGTTGGATGATTTGGAGGAACGTAAGTGGGGTAGGGAGTCTCGTAATGCTCGATAAAAAGCGGCGCCTTCTTTTTGGCGGAAGGATCCTTCCATTTGTTTGGCGATCCATATAAATCCTTGTTCTTTTTCATCCTCTTAGTCCTTTCTGATATAAGGGAGACATTCGTAGAGGTAATCGAGGTATTGCTGCATAAACCTTAGCCAATGGTCCACTTCGCCCCGGGTATAGGCTTTATCCGTTTCAATCGATTGCTTTTTCGATAAATGGACGTTATTTCGCAATGCCCGATATTCGTTCATCATTCTTTTTTCTTTGCCGTAAACAGCAATGACGTCTTGGAGAGCGTCATAGCACCTTCGGTCATAGGCCTGATTGTTGCCATGACGCGAGGTCCCTAATATCATCGAGCCCAGCTCGATTTCAATCGCCTGGATGACGCTGTAACTTAGAATGATGATATCGCGGTAAATAGCTCTTTCTAGAAGCGGCTCCAAGGGAGGATTCGCCTTCGTGACCAAGTCGCAATAGAAATACATTTGGCGGATGACGATTGCGATATTTCTTCTCATCTCCGGAGTCGAGGTCAACTCACGGAGGTGATAGTAATCATCACTGATATCGGAAAGCCGATAAGGCTTCACGAAGAAGGTGCACCGTTCCCCGTAATCCGTCTCGCTGCTAGAAGAGGGGCACTCCCCTGAATTGAGGCGATAAGACAAGTCGGGATTTTTCATCGCCACCTTTAGAATCGAGGCGGCGCAGGCTTGTTTTCTCACCCCGTCGAAAGAGATAGGGGTTTGATGGGATAAGAGGTCTTTTAGCTTTGGATGTAATGGAACTTTTTGGAACGAGAAGACAAAACCATAAAACGAAACGTAAAGGATATCTTGATACCCCTCGTAATAGAATTGCACTTCCTTGACCGCTTGATGGGTCTTTAGAACCGCTTCTTCCATTCGGTCTTTGAAGGAATAATCGCCCGTAGCTTGGTTCGCGGCGAAATTCAAATAATTGAAAGCGCTCCAAAGCAAGAAGGCATCCCCCATCGTTTGAATGGGAAGTTTTTGGATTAGATTCGCGGACAAATGCACGCATTGGCTATTCACGGAATCCTGATCGAATTGATGCTTTTTCGCTTCTAGCAGAAGTGAACGATAAACCGCTTCCTGGTTCATCGATCAAACTCCATCCAATCCGAATCGTCACCTTCATCCTGGTTATCGTAACGTCTTGCCCCCGATTCGGCGGTAAGCACGGTGACGATCTCGGCTTCTTCCGGAGCAAGACAATGCACTTCTTTCTTCATTTTTCTTCCTAAGAAACCATAAGGGACGAGCGAAACTTCCACGAATCGATATTCCACGCGGATACGAACCGAGCCGGATTCGCTTAAATGGCAGGGCGAAACAACGGGGTGGATACGGAAGTATTTCTTATCCTCCTCTAGGGGGATGCAGGCGGTCTTGCCATCTAGCAGCGTTTCGTAATCCCCGGTTTCAAAATTGTAGGCTTGGAAACGGGCGATCAGTTGAGGTCCGTTGAAATCGTTGCAAGGGAATTCGACTTCGCTTCTTTCTGGGGTGAGAGACAATTTATCGTGCAGCAAGAAAGAATCGGTATGATCCAGATATACGCCTAGCGTTAAACCAAGCGTTTTGTCGTAATGGTAGCGGCGGCACACGGAAGACAAAGAGAAACAGATTCTTTGCCCGTGGGTGCTTACATAGGCCTTGGAAGGGTCTTCGTCGAAGATGTCAGATGCTTTCATAATGAATTATTCTCCTTTCGTAGGTGGGCTTCTTCTTTGAGGATGGCTCCTAGAGATACATCGTCTCCGGTTCCGTTAACTAGAGCCACCCGAACCAAATAATCGATGATTTCTTGCCGATTCCCTCGTTCTAGCATCCCTTTGACGGGGAGAAAGCAAGAAGAATAGAAATTAAGGAAGGTTTGATAGGGGTTAATAAGACCATCCGTATAAACCAGGACCCCGTCGATTTGATTCAGGGGAAATACGCGAAGTCTTAAATGGGAATAGGCGTCAGACTGGCAAAGGGAAGCGGTGAAATTAGCCACGTTCTCTTTTTCTTCTTCTAGAGCTGGCAAAGCGTTCCTCCCGTTCCAAAGAAGGCAGCCCCCATCTCCTAGCGACACGATAACCAAGCTATCCCCAAGCATCATGGCTCCTTGGAGGGTGGATCCATAAGCGATTTGGGGTTCTTGGCGGAGCAAGGCCCTTTCTTCCTCGTTTAATTCCGATAGCTCTTCTTCTAGAAACGGGGAACGGGCAAGATCTTGCTCAACAAAATCGTTCCAGCAGCAGAGGATGCGAAGGCGAATCCGTTCTTGATATTGGGGATCTTGGACCATGTCCGCGTGGATGCTTTTGAAGACGCGGAGCACGGCTTTGGAAGCGAATTTCGATCCGCGGTTGCTGCGAACATAGATTTTGCCCCCATGCCCATCGCAGGCCGTGACGATTTTTCTTTCCGCGTCTATATAAGAAACGGAATCATCTTGGCAAATCTTGTGGTTTTTTAGATGGGAATAGCCAAGACAAGTGAAGTGAAAACAAGAAATCATGGGGGGGATTACCAAACAAGATCCACGTCATTTATGTCTTCTAAGTCGTTGGCGATTTCGATTTGAGCAATTTCGTTATTGCTTCGTTTTTGCCCCAGATAAGAACCGGCGGAAGAAGAATTGGATTTGACTTTAGAAGCCGTCACCGCGATGACTTTGATCACCTTGCGGAGGGCTTCGGCGGTATAGACTTTTAATACCGTTTCGCTATTGCCGGTGAATTTCGACAAGACGTCTTTCGCTTCGTCGCTATCTACGCCAATTGCTAAGGCGTATTTAAGAGCCACTCGGAACCAGCCTTTTTGTTTTAAATCCGCAAGATGGTCCTCCCAATCATAAGAGGTGGGTTCTCCATCCGTCATGAGGATGATGATGGGGGCTAGCCCTCCAAAATCGGGCATTTGGCCTCCATTACTTTTCTTGGAGAGCCATCTTCCGAGCTCATCATAAGCCGCGGAAAGATTGGTTCCGCTATCGGCAGAGACGTCTTTCCAGATAAAGTCTTCGATGCTTTTTGGCTCGGAATATACCCATCGGGTATCTTCAGCAAACGTCAACGCGGAGATTTTGATTTCCGCGTCGCTCGTATCGTCTTGGATCTCTGGCATGATAGACATCACGTCGCGAATCGCGTTATTGACCGCGCCGATTTTTTCTCCTTCCATCGAGCCCGAGACATCGATGACGAAGAGCAAATTGAGCTCTTGCCTAGCGATGCCATCTCGAACAATCAATTCTTTCATATGATTTCTCCTTCTACCCCTTGGGGGAATTTCACTTTTAAGTGGTGGACGAGTGGAATGACTCCGCCTTCTTCGATCACCTTTTGATTTCCTTTCCGATCCAAAATAATGACGTCACCCTCCAAAAATAGACGGATGCCTAATATTGAGGGGTTCTTCTTATTTCGGATGACCCTGCCGAGGACACTTTGATAATCCGAAGAATATTTATCGAGGTGGCAGGTATAGATTTCCTTTCCTTCTTCGAGAACAATTTGATATCTCCCGATTTTTAGGATGCAGTGATCGCCGATTGCTTGGCGGCAATTGGGGCAAGAAGAATTTAGATTCTTTTCTTCTAGCCCATAAGCAAAGGAATAGCCACAGCAAGGGCAAGTAACGAGTTCATCACGATATTGGGTCAACAGGCGTAGCCACTCAAGCTCAGTTGTTCTTCCGTTTTCTCGGTCTACAATGCCATCGACAAAACTATGATGGAATGCTTCTTGAATATAACGGGGAAGTCGCGGCCACCGCTTCAAAACGGAGCCATGGTATCCGCGAATCGGACGATTGGACGCGTCTAGTTGGTGATAAATAAACACCGGGTGGCTGCCATACATTTCGTATTCTGCTTTTTCATCGATGAAGTCGTAGTTCTTTAGCCTTTCTCCTTCAAAGGGATTGCCAAGACAAAGCGCCATAAAGAGGATGATGGCGAGGGAGAAGCGATCGGAATGGGTGTCGGGGCAACAATTCCCCGTCACGATTTCCGGGGCCATGTACTTCATCTTCCCTAGTACCCCTAGACTCTTTTTGTCCGCGGTGACGTTATCGTTATCGCAGATAAGGAGTTCTCCGGTATGGGGGTTTAAGAAGAAACTCCCATCATTTAAATCTTGATAAGAGAACCCTCGTTCATGGAGGGCTTTAAAATCCGAGCAAAGGGAAATGCACCACTTCAGCAATAGATTTTGGCTGTCAAAGGTGGTTTTCCCATTGAGGTAAGAAACAAAGGAAACGTATTCGCTTCCCCGTAAATCCATAAGATATCCCGAGGTTCCATCTTCTTGCTGGAAGAGCCTCTTCGGCCAAAGGAAATCCGCAGTCGGGGCTCCTTTTTCGATGTTGTTTTTAAGGTTATAAAGGAAATTGGGGCTCATGGTTTCCTTATAGATTTTCAAAGCGAATCGCTCTCCCCCTTCTTCGACCTTATAAACTTCTCCTTGTCCTCCTTCTCCTAGAGCTTCTAGCACTTGATAGGAATGGCCTCCCGTATCAAGGATCGTTGGTCCTTCTTCCAATTCCATTCGCTTCTCCCTTCTGTTTATTCCATGGTTTTATTGGGGTAGAACGGTTGGAGTTTGGACCCCCAACCGTCCCTCCCTTTATTGATCGATTTCGGACTTCTTGACCACGTCGATTCGATAAGTGCCGACGGGGATTTGGTCATCCTCGCCTTCGGATACCCGTCCGTTATCGTCCATCCTCTTGTATGTTTCCTTCCGAATTTTGCGGTCGTAGAAGAATCGACGAACGGGGTTTTTCGGGTGGTGGGTGCGGATCCGCGTCACCATCGGCTCGTTTTCCTGGATGCGCTCGATGATTTCTTGAATCTCCGCGTGAGTTAACACGGGTTTCTTCTTCAATTCTTCAAATAAGGCGTGAGCAAGGTCTTCGTATTCCCGTAAGATGCTTTCGCTTTGATATTTCAACTCTTGAAGAAACGTCTCATATCGATCGAGACAATCCCCTTGGAAATCTTTATAAGGACCATCTTGAACAAAACTATTCAAAGACTCCATGGCAAGGGGCTTCATCCCCATTAAGCCGCTTTGACACATCGCAATATAACGAGTGACGATTTTGCCTAAATCTTTGCTTGCTCCCATGTAGGGCTCGCCAAGGAAGAGCTCCGTAGCGACAAGGCCGGACATCGAAACGACGCAGGACTTCTTCATTTCGCTTAGCGATCCAAGTGACAATTCAGAACAATTGTCCACGAAGTCTTGCCGTGAATACATTCCCGCAGCTCCTCCGTGTTGAGAAACAACAATCATTCCGACGTTTTTGTTCAGCGCGTAATCCGCGATGAAATGCCCGATTTCATGATAGATGACACTATCGATATTTTTAGGGTCTTTGGTTTTGGATCCAGAAGCGCGGATGGAGGCAATTGGCTCTAAGAAATCATGAAATTCCGCTTTTTTATTTTCACTGATGCAATGAATCAAAACTTCATTGACCAAATTAACGAGGGCGGCACAGCTTAGCCCATTCGTATAGGAGCTAACGTCCTCAACAGCCACTTCATCAAACACCGGGTTCTTCCGCATATAGAGGGAGAGGATTTCTTTCCGGTCATCGATATCCGGTACATCGATCTCCACGTGTTTTTCGATTCGTCCATCGCGAACAAGCGGAGCCGGGATCATCATCAGATCCACGTTCGCGGTGGCGACAATAAGGATTCCCTTTCCTTTTACTTTATCGATTTGAGAAATTAACGTTCTTAAGGCAACGCGTTGTTGATCCGTTTCGGGACGGAAGAGGGCACGGGCCGGGGTCGCAGCAACAATCCGGTCTAGTTCATCAATCAGCAAGACACAGGGGGTTTGGCTTAATGCACGATCGAAAGCGTCGATAATCGCGTGAACAACGCCTTTTTCATCCAGAGTAGCATCGCTAGTGAGTTCCACTAACGGCACGCCCGCTTCGGTGGCAATAGCTTTTGCAAACATCGTTTTGCCGTTTCCAGGTTGTCCATAGAAGAAGATTCCGCGCGGCAATTCCGCCCCTTTCGAGGTGTATTCCTCGTAATGACGGAAGAAATCGGCAATGCGTTTCGCCTCTTCCTTTTGATAAGGGTAACCGCCGATATCCGCTAGACTCGGCATTTTGTGTTCTTGAATCGTATTCAAATTGTTTCTCCTTTCTCTTTTTCTTTCCCCGTCATTTCTATTCCCTCCTTTTTCGGGGCAGGGCTAATGTTACGGGGCAACCATACAGGATTCGTGTATGGATTTGATTTAATTTTTGAATTCCAGAAGGGGATGAGATGTTGCAGATTTGAATTAAAGAGCAAGGATGCCGAAGGTAATGAGGGCAGCCCCAGCAAGGGCGCCAATGATCGTGAAGATCAAATAACGGGTTTTCGCCGCTCCCGAGAAGTTCCAGCCGCTTGGGCTTTTGATAATCCTCACGGCTCCAAGAACGACCGAGACGAGGGCGATAGTGATTCCAATAGTCAATTCAATAATTCCTAACATTTTGATTCTCCTTTTTTGTTTTGATGGGGTGATTTGGTTTTCTGATAGCAAGGCTTGTTCACCCCCGGGTTACCTTGCTGACGCTTCTTCTAAGCAATCCAATTTCTACTTCTTATTTTTTAGTTCCTCCTTTTAGTGACGAAAGAACTATAGATAGCATTCCTACATTATTTATGTTTGGTATCGTTTTTATTTCACTTTTTTAGAATTCCAGATTTGGCCTTGTTATTTTGTTTCTAAAGATGGTTTTCCTTTCATTCGGCGGGGTTGTTTTTGCCCAACTCACCCAACCGTTTCTTCTCCGCAGTATCGAAGATTTGGAGGACTTCCGCGGATAATAACGACGACTTTTCCATCAAGGCATTGGCCAAGGCGAGGACGGATTCTTTCCCTTCCTGAATGATGTTTTCCGCTCGATTGATTAATTCCTGGACAATTTCGGAGCCTTTTTCCTGAATGGCGTTGGCTAGATTCGTGCTATAGGGGCCAAAGGAATAACTTGACTTCGATACGGGGACGTATTTAGGACCGTAGAACCCTTCATTTAGCATCCTTTCTGCCATCTTGCACACGGATTCAAGGTCACTTACGTTGCCACAATATGGCTCCCCCGTAATTACCTTCACCGAAGCAAGGCCTCCTAATCCCACCGTGCAGGAATCTTTTAAATCTTGAAGGGAGGTTGCTTCTTCTTCCTTTCCTTGGAGCAGCCTTGTAACTCCGCTTGTTGCCCCTTGATGAATTACCGTTACGGACCCTACGTTTTCTCTCATTAGTCGATAAGCGATATAGGCGTGACCCGCTTCATGAATGGCCGTGATTTTCTTTTCGGCATCGCTAATAGAAGTTCGCGGAACATCATCGAGTTGGACGCGGTCTAGGGCATAGGAGAAATCGTTGATCGATATCGCTTCTCTACGTTCAGAGACGGACTTGATAGAGGCCTCATTCACGATGGTTTCTAAATCCGCTCCGGAGCAATTTAGGGTCACGCGGGCCAATTCATCGAGGGTGACCCCTTCTTCTAAAGACACTTTGGATAAGAAATGGTCCAAGATGGCTTTACGGTCCTCGATATAGGGCTTACTGAAACGGATCTGACGGTCGAAGCGTCCGCTTCGTGACAAAGCTTCCCCTAAATAATCCAAGTGATTGCAGGTAGCCATGACGATGATGCCGTCTTTTTCATAAACGTTATCCAGTTCATGAAGGAGCACTTTTTGGGATTTTAAATTCTCCGGCACTTCATATTGACGCGCGCGGTATCCCGCGAGTTTTTCTAGTTCATCGATAAATAAAATCGCTAAGTCATATTTCTTGGCTTCTTCAAAGCCTTGGCGGACTTCTTCTTCGTTGCTTCTTTTCTTCCACACGGCTTGGGAAGCACTGATTTCCACGCAGGGAATATTTAGATAATGGACGATATCGCGAACTAGGCGTGTCTTGCCTGTTCCCGGATCGCCATAAAGCAGCCATCCTCGCGGATAATGAATGCCTTTGCGCGCGTAGAGTTCATGATTTTGGACCATGTCGATGAGCTCCGCCATTTCCAGACGAATTTCGTCGTAACCCGCGAAATGGGGGAACATCCGGTCCAATTTTTCTTTCATTTCTTTTTCCATTCCTTTTCTCCTTTCTTAATGGGGTGACCATGTTTTACAGGGATTTCCTACATTAAAAATGTACGGAATGGATTTTCTTTTATGAATTTGGGCAGAAATTGAAAACCGATAGGCGTCGCGGGCTCGCGCGAGCTCTTTTTTCTATTGCACCTCTCTTACTAAATCACCATACCGCCTAGCATCAATAAATTAGGATCCGGCTGTTTTTGCTACTGTGAGGATTTAGAAACATTAAATATCCAGAGCAATAAAATCGAAGCCACTCCAATAGATTGCTTCTTGAACTGCCAGCCCCTAACCAAAATAGACTTTAAGAGCGGAGTTACTAGAATCGAACGGGATGCTTTTTCCGGATGCTATTCCTTAAAAGAAGCCTCGTTCCCTAATTCGGTTTCCGTTTTGAGCCAAAATATATTTAACAAGGATGATGAACTCACCATTTTCACCTCATCACCTGAATTGATTCAATATTGTAAAGATAACGACGTGGCGGTTATGCAAAATAAAGCCAGAACCTATTTATATGGTCCGGGGTTTCAAAACCGTGGAATACAAACCGCAGTCGATGTTCTTGTTTTTTTGGTCTCGTGCGAAAAAATCCACGTTTTAGTGGGGCCACACGATGATAGCAGCCATGACTGACAATTATGACAAAGCCCTTAAGAACCTTGATGTAATGATTTCTTCTTTCGTCAGCGCGTGAAATGCCAAAGCGTTGAGAAAATCATCTCGGTTTTTCCTTTTTACCAAATCCTTATTTTTTG
>OIXA01005596.1_pt1 | contig 11117 bp, 9 predicted proteins | sample 1587721 | NCBI WGS metagenome assembly OIXA01 (sample SAMEA3888900, study PRJEB22519) | human gut metagenome | biome: human gut; feature: human-associated habitat; material: faeces | place: Denmark | collected 2013 | reverse complement strand
TGTGATCATAAGGCCGGTGCGGACCAGATACCAGAAGGGTCCCTGTCTTTTGACCGGACTGTCATTCTTTTCCGTATGATCTTCTTTTATCTCCATGGTCGTTTCTTCCTCTGTCATTTTTGCAGGTTCTTCCAGCTGATAGATCACATGAAGTTCATAATAATCCGGCTCTTTCCATTTTACTTCCCCTTCATACAGCACTTCATAATCCCGTAAAAGCCGTTTTCCAAGTGCCAGCGCCTCCCTGCAGATCTGCCCGTTTTCATCTGAAAATGGTTCTCCGTTCCATACTAAAGAGGTGATCCGGTAATCATCTTTAGAAAGTCCCAGGTCTTCTAAGATCCGGTCACCTGCCTCTGCTGTTTTTTCAAGAAGCTGGTCTTCCCCTGCCGGTATCACAAGATCTCCCAATTCATATTCATCTGCCCCATAGGAATAAAATGTAACAGGTACTGAAAAATCTTCCTTCCACTGCTTCCCTGTGATCTCTACATTTTTTCTGTATAAGTTTCCGGAAAGCAGGATCCATCCGGGATCTGTTTCATCTGCCAGAATGATTTCAGGAACCTCCTCTGCAGCTTCCACCTTGGGATATTCCACCCGTTTTTCCAGGGTACGGGTAATCTCTTCCCCTTCTTTTTCCTGTAATTCCCAGTGTTTTAATTCATAGCGGATCCCATTTTCATCTTCATAATCTTTTTCAGGTTCTGACAGTTCTCTGACTTCTTCAATTGTAAGTTTCTCTGTAAAAGTCAGCTCTGTCTGGGCCATGACGCTAAGACCTGCGGCCATACTGGTAAAAATTCCTGTAGCAAGAAATGCCAGCCCCTTCAAATACCATTTTCCCCATGTTCTGTTTTTCTCTTTCATACCTTCTCCTTCACAATATTTACGTAAGACCCTGTGTTTTGGTTTCTGTATTTAATTGTCAAGGTTCGGTTTTCAATGGATTTTTAGTGATTTCATGAAGCCTGTTATAGCTGTGATATGGGAGATCTGAATGTCTCCTGAATGTTTCATGGAGCTGTTAAAAACAGCTGTAGGTTTATTATAAAAAAGGGAGGGGATTTTGTCAAATACATCTGGCAAATATCCCCTCTCCTTGATGGATCATTTTTAATTATTAACGGAACTGGCTGTATTTATGTCCTGCTGACATTCCGCCTCTGGCTGCTGCCAGTTCGCTGACTGTAACTAACTGATATCCTCTGGCTGTCAGTTCCGGGATCAGTACTACGGCTGCGTCTGCAGTAGCATCGTAAATATCATGCATTAAAATAATATCGCCATCTTTTACCTGGCTTAAAACGTTATTGATGGTCCTCTGTGCATTTCTGTGCTGCCAGTCTCTTGTATCAATGGACCACATGATCGCCGGCATTCCCATAGAACCAAGAACAGAAAGGGAATGGGCATCTACATAACCGCCTGGCGGACGCATTACAACCGGTGATACGCCGCAGACTGCTGCGACTTTCTGGTTTACAGCACTTACCTGGCTTACAATGCCGTCACTGCTCAGTTTGGATATGTATTTATGGTCATTGGTGTGATTTGCAACCTCACAGCCCTGGGCTACCATACGGCGGATCACATCCCCGTTGTGTGGAACATTGGTTCCTACCATAAAGAATGTAGCTCTTCCTCCATACTGGCTTAAACTGTCTAAGATGCGGTTTGTAACAGAGGCTCTTGGACCATCATCAAAAGTCAGGGCGATCATCGGCTTTGACGGATCTACTGTTGAAGAAGCTGTTTCTGCAGGCGCTCCTGCATCTTTTGCTGTAATAGATGCCTTGATGCCATCAACTCTCAGTCCTGCTCCTTCGGTTCCTGCTGTTGCACCATTTACTGCCCAGTCTGTCCAGGAACCGTTCTGGTATACCTTATAGTACAGATCATAGGAAGCTGCCGAAGAACCGGTCAGTTCCATGGCAATGGCTTCCAACGGCTTTTCTGCTGATGCCCCGCCGTTTTCTACGCCGTCTGCTTTCCAGTCAAGCCAGCCGGTACCGCTTAAATTTACTTTGTAACGGACGCCGATCTGTACTCCTGATGGAATATTGATCAGATTAGCTTTCATAGATGTGACCCATGACTCTGATGAGGCTGACAGTGCCTGGTTATCTGCTGCCGGATTGCTCCAGCCCTGATTTCTGAAATATACACTGTAGTTGACCTGAAGTGGGGTATCTGTATTCTGTCCTGTTTCTCCGGAAGTCTCCTGTGTATCATCTACGGTTACAGTACCTATATCCTGCTTTACCTCTCCCGGTCCCCCGGTCTGGGACGCAGTCTTTGCCGCACCAATACCGGTAGTTCCTGCCAGTACTGTCATTCCCTGGGCAGTAAAGATCATTCCTGCTGCCATAAGGACCGCAAGAACCCTGCTTTTCATTTTTCTCATTCTCTTCTCCTTTTAACCGAATACTCTTTCACACAGCATCACGTATTCTTCATAATAAATGTGGCCTTTAAATTCTTTCAGAGCCTCTGCCACGCCTTTGTAATACCAGCCTTGCATCTCTTTGTCTTTCTGGTTGAAACGCTGCCACACTTCATCTCCCAGAACAAGATAATCTCTGGCTGTACTGCGGATATTGCTTAATTTGTCCGCAAGAGCCAGGATCTTTTCATCCCTGGTTGCCGTTTTCAAGCGCTCTACGGTTGCACCTTTACGTTCAACCCAGCTTTTTGATTTATCTTCGCTTTCCCCGTCTACCAGAAATGCCACCCTGGGGCCGAACTTTTCTTCCAGTTCTTCTCTTGTAACCCCGGCGTCCTCTATTACATCGTGAAGAAGGGCCGCAGCTATCATCTCCGGTTCATCTGTAAATGCCGTTACGATGGCCGCAGTTTCCATCGGATGCGTAATATAAGGGATCTCCGTTCCCTTTCTGAAAACGCCCTGATGAGCCCGATCTGCAAATTCAGCCGCCTCTTTTATCATATTGTGCTCTACCTCTTTTCCCCCATGTTCAGTTGGCCTCTCTGATACCAGATTGCTACGTGCTTTTGACCCTGGTATCATCATACCATACCCGGACATTATTTTGAAGTTGTATTTTATTGTCACTTTCGTAAGACTTTCTCAATGAATAATTCCTTGTAAGTAAACTGTTTTTCTGCTATGCTATAGAGAGTTTTTAACAAAGGAGGAAATGGTAATGGAACACCATTCATCATACAGCGCACCAAGAAGCAGCCGTGGTTCAGAACATACCCGCCCTGCTGCTTCCCGTCCAAGTCAGAGACGCAGCCGCAGTCCAAAGAAAGGCAGCAGTTTCGGACATATTTTACTATGTTACATACTTCCATTTTTAGCAGTCAATCTGGCGATCTTTTTTATTGTCACGGCTACACCGAAAATTGAAATGACAATCAGCGATACTACCGATTATAAAACGCTGGATGTAAGCTTTAAGGTCCACTCTCTTCTTCCTTTAAAGAAGATGACAACGACTCTGGAGTCCCAGCCAATTGAATTCCAGAAAGAAAAAGGCGTTTATCATGCAGTCCTGACAAACAATGGTACTCTGGAAGTCTACGTATTAAGTTTGAACGGTATGCAGGCCCAGGATATCGAACATATTGCTGTACTGGACGATACACCGCCTTCCTTTGATGAAGAAAGTGTTGTAACGGAAAACGGTACTCTTACCATAACAATAGAAGACAGTATCTCCGGCATTAATTATGACTCCCTCTATGCTACCGATGATGCAGGAACCAAGATCCTTCCTGACAGCTACGATAAGGAAAACGGGGAAGTCACCTTTAAACTGGAAGAAGGTTCCCTTACTGTCTATGTAGAAGATATGGCAGGAAACCCAAATCAGGCTTCCTTCTCTCTCAGCCAGTCCGGAATTGATACCGAAGACCGGGAAAGCAAGTTCCCGACAGACGGAAAGAATGGTATGAACGGAACTACAGCAACAGAAACTGAGAACGAAACCAAAGCCTCTGAAACTAAGTCTTCCGAGACAAAGGCTTCTGAGACAAAATCTTCCAGCACCAGCAGTACCAAAGCAGAAACAAAGGCTGAGACGAAAGCATCATCTGCAGCTAAGTCTACTACTGCAGCTGCTAAATCCACTACTGCGGCTGCCAAATCTACTACCGCAGCCAAGTCCACCACTGCAGCTGCTAAGTCTACTACTGCGGCTGCTAAGTCCACTACCGCAGCAGCGAAGTCCACCACTGCAGCTGCTAAGTCCACTACCGCAGCAGCGAAATCTACCACTGCGGCTGCCAAGTCCACTACTGCAGCAACCACAGAAGCAGCGAAATCTACTACTGCAGCAGCACATGAACCATCTACAGCGGAAGCACCTGCTACCATTGCTCCGTTAAATTAACAAATAATAAACAACAAAAAGCTGACCGATCTTCTTATTTTTCAAAGAATTTCTGTCAGCTTTTATTTTTATGATACTATTCAGTCATGGCCGAACTGCAAGTATTTTACCATCCTTCCGCTACGATCTCATCAATAATATCCACGTATTCTGCACAGTATTTTTCATATAACGGCATAACTGCCTGCTGGAACCGCAGTTTTTCTTCCGGTGAAAGCTGGGTGATCACACAGCCTTTTGTTTCTACGCGCTGTCTGGATATAGACTCTCTCGCTTTCCACTGGCTTCTTTCATACCATGCTGACTCCTGGGCACATTCCCGGATGATCTCCCTGTATTCTTCCGGAAGTTTGTTCCAGGTATAAGTAGAAGCGATCTGAACTTCCGGCACACGGCTGTGTTCATCTACTGTAAAATATTTTGCCACTTCGTAATGCCCTGCAGACTCATAGGATGGCCAGTTATTCTCTGCTCCGTCTACTTTTCCAGTCTGAAGTCCGGAATATACTTCCCCATAGATCATAGGAACCGGAACAGCTCCTAAAGCCCGGACTGTATCACTCATCAGTTCCGACTCCTGAACACGGATCGTCATTCCTTTTATATCTTCCAGTTTTTCAATGGGTTTTATGGAATTATAAAAACTTCTGGCATCTGCATCATACCATGAAAGCGCAATCAGACCGGAACCATCAAAAGAATTAAGGAAATCATCTCCAATAGGACCTTCCAGTACTTTCCACATGTGATCTGCGCCTGTATACAAATAGGGCATCTGAAGTACATTTAACTTGGGAATGTACTCTGCTACCGTAGAAATGGATACTCTGGCAAAATCAATACCACCAAACTGCAACTGTTCAATGACAGATTTTTCATCTCCCAGGCTTCCGCCTGCATTGACCAGTATCTCAACTTTGCCTTCGGTTTTTTCTTTTACCAGCTCCGCAAACTTATCTGCACCCTGGGTCGTCGGATAATCTTCCGCCTGGTTTTCCGCATAGGTCAGTACAAAATCCGGTTCCGTTTCCTTTTCTTTTCCTTGAAATACCCCGGCACAGCCGCTTAAAATAAGCGCAGCTGCCCACAGACAGAATATCTTCTTTTTTATCATTGTTTCCTCCTGATCTTGTGACTGCTGCGTTTCCTTTTATTTTGACTTTACCTGGATCTGAGACTGCTTTTTCATCAGCCAGTCATAAAAAGTTGCTTTATCTTCTCCGATGACACGGTCTGTAAGTAAATATCCATGGGATGGATCTGTAAAAATGATGGCCATCCCCGGCAGCTTTGCGATCCTTACCATTTTTCTCCACGGAATCTTATCGTAAGTATTTCCCACTTTTACCTGGATCCCAACATCATCCAGACGGATCTCTGTGTCCTCCCCGGAACCGGATGCCAGTTTTCCTGCACTGAGATAAACAGCCAGCGGCTGAAGGATTGGAAAAAGGCAGCAGCCTAAAACCATACAGATGCGGAATACGGTTCCCGAAGACTCCCATTTTGCACAAGTAAGAGCTATAAGAGCTGCTGTAAAAACAAGGTTTACCATGCCGGTCATGGAATGGTAGATGAAATACATGGACATTTTCCAGTATTCACCTCTGGTTGTTTTATAACGGTATTGGTACATGAATTGGTCCCCCTTGAATGTGCGTATACACTCACGAACCCCGCGCATTCGCACTCTACTGCCTGCTGACGCAGGCGGTTCGTTCGTTAATGGCTTGAAAAAAACAAATGTCTGCTTCGCAGCCGCTTGTTTTTCCCTGTGCTCATTACATTATAGCATAAAAGGGGATGTCCACGACACCCCCTTTATTTTTATATGTACTACACTTTTATCAAACTTCTGTCATTCTATCAATGTGCAAATACACTTGGAAGCCATAAGCTGATTCCTGGTACGAAGGTGATCAGCAGCAGAGTAATGATCATGCACAGATAGAATGGTAATGTTGCTTTTACAACCTTTTCCATCGGGATCTTTGCAACAGCAGAACCGATGAAAAGTACAGCACCTACAGGAGGTGTCAGAAGTCCGATACCACAGTTAAGGACAACCATGATACCAAACTGGATCGGGTCAATACCAATAGATGTTGCGATCGGCAGAAGGATAGGAGTTGCGATCAGGATGATCGGAGCCATATCCATAATGCAGCCTAATACCAGAAGGATCAGGTTTAATAACAGAGCGATCAGGATTGGGTTATCAGTCAGTCCAACAATAGCCTGAGCTGCCAGATCCGGTACGTGAAGTCTTGTAAGGCAGTAACCGAAGATACTGGAGGTTGCGATCAGGATCAGTACGATAGAAAGAGTATCTACACACTCGCCCAGGACTCTCCAAACACCTTTCCAGTCAAGACCTTTGTAAATAAATACGCTGACGATCAAGCTGTAGATAACTGCAACTGCTGCAGACTCAGTAGCTGTGAACACACCGCCTACAACGCCGAACACTACGATCAGAACGGCTGCTAATGCCCAGAAGGAAACGCTTAACTGCTTTAACAGGTTCTTCATGCTGAACTTGTCGCCCTTTGGATAGTTGCGCTTTACAGAAATAATGTAAGAACCAACCATCAGGGATGCTGCTAAAAGAGCTCCCGGAACATAACCCGCAAGGAATAAGCTTCCTACGGAAATACCACCTGCTGTGGTAGCATAAATAACCATGTTGTGGCTAGGTGGAACCAGAAGTCCCTCACAGGAAGAAGTAATAGTAACTGCAGTAGAGAAGTCACCGTCATATCCCTGGTCAACCATCATAGGGATCAGAATAGATCCTAAGGAAGCAGTATCTGCAGATGCAGAACCGGAAATACCACCAAAGAAATAAGATGCAACGATGTTTACCATTGCCATACCGCCTCGCATCCAGCCTACGCAGGCATTTGCCAGAGCGATCAGTTTTTCAGAAATACCACCGGAACCCATCAGGCATCCCATTGTGATAAAGAAAGGTACTGCCATTAAGCTGAAAGAGCTGATACCTTTTACCATCTGCTGACAGATGGTAGTCAGAGGCAGCCCCTGGGCCATCAGACAGAATACAGAAGAAAGAGCTACTGCGTACGCAATCGGGAAACGCAGCATGATCATAAGGAAGAAGCTTCCCAGTAATATAAGAATTGCCATGCTATTTACATCCATACTACTTCTCCTCCTTTACATAAAAGCTTCTGATATGATTGTACAGTGCTTCGATCTCGAAAATGATCATCGCAACACCTGCTAACGGAACCGGCAGATACATCCAGAAACGGGATACTCCAGGCATACTTACATAAGTACCCTTTGAACCGATACCGGAAGCATAAGTCCAGCCTACAGTCAGCATGATGACAGCCAGTACTAAAACAGCTACATCAGCAAGGATATCCAGGGATTTAACCAGCTTCTTTGGCAGATAGCTGTCAAGAGCGGTCATACGGATATGAGCACCGCGGCGGATTGCCAGAGCTGCGGAAAGCACGGCCATATAAGCCATACAGGAAAGAACTACTTCTTCAGACCATGCCGGATCTGGAATAAATGAGATATAACGTCCTGCAACGGACATACTGGTAATAGCGATATCAACTACAAGCAAAAGCTTGCAGATAAATAATACAAATTTATATACCGCATCATACAAAGGACGGATCTTATCGATCTTTTCAAAAATTGAAGGCATTCTTCAGTCCCCTTTCTTAATTAAAAGCGCAGGAGAGACGCGCTCTCCTGCGCCAGATACACCATTTGCCTATTTAACTGGCTGACTCAGATTATTTTGCCATATCAAGGATCTGCTGATACAGTTCTGCGTTATCCTTTGTAGAGGACTCGATAATGTCCTTGCAAGCTTCCTGCCATGGAGTCTTATCTTCTACTTCTACAACGTTTACGCCATTTGCCTTTAACTCATCCAGAACTTTGTTCTCTGCTTCTTCAGAGATCTTACGGTTGAATTCAGATGCATACTTTCCAGCTTCGGTCAGAACATCCTGCTGCTCTGGAGTTAATTTATCCCAAGCGTCATCTGTGATGATAACCTGGATAGCACCTAAGGTATGTCCATCAAGGATCAGGTTAGGAGCAACTTCTGGGAATGCGTTGGACTGATAGTTTGCGATTGGCTGCTCAGCACCGTCAACAACGCCGGTCTGCAGTGCGGAGTACAGTTCGTTGAAGGAAACAACAGTTGCGTTTGCGCCAAGTCCAGCTACCATACCGTTCATGATCGGGTCGTTAGAAACACGAAGCTTCATTCCCTTTAAGTCTTCCAGACCATTTACTGGCTTAACAGTGAAGAAATGACGGAAACCTTCTTCTCCGTAGAACAGACCTCTTACGCCCAGTCCGTTGTCATGCGGTTCCATTAAGAACTCTGGAGCTAAATCGCTGTCTGCGAACTTCCAGAAATGTTCACGGTTCTGGAATGTATAAGGTACAGACAGAAGTACGGACTTCTCTGCGCCGTAGCTTGTCAGAGCGAATGCGGAGATACGGGACATATCAATGGTTCCGCCACCACCAAGCATGGTATCCAGAACGTCGTTCTCAGAACCAAGAACACCACTTGCCTGCAGGTCTACAGTGATAGATCCGCCGGACAGCTCTTCTACTTTCTCTTTGAATGCGCTGTCAGTCTGTCCAACGATAGTATCCAGTGGATTAACCTCTGCCATTACCAGAGTAACTGCTGGGCCTACTGGCTCGCCAGCTTCTGCTTTAGCTTCTTCCTTGGTCTCTTCTTTTGCATCTGCTGCTGTGGTTGCTTCCTCCTTAGCTGCCTCAGTAGCTGCTGCTGTAGTTGCTGTATCTGGGGACTTTAATCCGCATCCTGCCAGTGATCCAGCTACCATAGCTGTGCAAAGTGCTGCACTTAACCATCTTTTTTTCATGTTTTTACCCTCCTATTAATGCGTTTTTCACATGTTTTTTATGTTTTTTACGCTTTCTTTATGCTGATTTCATTATAAGGGTAAAATCTTGTTCTGACCATGGTAAATTTTTGATAATCCTAGTATGATTTTGACCTATACCGTAATTTTTTATCTATTTTTCACGGAATACACTGTTTCTGTACTCTGTAGGACTCTGCCCTGTGATCCTTCTAAACACTTTTGTAAAATAATTAGAGTCTTCGTATCCTACTGACTTTCCTATATCCTTAATATTGACGGTAGGTTCTTCTAACATTTTTTTCGCCATGGAAACACGGTATTCTGTAAGATACGCTGTAAAATTCTGTCCAAAACTCTGCTTGAAAAGCCGGCAGAAATAAGGCTCTGAATAATTCATCTTGTCAGCCAGATCCTGTACAGAAAGATCATACATGTAATTTTCACGGATATAGTCCCGTATGATCTCTGTTACTTTATTCATGCGCAGATTTTCACCTGCATCATCTTCTGCCAGTTCTTCCAGATCGTCCCGTTTTTCTTCCTCGGATCCCTCTTCTGTCTTTTCTTTCTGAAAATCTTTTTCTTCTCCCGCCATTCGCATGGCTTCTTCCAGTACCAGCATCAATTCTTTTTCATCCCAGGGTTTTAAAAGATAATCTAACGCCCTGACTGTGATCGCCTTCTTGGCATAGGCAAATTCATCAAAAGCTGTAAGAAAGATAATACAGCATTTTTTATCCTTCTCCCTTATCCTCTCTGCTGCCTGGATTCCGTTGATACCTGGCATTTCAATATCCAGTATGGCGATCTGGATCTTTTCTTTTTCATATATTTCCAGTGCTTCTCTTCCGTTTTCTGCCTGGAAGATCTCACACTGCCCTTTCAGGTTCTGGCTTAATGTTTTAAAAAGAACCTTTCTCTCGATCATTTCATCATCTGCGATCAGCAGTCGGTACATATACTTCTTCCCCCTGTGTTTCTTCTCCCTGCGGTATCATCAATTGTATCACTGTTCCTTTTCCTTCCCGGCTGTAGATCCGCAGATCTCCCTTTTGGTACATCATATGGACACGCTTATAAATATTTCCAAGCCCGATCCCGATCTTTGCCGTGCGGTGTTCTTTCATTGCTGCAGCAACTTCTTCGCACCGCTCCTGACTCATACCAAGGCCGGTATCTGCCACTGAAAGGATCAGCATACGGTCCTTTTTCCAGATCCGGATATGGAGAATACCTCCCGTTTCTTTTTTAGAAAGACCATGAACCACCGCATTTTCTACAAGAGGCTGCAGGGACAGGGACGGAATGATCACGTCTGCCGCATCCGTCTCCAGGCTCAGACGGTATTTGATCCTGCTTCCAAAACGCATTTTCTGAAGATACATATAGTCATTTACGATCTTTAACTCCCGGTCTAATGTTACAGTCTGCTCCCTTGTTTTCAGGTTATAGCGGAACAGATTTCCCAGACTTAAGATCATCTTTTCCGTATCCACAGCATCTTCCAGTTTTGCGGTACATGCGATCATATTCAGGGTATTAAAGAGAAAATGGGGATTGATCTGACTTTTTAACAGTTCCAGCCTTGCGCTTCCTAACTGTTTTTCCATTTCACTGCGCTCTAATTCCTCTTTGTGGAGCAGCTCCTGCATTTTGTTATTTTCTTTCATGGTGGCAATATAGCCCTTGGTACTGTGTTTCATTACATTGAAAGCTGTGACCAATTCTCCCATTTCATCTTTATTTTCTATGATCAGGTCCGGCTCATCAAAGTCATTGGCAGCTATCTTTCTGGTACTTGCAGCCAAAGATACAATGGGTTTTGCAACGGAATTTGAAAGAATTCTTGTCAGCCAGATCG
>OIXA01005594.1_pt1 | contig 11122 bp, 8 predicted proteins | sample 1587721 | NCBI WGS metagenome assembly OIXA01 (sample SAMEA3888900, study PRJEB22519) | human gut metagenome | biome: human gut; feature: human-associated habitat; material: faeces | place: Denmark | collected 2013 | reverse complement strand
GGTAGATCATACCCATGCATTTTTCCAGCGACCGCTGAAAGGCATAGATACTCTCTATTCCTGCAGAAAATTCTGGGGTGTCAGTGATGGTGCTTACCTGTCAACGGATGCTAAATTAACAGAGAACAGGAAAAAGGACTATTCGGCAGAGCGTATGAAGCATATTCTGGGACGCTATGAGCAGGATGCAGGAACTTATTATAAAGATATGCTTGCAAATGCAGCAAAGTATGATGGAATGGAACTTCGGCAGATGTCCGGACTTACGCAGAATCTGCTGAAAGCTGTGGATTATAATAGTTCAAAAGAGAAAAGAGAAAAGAATTACCGAATATTGAAAGAACTGCTTCCGTCAGAGAGTGTGTTTAATCAGGTTATTCCGGAAGGGCCCTTTGCGTATCCATATTTTCATGTCAATGGAATGGAACTTCGCAGACGACTTGCAGCAAAGAAGATTTTTGTGCCAACTTACTGGAAGAATATCATTGAGAATTGTGAGAAAAACAGTCTGGAATACACCTGGGCAGCTGATATTCTGCCTCTTCCATGCGATCAGCGTTATGGAGCGGAGGATATGAAATATATGGCGGCCGTTGTCAGAGAATGTGAGGGATTAGAATGAAACATAAAGTGCTGATTTTAGGTACCCTTGGAGAATTTACAGAACTGGTCAGAAAAGCAAAGGCGAGAGGCTATGAGACTATTGTATGTGATGGTTATCCGAATGGCGTTGCAAGAGAATATGCAGATAAGGATTATACGATTCCTGTAACAGATATTGATGCTATTGCCCAGATGTGCAGAGAGGAAGGAGTAGACGGAATCATTACTTCATTTTCAGATCTGCTTTTGGAGTGCATGACAAAGATCGCAGACAAAGCAGGTCTGCCCTGCTATCTGAAACCAGAACAGCTTCCATGGTACAGAGATAAATTCGCATGCAGAGAGGTACTGGAGAAACTTGGTCTTCCAACTCCGGGATTTCGTAAGATTTCTGTAGATTTGCTGAAAAAGGGAACAGAAGATGAGATACGAAAGAGTGTCTCAGACTTACAGTATCCGCTGATCAGTAAACCGCTGGACAAATATGGCTCAAGAGGAATCTTTATTATCCATGACCAGAATGAGATCAGAAAAAAAGCCCTGCAGACAGTGGAGTATACCAACTCTCAGGAAATTCTGATCGAGGAGTATAATGACGGTTATGAATTTAATATGATGACCTGGGTGACGGACGGAAGAGTAAATATCATAAGCATTGCAGACCGTGAGAAAACCGAGGCAGAAGAAGGAATGCTTCCTATCAGCACACGAAATGTTTACCCATCCCGTTTTCTGTCGGATGTAGAAAGAGATGCCGCAGATGTTCTGCAGAGATATATTCAATATACAGGACAGACGGAAGGTGCCTTGTCTATGCAGTTTTTCTGGAAACCTGGAAAGGGAATCCAGGTGTGTGAGATTGCCGGACGTTTCTTTGGCTATGAGCATGAACTGACAGATATGGTCTATGGATTTCAGATAGAGGAGCTTCTGCTGGATTATCTCTATGAAAAAGAGAAGATACAGGAAATGTTTGCGCAGCATGATATTCATATTCCGCAGAAATATGGTGCAGTACTGTACTTTCAGGGAAGACAGCTTCAGATTGCGGATCAGAAGACAGCCTGTCGGCTTGCAGAAGAGAAATGTGTGGTAAAACCATGGATCTTTTACAAGGAAGGGGAATATGTGATAGAATATGGTCCGAATCCATATCTGGCACTGTATTATATAGAAACAGATACACGTGGACAGCTGGAAACAGAGACTGAGAAATTTTTCAGTGAAATGAGCATCCGGGATCCGGAGGGGAAAGAAGTTGCCTACAGAAATAAGATACCTGATTACGAAAAGGGAAAGAAAGTAAATGATTGATTTTAACAGACCTGCCTTTACAGGCAAGGAATTTGATTATATCCGCGATGCTGTGGAGAGAGGAATGCTCTGCGGAGACGGAGAATATACAAAGAGATGTTCACAGTGGATGCAGGATCGCTTTAATGTGAAGCATGTAATGCTTACCACATCCTGCACTCACGCATTGGAAATGGCAGCACATCTTTCAGATATTAAACCTGGAGATGAGGTAATTATGCCGTCTTATACATTTGTGTCGACTGCGGATGCATTTGTATTAAAAGGAGCAAAAATCGTATTTGTTGATATCAGACCGGATACAATGAATATAGATGAAAAACTGATCGAGGCGGCAGTTACAGAGAAGACAAAGGCTATCGTACCGGTCCATTATGCGGGAGTTGCCTGCGAGATGGATACGATTATGGCAATCGCGAAGAAATATAATCTGAAAGTTGTTGAAGACGCGGCTCAGGGAGTGGATGCCTATTACAAAGGTAAAGCTCTTGGAACTATCGGAGATTTTGGATGTTACAGCTTCCATGAGACCAAGAATTATACTATGGGTGAGGGCGGAGCAATTCTCTTTAATGATGATAATTATCAGGAGAAAGCGGAAATTCTCAGAGAAAAAGGTACAGACAGAAGCAAGTTCTTCCGCGGACAGGTTGACAAGTACCGCTGGATGGACTATGGTTCCTCTTATCTTCCAAGTGAGCTGAATGCAGCATATCTGTATGCACAGCTGGAAGAGCGTGATAAAATTTTTAATAAAAGAATGAAAATTTATGATTATTATCATAAGAACCTTGCACATCTTGCAGCAGAGGGCAAGATAGAACAGCCGTATGTACCTGAAGAATGCAGCCATAATGCACATATGTATTATATTAAGGTGCGCGATATTCAGGTGAGGACCAGACTGTTGAGCTATCTCCGGGAAAAGGGAATTTGCAGTGTATTTCATTATGTGCCGCTTCATTCTGCTCCGGCAGGAGAGAAATTCGGCAGATTTTCCGGTGAAGATGTCTATACGACAAAGGAAAGTGAACGCCTGTTAAGACTGCCGTTGTTTTATAATCTTGATATGGAAGATGTGAAATACATCACAGATACGATTGCTTCGTTTGACGGATTTTGAGACTGAAATGGACAGACGAATTAAGAGGACACATTATTATGAAAAAATGGAACTATTTATTTAAAATTGCTCTGATTTCCGGAGCAGTTGCACTGACATCTTTACAGATTTGTTCAGCAGCCGAAGGAACTGCGCAGGATGTTGCTTCGACAACTGAAACAGCAGCCACGGCATCTATTTCAACTAATGAGATTCCGGGATGGCCCACAGGCCCTGAGATTACATCTGAAACAGGCGTATTGCTGGACGCAGACACAGGAACTGTTCTGTACAGTAAGGGTGGAGATGAAATCCGCTATCCTGCAAGTATTACCAAGATAATGACATTGCTCCTTGCAGTGGAGAATTGCCCGCTGAGGGAGGATGTAGTGTTTACTGAAACTGGAACCCGCGATATCAGCTGGGATTCCGGAAATATTGGAATGCAGGTGGGAGAAATAATGAGTATGAAATCATGTCTCTATGCACTTGTCATTCGCTCTGCCAATGAAGTGGCAGCTCAGATTGCGGAACATGTAGGAGGCACAGAGCAGAATTTCATAGATATGATGAATCAGCGTGCAGCAGAGATTGGCTGTACTAACACACATTTTGCAAATGCCAGCGGACTTCCGGATCCGAATCATTATTCCACTGCACATGACATGGCGCTGATTATGCGTGAGGGGCTGAAAAATAAGAAATTCCGTAAGATAATCGGTGCTACAGATTATACGATCAAACCTACGAACATGAACAGTGAATCAAGAGTGCTGCATACTCATCATCCAATGCTGGCACCGGAGAGCGGCTATTACTATGAGGGATGTATCGGCGGCAAAACCGGATATACCAGTGAGGCGGGGAATACGCTTGTAACAGCAGCAGAGAGAAATGGCACCACTTATATTGCAGTTACTATGAAGGCAGGAGACCTTGCCATTGCAAGTACGGATTCTACGGCATTGCTTAATTACGGTTATCAGAATTTCACAAAGACACAGGTAAATGGTGGAGAAATCCTTCTGCCAAACGGAGTGACTGTGGATAATCTGACAGTTCAGGAAGGACAGGAAAACGGAGAGACTGTAGACAGCTATTATTATGGTGATTATCTTCTGGGAAGTGTTACAGTTCCGGAAGCAACGCCCACTCCTGAACCAGCGGCAGACACTGTTTCGGAGAACGGTTCTGATGCAGAAGTGTCTGGCGAAGAAATAACTCAGGACAATCAAAATGATGTAGAAAAAGGGCAGACTTTAGCAGAAAAGATCCAACTGAGAAAAATCCTGCTGATCATCGGAGCAGCCATGATCCTGCTTCTGATTATTCTTTGCATTGCACTTGCGAAGAAAGAACGAAGATACAGGTAGCGCCGATAGTTGGCTGAACGGATACAGAATAAATATTAACAGAAAAGAGGAAAACAAAATGGGAAAAATCAAAGTAACAGAGTGTGGCGGAATCAAGGGATTAAAAGTAGTAGAACCAACAGTTTTCGGAGATGCCAGAGGATATTTCATGGAAACCTATAACTACAATGATTTTAAAGAAGCCGGAATTGATGTGGAGTTTGTACAGGACAACCAGTCCAGCTCTCACAAAGGAGTACTCCGCGGACTGCATTTCCAGATTAATTATCCGCAGGATAAGCTGGTCCGTGTAGTAAACGGAGAGGTATTTGACGTAGCAGTAGATCTTCGCGAAGGTTCCGAAACATACGGAAAATGGTTCGGTGTTGTACTTTCAGCAGAGAACAAAAAACAGTTCTTTATTCCTAAGGGATTTGCACACGGATTTCTGGTACTTTCTGATCATGCAGAATTTGTTTATAAATGCTCTGACTTCTATCATCCAAACGATGAGGGTGGTCTGATCTGGAATGATCCTGATATCGGAGTGGAATGGCCGATCCCGGAAGGAATGGAATTAAGCTTTTCTGACAAAGATACAAAATGGGGAAGCTTTAAGGATTACCGTAAATAGGAGAACGCGAGATTGAATACGATTTTTTCATTACCGATGGATATTTATAAAAACAGACGGCTTGTGGCAAAGCTGGCAAAGAATGACTTTAAAACAAGATATGCCGGCTCTTATCTTGGAATCGTATGGGCGTTTATTCAGCCTGTGATCACAATTCTGGTATATTGGTTTGTATTCTCTGTAGGCTTTCGCTCAGGAACCGGAGATCTGGGAGTTCCCTTTGTTCTGTATCTGGTAGCATACCATGGTTCTTTTTCCAGGATGCATTGATCGGAGGAACGAACTCTCTGCTGGAATATAACTATCTGGTAAAAAAAGTAGTCTTTAATATCAGTGTTCTTCCGGTAGTCAAGATTATTTCTGCTATGTTTGTACATGCATTTTTTGTACTGTTTACGATTGTTCTGTATGCTGCTTATGGGAAATTTCCTGATCTTTATTATTTGCAGCTCATTTATTACAGTGGATGCGTATTCATTCTGGTACTTGGATTATCCTATGCGACCAGTGCGATTGTTATTTTTTTCAGAGACCTGACACAGATCATCAATATCGCACTTCAGGTAGGTGTATGGCTCACACCGATCATGTGGATCGTTGAGAATTCACCTTTGCAGGGACATCCTGTAATTATGAAGATTTTGAAACTGAATCCGATATATTATGTTGTTTCCGGATACAGAGATACATTTCTGATGAAATCCTGGTTCTGGGAACATGCAGGATGGACTATTTATTTCTGGATATTTACAATACTGTGTTTCTTATTTGGCGGATGGGTATTTAAACGCCTGCGCATACATTTTGCAGATGTGCTTTAAAAAAACTCCTTGCAGGGAATTACCTGTGAATAATGACTTTAGAGATACAGGTATGGCAGAAAGGAATTAACAATAACGTGGAGAACAAGAAAGTAATTCAGGTGAAAGACCTCACCAAGATGTATAAATTATATGATAAGCCCTCTGACAGACTCAAGGAAGCACTTGGGCTTACCAGAAAGAAACTTTACAAAGAGCATTATGCACTTCATGATGTAAACTTTGATATTTATGAAGGAGAGTGTGTGGGTATTATCGGAACTAATGGTTCCGGTAAATCCACAATTCTGAAGATTATCACCGGTGTTCTGACTCCTACAGCAGGAGAAGTAAAGGTAGATGGAAGAATTTCTGCGCTGCTTGAGCTGGGAGCCGGATTCAATATGGAATATTCAGGTCTCGAGAACGTATATCTGAATGGAACTATGATCGGTTTTTCAAAAGAAGAGATTGATGCCAGACTGAATGATATTCTGGAATTTGCAGACATTGGAGACTTTATCCATCAGCCGGTAAAAACATATTCCAGTGGTATGTTCGTGCGTCTGGCTTTTGCTGTGGCGATTAATATTGATCCTGAGATTTTGGTTGTAGATGAGGCATTATCGGTAGGTGACGTATTTTTTCAGGCGAAATGTTACCATAAGTTTGAAGAATTTAAGAAACAGGGCAAGACGATCCTTTTTGTAAGTCACGATCTGAGCAGTGTTTCCAAGTACTGCGACAGAGTTGTGCTACTGAATAAGGGAGTGAAGCTGGATGAGGGTTCACCGAAACAGATGGTTGACCTGTACAAGCAGCTCCTGGTAGGACAGAATCCTGTGAAACAGAATGAGTCTGACAGTGAAGAGCAGATACAGGCAGCAGACAGTGAAAATCTGGGAGATTTTCAGGTGAATCCGAATATGCTGGAATACGGAAGCCGCATGGCCGAAATCACAGACTTCCGGGTGATCGATGACAAAGGAATGTGTTCTAATACTATTGAAAAAGGAAGCGAGTTTAAGATCCGTATGAAGGTTCGCTTTAATGAGGATATTCAGGAGCCGATCATGGCATACACTTTCAAGAACATTCAGGGCACAGAGATTACGGGTACAAATACCATGTATGAAAATGCAAAAGTAGAACGTTCCGGAAAAGGGGATGTATGTACTGTGACTTTTACACAGAATATGAATCTTCAGGGGGGAGAGTATCTCCTGTCGTTTGGATGTACCGGGTATAAGAATGGAGATTTCACAGTATTTCACAGACTTTACGATGCATGTAATATAACTGTCATTTCCAGCAAGAATACAGTTGGATTTTATGATATGGATTCCAAAGTGGAAGTCCGGTGCGGAGAATAGATTGCAGATATCAGGGCGAAAATAAAAACAGCGCGAGGAATATATATGGAAGAAAAAATCGGAAAAGTAATTCTGGATACCACGTGCTATCCGGGAAAGGATTTATATAGTGATGGTGCGATAGAAGACGAAATGCTTGCAATTTCCAGAGACTTTGCACCGGAAGAATTTAACAGAGTTATCAGTGAACGGGAAAGCTGGCCGATTCTTTATCATTTTTCTCATATCCGGGAGAATATCTTAAGCTGGCTTCCTTTTACAGGAGATGAGAAGGTTCTGGAAATCGGTTCCGGATGCGGAGCTGTTACAGGGGCACTCTGCGAGAAAGCAAAAGAGGTTACCTGCATTGAACTTTCCATGAAGAGAAGTAAGATCAATGCGTATAGACACAGAGATCAGGATAACCTTAAGATTCTTGTGGGAAATTTCCAGGAGATTGAGAAAAACCTTACAGAGAAATATGATTATATCACTCTGATCGGCGTATTTGAGTATGGTGAGTCTTATATTCAGAGCGAGGACCCGTATGTGGATTTTCTGAAAATTATTTCCAGACATCTGAAACCAGACGGAAAGATCATACTGGCTATTGAGAATAAACTTGGACTGAAATACTGGGCAGGATGCACAGAAGATCATTTTGGCACGCTGTTTGAGGGAATTCAGGGATATCCCAATACAAAGGGAGTAAAAACTTTCTCCAAGAAAGAATTTAATGCAATCCTGCAGAATGCAGGAAACTTAAAAGCTGACTGGTACTATCCATATCCGGATTATAAATTTCCGATGAGTATTCATTCAGACAGACATCTCCCTGCCAGCGGCGAACTGAATATGAAGGATTACAATTTTGACAGACTGCGTCTGGGACTGTTTCAGGAGTCACAGGTATATAACACACTTCTGAGTAATGATCTGTATCCACAGTTTTCCAATTCCTTCCTTCTTGTGATTGGAAAAGAACAACCGCAGATGGAGCCGGTTTATGTGAAATTTTCCAATGAGAGAGATCAGAAGCTTTCTATTTATACTGAGATCAGTCAGACAGCTGACGGAGCGCTTACAGTAAAGAAAATGCCTGCTCAGAAGAATGCTACAGAACATGTACAGAAGCTGGAAACAATCTGTGAAGATCTGACCAGGATGTATAAAGAAGAATCAATTGAGGTAAATCATTGTACACTCAGGGGTGACTGCGCAGAACTGGAATATCTGACAGGAATTACTCTGGAAGATAAGCTGGATCAGCTTCTGGAGGAAGGTAGAACAGAGGAACTTGAGACATTATTTTTTACTTATATTCAGAAATTGAAGAATATCCATGAGAAGAAACCATTTGAAAAAACAGCGGAATTTGTTCGCGTATTTGGGGATGTGAAACTTCGTTCTGATCTGATGAGTACAGATGTGTCGAATATTGACTTTGTTCCTGCCAATATTATCCTGTCCGGTGACAAAGTATCTGTTATTGATTATGAATGGACATTTACATTCCCTGTACCGTCTCAGTTTCTGGTTTACCGTATGATTTTTTATTATCTCGAACTGAATGATAAACGCAGAAGTCTTAAGAGCAGGAATTTCTATGAGAAAGCCGGAATTCTGCCGGAAGATATGGATGTTTACGAGGAAATGGAACGAAATTTCCAGGAATATATATTGGGAAATCATACAGCAATGAGGAATATGTATGAGAAAATTTCTCCTGGAAGAGTAGATATAGAAGAATATTTCATAGAAAAGAAACAGGAATTATTTGAGGAACTTCAGATTTTCTGGGATAATGGTAACGATTTTAATGAGTCAGATTCAGTGAGGTATCTGTTTAGAAGTAAACAGGTACATGTGAAATTTAATCTTCCCGCAAATACGGTAAAACTTCGACTGGATCCGGGAGAACTGAGCAAAGGACTGAAAATCTGTAAACTGAACTGGGGAGACGGAAACTCTGTGGAATTTTTGACAGAGGGATATGAAATTGCCAGCGGAGAATTTTACTTTGGTGGAGATGATCCGCAGATTATTATAGACAGTGTTCCGGAAAATCAGAAGACTATAGAGATAGAGATGGAAATTCTGGACAAGAAAACAGCGGAAAGAAAGTTCTGGAAGGCTTATACAGAGCAGAGAAAGGCTATGGACCAGATGAATCAGGAACTTGAGCAGAAAAAAGCTCTGTTAGACCAGGTAGAAAACAGCAGGGCATGGAGAATGTACCGCGCTGTAAAAAAGGATCGTTCACTTCGTAAATAATGATATAAAAGGATTAATTATGGGAAATATACTTTGGAGTGTGGACAAAAAGATATACAGTGACAAAGAAAATCATACTCTGACAATTACCGGATGGGCGGTAACCAAGGACCAGACAACATATGATTTTTCTCTTTGTGGTTCAGGAAAGGAACTCTCCTTTCCTGAACCATCACGCTGTGAAAGAGCGGATGTAGCTGAGAATTTAAAAGATATAAAAGAAATAAAAAACGCAGGTTTTATAATAAAGATACCAGAGGTTCTGCAGTTTGCGCAGGAGAATAAGAATTTACAGCTTGTACTGCGTTCAGAAAATGAAAAAGAAATCATCTGGGAGGCTACTGCAGAGCAGGTAAAAGCATTCTGTACAGACAAACTTATAGAATATCATATTGATGAAGAGCAGATTACGCAGGGAAATATTCTGACCATTAAGGGCTGGGTGGTAAATCAGACGGATTCAGACGATGTATTTGTACAGAGTACAGACGGAAAAATCCTGGAATGTACGATAACCAGGCACAGACGTCCTGATGTAGAAGAGGCGAAAGGGATTTCCGAAGAAGAGAAGAGAAATCTTGGCTTTGGCATCACAGTAAATCTGGAGAACATACACAATCAGAATATCTGTATCTGCTTTCGCGGGCAGGATGTACAGAAAACATATACTGTAAATGTAAAGAAATTGAAGAGAGAAAATACTGGTCTTTATCAGCAGATGAAAATTCTGTCCCTGGAGAATAGACTGAAAAATTATGCGTATATAAAAGAGAACGGAATTGGCAGATTTGTTCGCTATGTGAGAAACTCTCAGCTTAAGGACGGGGATCAGGATTATGAGGACTGGTTGAAAGATCACGAAGCATTCCGAAAAGAACTGAAAAGACAGAAGAATGCAGTTTTTTCTTATTCACCGTTGATCAGTATTGTGATCATTCTGGCTGATACAGATGAAAAACGATTAAAAAACGTGATCGATGCATATACAGACCAGACGTACGGCAACTGGCAGCTGTGCCTGGTGGATGCTAATGACGGAGAAGAAACAGGAGAGTTTTTACGTAAGAAATACAAAAAGGAAATTCGCATTTCTTATAAAAAGGTTACAGAAAATAAAGGTAATTCCGGGAATTTGAATGCAGCACTGAAGCTGGCAATGGGAGATTATATTCTCTTTGCAGATCAGGAGACAGTGCCTGCGCCTGATGCTCTTTTCTGGGTTGTGAAGGCAGTTACTGAGAAGAAAGCAGACATGATCTATACAGATGAAGATCAGATCAGTGCAGATGGAAAGCAGCATTATAATCCCAAATTTAAGCCGGATTTTAATCTGTTCAGATTAAGAGAGAATAATTATATTGGAAAGTTTTGGGCAGTCCGTAAGGAAGTTCTGGAACAGACCGGGTGGTTCAGCCCGGAGTATGACGGAGCCCAGAATTTTGATATGCTTTTAAAATGTAGCGAGCAGGCACAACAGATCGTGCATATCCCAAGGATTCTCTGCCATAGCATGAAGGATGAAAGGGCAGCTGCGCCAGAACAGCAGCAGAAAGCCTGGGAAGCAGGAAAAACGGCACTTGAGGATCACTATCACAGAGTGCAGATTTCTGCTTCTGTAGAACTGGCAGATAAAATAGGATGGTACAGAAGTCATCTGGATATCCAGGGACAGCCGCAGATTTCCATTATCA
>OIXA01005593.1_pt1 | contig 11123 bp, 10 predicted proteins | sample 1587721 | NCBI WGS metagenome assembly OIXA01 (sample SAMEA3888900, study PRJEB22519) | human gut metagenome | biome: human gut; feature: human-associated habitat; material: faeces | place: Denmark | collected 2013 | reverse complement strand
TCCAAGGGGAATGCTTAAATCAATGGAATCTGCGTGGAAAAGATATGAGTTGTCTGCAAAGAATGGGGATAAGGCATATATTGTATTGGATATGGATTGTAATCCTCGGAAAGTGAAATTAGTAAAGGAATTAGAAGTATTGTAGAAGGATTAAAAGTGTATGAAGGGTTTACTTCTAAAGCTTTTATGGATAAAATGGTGATAGCAGCAATGGATGACAGACCAAACGTATAATATATAAGGAGAAGACATGCGCATGAATATTCCTGTAGGAATTTCTGACTTTGAACAGATTCGCAGCAAAGGATATTATTATATAGATAAAAGTGGAATGATAGCTGAGATTTTGAAGAGTGAATCAACAGCAGTTACATTGATTACCCGTCCACGGCGTTTTGGCAAGACTCTTGGCATGAGCATGCTGTCCAGCTTCTTTGATATTCGGACAGACAGCAGAGAATTGTTTCAGGGACTTGAGATCAGTAAAGACACAGAGCTTTGCAGGCATTGGCAGAACCAATATCCTACCATATTTCTATCATTTAAAGATGTAGATGGACTGACGTTTGAAAGTGCATATGAAATGTTGTCGGCTACGATCACTGATTTGTATAAGAAACATCTGTATCTGCTCGACAGCGCTCAGATCAATGCGTATGATAAGGAAATTATGCATCAGATCATAGAGGGCAGAGCCTCTGTTACAGAGATAAAGAAGAGTCTGGCTCTTTTGATCACAGCGATGAGACAGCATTATGGCAGACAGGTTATTCTTTTGCTGGATGAATATGATGTTCCTGTTGCTAAAGCCAGCAGTCATGGATATTATGCACAGATGATGGAAGTAATCAAGGCATTGATGAGTACGACACTCAAAGACAATGCGTCTCTTCAATTTGCTGTACTGACAGGATGTCTGAAGATTGCGAAAGAGAGCATTTTTACAGGAACCAATAATTTTGTTTCAGATACAATAACCTCTTCTCATTTAAATGAATATTTTGGATTTACACAGAAGGATGTAGACAGCCTTTTAGAAGTAATGCAGGCTGCAGAGCAGGCAGAGAATGTCAGAAAATGGTACGATGGATATCACTTTGGGGAATTTGATGTGTATTGTCCATGGGATGTTATGAATTTCTTGCGTGATCTTCAGAGAGACGATAAAGCCAAGCCGGCAAGCTATTGGAAGAATACAAGTGATAATGCAATTATTCGTTCTTTCATTGATTATGCGGGCAGCAGTATTACACGTAAGCTTGAGATTCTCATGTCTGGTGGCTATATCACCCAGAAAATAGAGGAGAATCTTACTTATGATTATTTACATGCTTCTGAGGATAATCTGTGGAGTATATTATATCTGACAGGTTATTTGACACAGGTGCGAGAACAGGATATTGGAGAGAAGATACCAGAAGGGCTGGCTGCGTTAGCTATTCCCAATGCGGAGATTCAGGAGATATTTGAAACTACGGTTCAGACATGGTTTTCTGATAGTGCCAGAAGTTGGAACAGACATGCTCTCTTTACTGCGGTATGGGATGGAGACAGTGAGGCTATGACCAGGGAGATGAACACACTCCTTCGCATGACGATCAGTTATCATGATTACAGGGAAGACTTTTATCATGCTTTTCTGGCTGGTATTTTCGCAGGAGCAGGATACATGGTAGAGTCCAACAGGGAACATGGAGAAGGACGTAGTGATGTTGTTGTCATAGATCCACACAATGGACGTGTAGCAGTATTTGAAGCCAAATATTCCAGAACACTGGAGAGATTAGAGCCGGATTGCACAGAGGCACTTGCCCGGATTGATGACAGAATGTACGCGAAAGAATTCGAGGATAATTACGATCAGGTTCTGTGCTATGGTATTTCATTTTTCAGGAAAAGATGTTATGTTAAGAAAAAATAAGACATTTTTATCCAAACCTCTTGCATTGTCTTTTATAAGGTGTTACAATGCAATTATGATTTATAGTGCTTGATGATAAAGAGTGGGCTTGCGAGTCCACTCTTTTATTCTGACATGCAACAACAGGAAAAGGACAGGTGAAGCAATGGCGAAGAAAGATGCCTATGAAGCACGGGCAGAAGAACTGCTGACGCCTATCGCTGCGGCGAATGGCTGTGAAGTGTACGATGTGGAATATGTAAAGGAAGGAAGCGACTGGTACCTGAGAGCTTACATTGATAAGCCGGAGGGAGTCAGTATCATCGACTGCGAGAATGTCAGCCGTGCTTTCTCAGATAAGCTGGATGAAGAAGACTTCATTTCAGATGCTTATATTCTGGAGGTGAGCAGCCCCGGACTTGGCAGGGCATTGAAGAAGGACCGCCATCTGGAGAAGAGCCTAGGAGAAGAAGTAGAGGTCAGAACCTATAAGCCTATTGATAAGCAGAAAGAGTTTACAGGTATCCTGAAAAGCTATGATAAGGACACCATTACAATACAGACAGAAGAAAAAGATTTAGTCTTTGCAAAATCTGACATAGCAATTATCAGATTAACGCTGGATTTTTAGCTTTAGGAGGGTAAAGGAAAAATGAATAAAGAATTATTAGAAGCACTGAATATTTTGGAAAAGGAGAAAGAGATCAGTAAAGAGACTCTTTTTGAGGCAATTGAGAACTCTCTTATGACAGCCTGCAAGAACCATTTCGGTAAAGCAGATAATATCACAGTACAGATCGACAGAAATACCTGTGATTATTTAGTATATGCTACTAAGGAAATCGTAGCGACACCTGATGATGTAGAAGATGATCTGTTACAGATCTGCCTGGATGATGCCAAGAAGCTCAACAAGAAGGCAGAAGTAGGTCTGAAGATCAACGTAAAGATTGAGTCCAAGGAATTTGGACGTATTGCAACACAGAATGCGAAGAATGTTATCTTACAGAAGATCCGTGAGGAAGAGAGAAGCGTTATTTACAATCAGTTCTTTGAGAAGGAAAAGGACGTTATGACCGGTATCGTACAGCGTTACTCCGGTAAGAACATCAGCATTGATCTTGGTAAGGCAGATGCACTCCTGACAGAGGCAGAGCAGGTAAAAGGCGAAGTATTCCGCCCAACAGAACATATCAAGGTATACATTCTGGAAGTAAAGAATACACCGAAGGGACCTAGAATCACAGTCAGCAGAACACATCCTGAACTGGTTAAGAGACTGTTTGAAGCAGAAGTAACAGAGATTCAGGACGGTACAGTCGAGATTATGAGCATTGCCCGTGAGGCAGGAAGCAGAACCAAGATGGCAGTCAGAACCAATAATCCTAACGTAGATGCAGTTGGTGCATGTGTAGGTAAGAACGGTGAAAGAGTCAACGCTATCGTAGAAGAGCTTCGTGGAGAGAAGATTGATATCGTGAACTGGGATGAGAACCCTGGCAACTTCATTCAGAATGCCCTTTCTCCTGCCAAGATCGTAGCAGTATTTGCAGATCCTGATGAGAAGACAGCCAAGGTAGTTGTTCCTGATTACCAGCTTTCACTTGCGATTGGTAAGGAAGGTCAGAATGCCCGTCTTGCAGCAAGACTGACAGGATATAAGATTGATATTAAGTCTGAGACACAGGCTAAGGATGCAGAAGGCTTCCGCTACGAAGACTATATGTATGATGAAGACGGCGACGTATACTACGAAGAGGACGAATACGAAGACGGCGAAGCTGCAGAGGCAGAGGAGACAGCAGAAGCTGTTGATACTGAGGCAGCAGATGAAACAGCAGAAGAGGTTACAGAGGAAAGCAATGAGTAAGAAGATTCCTTTAAGACAGTGTGTAGGCTGTGGAGAAATGAAGAACAAGAAAGAAATGTTGAGAGTCTTAAAGACTGAGGATGAGGGCATTGTGCTGGATACCACAGGCAAGAAGAACGGCAGAGGCGCTTACGTGTGCCGTAATGCCGAATGTCTGCAAAAGGCAAAGAAGACCAAAGGATTAGACAGATCTTTCAAAATGACGATTCCCGAAGAGGTTTATGATAGCCTGACAAAGGAGATAGAGGCGCTTGAAGCAAGATAGAATATATTCCATGCTTGGCCTGGCGATGAAGGCAGGCAAGGTGGTAAGTGGAGAATTTGCAGTCGATAAGAGCATCAAGGATGGCAGTGCCTGGCTGGTGATTATAGCATCGGATGCATCGGATAACACTACAAAAAAGTTTTCCAACTCGTGTGAGTTCTATGAAGTACAGCAGTATATCTACGGTACGAAAGAGGAACTTGGACGTGCAATTGGTAGAGATATGAGATCGTCTCTTGCCATTACAGATGAGGGCTTCGCTAAGTCATTAGGTAAATATCTGGAACCAGTTTGCAATGAGAATGGAGATAGAAATGGCAAAAATGAAAGTTTATGAATTAGCGCAGGAGATGGGCTTACAGAGTAAGGATATCCTGACAGCATTAAAAAATAAAGGGATAGAGGTAAAGAGCCATATGAGCGTATTAGAAGACGGACAGGTAGAAGATTTAAAGAACTCCTTAAAGGCACCTGCTAAGTCTGAGGAGACACCAAAGGCAGCTGAAGCTGACAAGAAAGAACAGCCAGCAGATGCAAAAGCACCGGTAAAGAAAAAGAAGAGCATTATTTTTGTAAGCAACCCACATAATTCAAAAATGCCGGGCGCACAGATTCCAAGAAAACCGGCACATCAGGAGAAAAAGGCAGCACCTGCGCCTGTACAGGCAGCGAAAGCGGCAGAGCCAGTAAAAGCAGCAGCAAAACCTGTAGAAACATCAAAGGCTGCTGAGGCTCCGGTTAAGGCAGCAGAACCGGTGAACACAACAGTAAAGGCAGAGACAAAGCCTGAAATAGTAAAGCCGGTAGAAACTGCTCCGGCACCTGAGACACCAAAGGCAGCACCTGCACCACAGCCTAAGGCTGAGACAGCAGTGGAAGCACCTAAGGCTACAGAAGCACCTAAGGCAGCACCTGCTCAGGACAACAGAGCCGCACAGACATCTGCTCCAAGACAGCAGAGTGGTTTCCAGGATAGAAATTCAGACAGAAATCAGGATAGAAGACAGGGATATAATAACGGATCAAGACAGTATGATAACCAGAGACGTTCTGATAATAATAACTATCAGAGACGTGATGGTGGTCAGCAGCGCTCTTTTGACGGAAATGGCAACAGACGCGATGGCGGTCAGCAGCGTTCTTTTGATGGCAACAGACGTGATGGTGGTCAGCAGCGTTCCTTCGACGGTAACAGAAGAGACGGCGGTCAGCGTAACAATGACGGCAACAGAAGACCTTTTGATCCAAACAGACAGAATGCAAGACCAGGACAGGGCTTTGGCGGCAACAGAGGCGGTTTCAACAAGGATGATGACAGACGTGATAACAACAGAGGCGGCTTCGGCGGCAAGCAGGGTGGCAGACCAGGACAGAAGAGTAATAATTTTGTTCCGGACAGCCCGATTAAGGACGCAGAGAAGCATAGAGACGAAGAGAAGCGTCGTATCAGCCAGGAGAAGGATAAGAAGAACCGCAAGGATCTGATGTATGAAGAAGATGGCGATATGCAGAACATCAAGGGCAAGAATAAGCCTGGTAAGTTCATTAAGCCTGAGAAGAAGCCTGTTGAGCAGGTAGAAGAGCAGATCAAGGTAATCACTTTACCTGAGACTCTGACAATCAAGGAACTGGCTGACAAAATGAAGATTCAGCCATCCGCTATCGTTAAGAAGCTCTTCATGCAGGGACAGATCGTAACTGTAAATCAGGAGATTTCCTATGAAACTGCTGAGAATATCGCAATTGATTATGATATCATCTGCGAGAAGGAAGTTAAGGTAGACGTTATCGAAGAGCTGTTGAAAGAGGATGAAGAAAAAGAAGAAGATATGGTTAAGAGACCTCCTGTTATCTGCGTAATGGGACACGTTGACCATGGTAAGACTTCTCTTCTGGATGCTATCCGTAAGACTAATGTAACAGATAAGGAAGCAGGCGGTATCACACAGCATATCGGTGCTTACACAGTAAATGTAAACGGTGAGAAGATCACATTCCTGGATACACCTGGACATGAAGCATTCACAGCTATGCGTATGCGTGGTGCAAATTCCACAGATATTGCAATCCTTGTAGTTGCAGCAGATGATGGCGTTATGCCACAGACTGTAGAAGCTATCAATCATGCCAAGGCAGCAGGCATCGAAATCATTGTTGCAGTAAACAAGATTGATAAGCCGGGCGCTAATGTAGAGCGTGTAAAGCAGGAATTGACAGAATATGGTCTGATCGCAGAAGACTGGGGCGGAAGTACAGTATTCGTACCTGTATCTGCTAAATCAGGCGAAGGTATTGACAACCTTCTGGAAATGATTCTTCTGACAGCAGAAGTTCTGGAGCTTAAGGCTAACCCTAACAGACGGGCAAGAGGTCTGGTTATCGAAGCTGAGCTGGATAAGGGCCGTGGTCCTGTAGCTACAATTCTTGTACAGAAGGGTACACTTCATGTTGGTGATTTCGTATCTGCAGGAGCAGCCAGCGGTAAAGTACGTGCCATGATCGATGATAAGGGCAGAAGAGTAAAGGAAGCAGGTCCTTCTACTCCTGTAGAGATCCTTGGACTTGGCGATGTTCCAAACGCAGGTGAAATCTTCCTTGCACATGAGAATGATAAGGAAGCAAAATATTATGCAGAAACATTCGTAGCACAGAATAAAGAGAAGCTTCTTGAAGAAACTAAGAGCAAGATGTCTCTGGATGATCTGTTCTCACAGATTCAGGCTGGTAACCTCAAAGAGCTCAACCTGATCATCAAGGCTGACGTTCAGGGTAGTGTGGAAGCAGTTAAGCAGAGTCTTGTTAAGCTTTCCAACGAAGAAGTTGTAGTAAAATGCATCCATGGCGGTGTAGGTGCTATTAACGAATCTGATGTTATTCTGGCTTCTGCATCCAATGCGATCATTATCGGATTCAATGTTCGTCCAGATGCACAGGCTAAGGCAACAGCAGAGCGTGAAGGTGTTGACGTAAGACTGTACAGAGTCATCTATCAGGCAATCGAAGATATCGAAGCTGCAATGAAGGGTATGTTAGACCCTGTATTTGAAGAGAAGGTAATCGGCCATGCAGAAGTAAGACAGATCTTCAAGGCATCTGCAGTAGGTAATATCGCAGGTTCTTATGTTCTTGATGGTGTATTCCAGAGAGGATGCAAGATCAGAATTACCAGAGAAGGCGAGCAGATCTACGAAGGTGAACTGGCATCATTAAAGAGATTTAAGGATGACGTGAAGGAAGTTAAGGCAGGATTTGAATGTGGTCTTGTATTTGACGGATTTGATGCTATGCAGGAGCTGGATATTGTAGAAGCATATATTATGGTAGAGGTTCCAAGATAGGAACTTCTGCCCTGAACTGAAGTAACTGCAGATATTGATTGCAGCTTACGGAAAGGTGTAATAAGTATGAGAAAGAACAGTGTTAAGAATACCCGTGTGAATGGGGAAGTTATGCGTGTCCTTGCTGAAGTGATAAGAAGCGAGATCAAGGATCCGAGAATTAACCCCATGACCTCAGTTGTAGCTGTAGAGGTAGCACCGGACTTGAAGACTTGTAAGGCATGGATTTCTGTTCTGGGTAATGAAGAATCTCAGAAGGATACACTTGCCGGTCTAAAGAGCGCAGAGGGCTATATCAGAAATCAGCTTGCAAGAAAGATCAATCTGAGAAATACACCTGAAATTCGTTTTATTATTGATCAGTCTATTGAATATGGTGTGAATATGTCCAGAATGATCGATGAAGTCAATCGTGCAGATGATGAGAAGCATGTGGATGATGACGCGGAGTAACCTTTAGATAATCAGTGCGGGGAAGTGTCCTTTCCCCGCATTATTTAAGAGAGGAAGAGGATGTGTATATGTTCCAATTATTGAAGGAATGTGAAGGAGCAGCTAATATTGTAATATCCGGTCATATCAGACCCGATGGAGACTGTGTCGGTTCCTGTATGGCAACATATTTGTTTCTGAAAAAGACAATGCCGAAAGCTGATATCAGAATTTTTTTGGAACAACCGGCAGACATTTTTTCCTGTATTCAGGATTTTGACCTGATAGATACTACTTTTCAGATGGAAGCAGAGCCTGATGTATTTATCGCACTGGATTGCGAGAAGACCAGACTTGGGGAAGCTGAGAAGATTTTTGACAAAGCAAAGAAAACAATCAACATCGATCACCATATCAGCAATGAACATGGTTGTGGTGATGTCAATTATATAGATCCCAAGGCAAGTTCAGCTTCTGAGCTTGTGTATGATGTTCTGGATAAACAATATCTGGATGAGGAGATTGCCAAGGCAATCTATATCGGTATGATTCATGATACCGGTATTTTCCAGTATTCCAATACATCACCTAAGACATTACATACAGCAGCAGATTTGATTTCCTATGGTTTTGATTTTCCGACTCTGATTGATAAGACCTTCTATGAGAAGACCTATGTACAGAATCAGATCCTGGGAAGAGCTTTACTGGAGAGTATTCTGTTCATGGATGGCAAATGTGTAGTCAGCTACATTGACCAGAAGACCATGAAATTCTATGATGTGACCAGCAAAGATCTTGAAGGTATCGTAAGCCAGCTTCGTATCATCAAGGGTGTGGAATGTGCGATCTTTATGTATGAGACGTCCACGCTGCAGTACAAGGTAAGTCTTCGTTCCTGTAGTTATGTGGATGTAAGCAAAGTAGCAGGGTATTTTGGCGGCGGTGGACACAAGCGTGCTGCGGGCTGTACAATAAATGGTACTTTCTATGATGTAGTAAATAATCTTTCAGAACAGATTGAGAAACAGATGTAAATCGGATAGATATATTATATAAGGAACAGGAACATTGATTAACGGAATTATTAATATATATAAGGAAGCGGGCTTCACCTCTCATGATGTGGTGGCGAAGCTCCGTGGAATTGTGAAACAGAAGAAAATAGGACATACCGGAACTCTCGACCCGGATGCGGTAGGAGTGTTGCCGGTATGTTTTGGTAATGCGACCAAATTATGCGATATGCTTACAGATAAGACCAAGGAGTACCGGGCACGTATGCTGTTAGGCAAGACTTCTGATACGCAGGATGCCAGCGGCACTATACTGACTGAAAAGGAAGTGACAGCCAGCGAGGAAGAGGTCAGAGAGGCGGTTATGAGCTTTGTAGGAACATACGACCAGATACCGCCTATGTATTCTGCACTCAAGGTAAATGGTAAGAAGTTGTATGAGCTGGCAAGGCAGGGTGTTGAGATTGAGCGTAAGCCCAGAATAGTAGAGATTCATCATATTCGTATAGAAGAAATTGCTTTGCCGTATGTTACTTTTACAGTGGGATGCTCCAAAGGAACCTACATCAGGACATTATGTGCAGATATCGGAGACAAGCTTGGATGCGGCGCATTGATGGAATCTCTTGTAAGAACCAGAGTAGGCACTTTTCCTATAGAAGAGGCACTGAAATTATCACAGGTAGAAGAACTGGTAAGAGAAGGACATCTGGAAGAGAGGGTGATTGCGCCGGATGCAGTCTTTGAAGAATATGAAGCCATAACAGCACTGCCTGAAGCAGACAAGGCACTGTTAAATGGCAATAAATTATATTTCAGACAGGTAAGAGCAGTCAGAAAAAGATTCGCAGATGGAGAATGGGTCAGAGTGTATGCCAGCAATGGTACATTTACAGGAGTGTATGTATTTAGCGAAGAAGAACATGGTTTCAAACCATATAAAATGTTCCTGTAGACAGATCTGAGTGAGGATTAACATCATGAAAATTATTGAAAAGACAACAGAATTTGAGCTTACAGAGGATACAGCAGTTGCAATTGGCAAGTTCGACGGTTTTCATATGGGACATCAGAAGCTTTTGCATATGGTCACAGAACAGAAAGCGAAGGGACTTGCAGCAGCAGTATTTACATTTGTGCCTTCACCGGCTGCCTTTTTCAGCAAAGAAGCACAGCAGGAGCTGACCACGATTCAGGAGAAAAGGAATATTTTTGAAGAAGCAGGTGTAGACTATCTGATAGAATATCCATTTTATCAGGAGATTGCAGATATGGAACCGGAGACATATATCCGTAAAGTACTGGTAGAACAGCTGCATGCAAAATGCATTGTTGCTGGCGAAGATGTGTCTTTTGGCAAGAAGGGAATGGGCAATTACAGACTGCTGGAACAGAAGTCTGCAGAGTATGGATATCAGGTCATTGTTATAGATAAAGTGCAGTATCAGGGCAGGGAAATCAGCTCTACCTATGTCCGTGATGCAGTAAAACAGGGTGAAATGGAGCTTGTAACGAAGCTTCTGGGACAACCCTATCATGTGGGAGGAACGATTGTACATGGCAGACATCTTGGAACAGGACTTGGGATGCCTACAGTCAATATACTGCCGCCACCGGAGAAGCTTCTGCCGCCGAATGGCGTTTACTATTCTTATGTAATGATGAATGGCAGGATTTATCTTGGAATTACGAATATTGGAACGAAGCCTACAGTCAGCGGTGAAGCTGTAATGGGCGTAGAGACATTTATCTATGATTTTGACCAGGATGTATATGGACAGGATATACAGGTATATCTGCTGCATTATAAACGCCCGGAAATGCGCTTTCATGGCATAGAGGCATTGAAGAAGCAAATGGCGACAGATATTGCTGCCGGACGTGAATATCATGGACTGAGCATATAATCTACGGAAATATCTTCTATTTTGCAAATGTTGACATAAAAAAAGAGCAATGCTATAATCAGTCTGTAACAATTTGTAACATATTTGTAACAAGTTGAAGCAGACTGTTTTTGTGTCTGCGGTTTAGAGTTTGCAGGTTATTGAAAGGTATGGTTATAAAATGAAAAATAAAAGATAAAAACATAACGATCAAAAGACATATACACGCAAAGCCTATCATATAAGTTAATGCTTTGATTAAAAGCTTAGTATATTTGCAATGTCAATAGGTTTTCCAAATTTAATATACACCTTTTGCCCACATTTTGGACAAGCGTAGTTATAATCGAGTAGACAGCCCTTATGAATCTTAATTCCGAACTCGGCACCGCATCTTTGGCAAAGACATGGTGTAA
>OIXA01005592.1_pt1 | contig 11126 bp, 9 predicted proteins | sample 1587721 | NCBI WGS metagenome assembly OIXA01 (sample SAMEA3888900, study PRJEB22519) | human gut metagenome | biome: human gut; feature: human-associated habitat; material: faeces | place: Denmark | collected 2013 | reverse complement strand
GGCATATTTTTATGCATAATGTGCCGCCTTATATTTCTGTATCGCCTTGTTCTCAGGTATTGGATACTGAACTGGATTCTCATTGCATAATGCTTCACTTCTTACTTCATAAGGTGTTTTCACACCAAATCTTCTTTGATATCTTTCATGACTGTAATATCTTATCCATTCTATTATTGCCTCTTCTAATTCCTCTCTTGTTTCATATTTCTTGCCATAATGATATATCTCACATTTAAGTATTCCCCAGAACCCTTCCATTGGTCCATTATCAATGCAGCAGTGAACTCTGGACATGCTCTGTTCCATGCCATTATCATTAAGCATACGTACAAATATTGGACTCGCATACTGGTAGCCACCATCACTATGAAATAGCGGATGTGCTCCTGGATTAGCGTCTACAGCTGATCTGAATGTATTGAAGACAAGTTTATTATCATTATGGTCACTAATTGCATATCCTACTGGATATCTGTCATAAAGATCTAGTATCGGGCTTAGATATAGCTTATTTTCATTATTCTTTCCATATTTGAACTCAGTGACATCTGTTACCCATTTTTCATTAGGTCTTGATGCATTAAAGTCTCTTTTTAGATTATTCTTGGCTGTATTGTTGCTTTTTCTGACTGTACAGCTTCTTCTTTTTGGTCTTATGATTGACTTGATGCCAAGTATTTTCATCACCTTGTAAACCTGCTTGTCATTATAGTTCTTGTTTTCATCTCTGTTTATTCTATCTGTCATCATTCTGTAGCCAAGCGTATGATTGAATTTCTCATCATACTTTCTTATAAAGTCTGCCAGTTCCTCATTTTCAAGATCTCTTTCGCTCTTATTGCGTCTAAGCCATTTATAATAATTCGCCCTCTTTACACCTAATATCTCAAGCATAGCTGATAGGCTTACCTCTTTGTCTTCTTCCTTAATTTCCTTGATTGACTGATATTCATTCTCGAATTTGCTTGTTCTGCATATCCTCTCCTTTCTATCTCCTCCACTTTTTTTAACAGTCTTATCTCCAGATGAGCCCTCTCCAGCTCACGCTCCTTTTCTCTCAGCTGTTTCTTTAGAAGGCCAAGCTCATCTAGCTCCTCATCCTTTTTTCGGCGTCCACGTCTGTCTGATAAGCCTTCTTCACCTTTTTCTCTGTACTTTCTTACCCAGTTAAATACATTTGAATATGTTACATCAAACACTTTGCACGTTCCCGAATAATCAAGATTGTGTTCCATGCAGTACTTTACTATCTCTATTCTTTCTTCTTTTGTGACTTTTCTGCACTTTGCCATATAGATTTCCTTACCTCCAGGAATATAATCCTTTAATTCTATATGATCATTATATAACTTTACCCATGCAAGTACTGTACTATCTGAAGGAATATTATATTTTAGTGCAATTTCTATTAGTGAACTTTCACCAGCAAGATATTCTTCTACAACCTTGCATTTAAACTCTTTGGTGTAAGATTCATTTGCAGGCTTCTCATCAAATGCGGATTCACCATATGCTTTAAAGATTTTAATCCACCTTTCAATTGTGGTTTTACCTGCATTTATTTCTTCTGCTAGTATAGAAATCGATTCACTACCATCTAAGTATCTTTTACATATTTCTATTTTTTGTTCCTTAGAAAACTTACTTTTTCTTCCCATAAGAAAAACCTCCTCAGTAAACAGTGCTTTTAATTATTTACACTGTCTACTGGGAGGTCATCATATCAGGCTTCAATCCTTTTTTATGTTATAAATTCAATAAGAAATCTTGCATTGAAATTATCACACAACATCATAAATAAATGGCAGAGATAAATCACATAAGTTTATTTACTCTTAGAGAACTGTTTCTGTCTTACTTGTCCTACAAGTAATGCGAATCTATTCATCTTATGCTTTAAGAACCATAATGGTACTTTACGTGTAATAGAGATACCATTGTAGTTAGAGTTCTTTACAGCACGTTTAAATAAATCATTCTTCATTAATGTATTTAAAGAAGACATCGCATTATCTTTATTTTGTGGATGTGCACAGTAATTCACAAGAATAAGTAAAACATGATAACTTACAAAGTTATAGAATAATGTTTCTATATTCTTGTCCTCTGCCATAACATCTTTTAAATCTTCTTCTACTGCTTTCATAGATAAGAGGAACTTATCTGCATAAGCTGTATCAAACTTACGTACAGCAGACTGATCATTAAATACATAATGAACAAGTGGATGCTCATCTCCCACAATTACATTCCACTTCTGTGAAGCACGTGCACAATATTCTGCATCTTCTGCAAGACTCAATTCTTCATTTAATAATACATCTTCAATAGTAGAGGCTTTAATCAATTTTCCCCAACAGAATCCTACACCCGCCTGAACATTTAAAAGATCCTTTAAATAATCCTTCCAGTCACTGTACATTGTATCTCTTATATAATGAAGCATCTTTTCACTATGATCACTATAATCTCTACTATAATTACAGATAACACAATCTGCTTCAGCTTCTACTGCATGATTTAGAAGTATTTTACATGCATTACTTTCAATCCAGTCATCTGCATCTAGAAACATAATATAGTCACCTTTCGCATTCTTTACACCAAGGTTTCTACCTGAACATACACCACTCTTAGAATTCTTAATAACTGTCACATTTTCTTTTGTATTTAATTCATTCAATGTATCCTGTAATTCATCATTAAACCCATTATCAATAATAATCACTTCTACATTTTTATAAGTCTGACTTAAACAGCTTTCAATTGTCTTATTAAAATATACAGGATTCCCACGATATACAGGAATAATAATAGATACTAAATTTTTCATTATTCAAATACCTCTTTTACTTTATCTAACGCAGCTGCAATAACTGCATCCATATCATAATACTTATATTCTCCTAGTCTTCCACCAAAGATCACTTTAGTTTCTGCTTCGCCTAGCTTCTTATATTCTGCATATAAGGCACCATTCTTTTCATCATTGACTGGATAATATGGTTCATCTCCTAGCTTCCATTCAGAGCTGTATTCTCTACTGATGACAGTCTTAGGCTGTGTACCGAATTCAAACCATTTATGTTCAATAATTCTTGTCCATGGAGTTTCCGCGTCTGTATAGTTCACTGCCGCATTTCCCTGGAAATTTGGCTTATCTAATACTTCTGTTTCAAATCTGACTGATCTGTATTCTAATGCACCTAGCTTATAGTTGAAGTAAGCATCAATAGGTCCTGTATAAACAACCTTATCTGCAAGGCTGTCTAGTTCTTCCTTGTTTTCTAGGTAATCTGTATTCAATCTTACTTCAATACCTTCCAACATGTTTTCTACCATCTTTGTATAGCCACCCATTGGTATACCCTGATATAACGCATTGAAGTAGTTATTATCAAAAGTAAGTCTTACTGGTAATCTCTTGATGATGAATGATGGAAGTTCTGTACATGGTCTTCCCCACTGCTTTTCTGTATAGCCTTTGATGAGCTTTTCATAGATATCTCTACCTACAAGTGAGATAGCCTGTTCTTCAAGGTTCTTTGGTTCTCCCTTGATTTCCTGTCTCTGTTCTTCAATCTTTGCAGCAGCTTCTTCTGGAGTCACTACTCCCCACATCTTATTGAATGTATACATGTTGAATGGAAGTGAATAAAGTTCTCCCTTATAGTTTGCAACAGGTGAGTTTGTGAATCTGTTGAACTCTGCAAACTGAGTGATATACTGCCATACTTCCTTATTATTTGTATGGAAGATATGTGCACCATACTTATGTACATTGATACCTTCTACTTCTTCAGTATAGATATTTCCTGCAATGTTTGGTCTCTTATCAATGACAAGAACCTTCTTTCCTCGTTTATTTGCTTCATGGGCAAAAATAGCACCATAAAGACCTGATCCTACTACTAGATAATCATATTTCATATTGATGTCCTTCTTTCGTCTCTTCAATAATACCACATAACACAAAATAAAACGAGGGCTGTCTATGAACCGCCCCCGTCTCTTAATTAGTTATTTTCTTTTGCTTCTTTTTCAGCTTTTTCTACATCAAAGATTTTCTTTTCAGTATCGATCTTCTTACCATCACACATAGCGTTGATATACTTAGAATTTAATTTGATACTTTCTTCATCTGGGATGCAATACCATAATCTAGTCTTAGGCATTGAATATCCACCTGTCTGGATGACACCTTCACCCTTTAAGAATGATTTCTGGAAATCCCATTTGATATTGTCATCTAACTGCTTATTAACTAAAGCTCTGATGCTTGAAGATGGCATATTTGTAGTGAATGTATCTTTGATAGAATCTAAGATTTCACTATAGTTAGTAAGAATCTTTGGAGATACTGCTTTCTTGATAATAGCCTGTAATACAGCCTGCTGGTTTTCAGTTCTATGCTGGTCACCAGACTTATAAGTATAACGTTCTCTTGCGAAAGCAAGTGCCATACGACCATTCATATGAACATTACCTTCAGGAATCTTAATACCATGGTCTGTATATGGAATAAATGCCTTATCAGAATAAATATCAATACCACCAAGTGCATCAACTAACTGGATAACTGACTGGAAATCAACTCTTGCATAGAAATCAATATCGATATCTAAGAAGTCTTCAATAGTCTTTACACTGTTATCTGTACCACCATATAAAGCAGAATGTGTTAATTTATCTTTCTTACCACAGTTTGCAAGTTTTACATAGTAGTCTCTTGGAATACTTGTCATTAAGATCTGACCATTATTTGGATTAACAGTCACTAATAAGTTAACATCTGAACGGCTGTTTTCATTTACACCGCCACGTGAGTCAACACCACTGATATAACATACGAAAGGTTTCTTAGTAACGTTAATATCAGATGCAGTATTTTCAACTTTTTCTACAAGCTTAGTCTGCCATAATACTTTAGTCTTTGAATCAAAGTTACTATATGTTTCCTTGATTAAATCACGATAACTTTCATTTAAAAGAATTGCATCACAATCACCAGTATATAAATCTGATGCTAACTTAGCGTTATCTTCTTCTCCATTACCATGAAATTTAATCTGTTTCTGTAACTCATCTTTTACTTCCATAGCTTTCTTTTTATCGTTTGTATAATAATCGATTGTTTTACCTTTTAATGAAGAAACAGTCTTATAACCACTGCTCTTTAGTACAACTAAAGAATAAGTAGTTGTTTCAGTACCTACATTAGTAAGAGATGAAAGGAATGAGTCACCTTTGATGATTTTACTAGTACCAAAAACCATTGCGATACTTAATACAAGAGAAACTATTTTACCTACTAAAGGCCTTCCAACTTTGTTTTTCTTTGATGGCTTAGTAAACAATAACATTAATAGCCATAATACAACGAGTATTGCAAATGCAGCCATTAAATACTTTGTTGGTAAGATTCCAATCTTCACCACAAAGAATGCGAGCACTGCACTCACAACAGCCTGGATACCTAGAATCAAGGCACGTGATGTAATAAATTTCATAACTACCTCCTAATATTCGGGTTCATTCGTCATTATACTCGTAAATGAAAAAATGAAAACCTTTAACGGGATAAATACACAAAAATTACATATCATTTTCATTCACAAGTTAAATTATGACTATTTATTCAAATCTTTTTTGATTCTTGTAGTACTGATTTCAGGAGTTCTTGGTAAATAAACGACTTCAGCGCCTTCTTCTTCTAAGAAGTCAAACTGACCTTTCCAGTCATCCCCCATAACAAATGTGTCAACGTGATATTCATGAACATCTTTACGTTTCTGATCCCATCCACATTCAGGGATAACTAAATCTACATATCTTACTGATTCAAGTAGCTGTTTTCTCTGTTCATATGTAAAATAACATTTCTTCTGTTTTTCATTCCAGTTGAATTCATCTGTTGATAAACCAACAATTAGGTAATCTCCTAATTCTTTTGCTCTTCTTAATAGATTGATATGACCATAATGTAATAAGTCAAAAGTACCATAAGTAATAACTCTCTTCATTCCACTTTTCCTCGTCTTTCTTAATACTGACTCTTCAAATACATCATTAATAGATGGAAGAGGTGTTTCTGATTTTAAATCTCTCTGTAATAATGCATTCACTGCATCCTTTGGGTTCAAGCCTTCATTAACGATTTCATTGACAGTCATCACAATAGGCATATCCACTTTATAAGTTTCCGCAAGTTGAACAGCTGCTGGTAATGCATTAATTCCTTCTACAACCATGCCAACTTCTTTCACTGCTTCTGCTGGTGTCTTTCCTTCACCAATCAAATGACCAGCCTGGTTGTTTCTACTAAATTCACTTGTACAAGTGACAATTAAATCACCCATACCTGTTAATCCACTAAATGTATGTGGTGTACATCCAATTCTACCACCCAGTCTCTCCATTTCAGCAAGACCTCTTGTGATTAAAGCAGCACGGGCATTATCTCCATAGCCTAAGCCTCCAGAAATACCTGCAGCTAACGCAATAATATTTTTTAATGCACCACAGATTTCAATTCCTTTTACATCGTTATTTGTATAAACTCGCATAAATGGACTACTGAAGAACTTCTGTACATATTTAGCCGCATCTAGATTCTTACATGCTGATACGATGGCAGTAGGCAATCCTCTTGCTACTTCTTCGGCATGAGTTGGTCCAGATAAAGCAACTAAATGTAATGTGTCATTATCAAGTACATCTTCAATCACTTCAGTGAGGGTCATGAATGTATCTGCTTCAATACCTTTCGCAACATCCACAATAATCTGATGGTCTTTAATATAAGGTTTAGCCTTCTCAGCTGTGCTTCTTACAAATATAGAAGGAACTGCAAACATAATAATATTCTGATCAGTACATGCTTCTTCTATATCTGTTGTATAACGAATGGTTTCAGGAAAATTCACACCAGGAAGTTTCGGATGTGTATGCGTAGTACTTAATTGTTCTACTTCCTGTGGAAGTGCAGACCACACTGTAACTTCCTTATCACAATCAGCAAGCATTCTTGCGAGAGCCATACCCCATGTACCAGCTCCTAAAATACCGATTCTCTGTTTATCAGGCATATCTCTGATTTCCTCCTTCGTATGAATATAATTATTTTACATCATTCATATTCATTAGTCATTACAATAAAAGTATACCCTTTATTGTTTTATAAGTCAAAAAGCGCAGATTATGCGCTTTTATGTTTTAACTTACTAAAGATTTGTGTCAATATTTCAATTACAAGTTTTTCTTTCATGATAATGAGTACAAGACCATATACACCAAAGAACAAGATAGCTGAAATAACGAGTGTAATAAATACATGTAGATTTAATGCAGTCACCCAGAAAGATGCAAGTGATGCAAGAATAATCGCAAGAATAATCTTTAAGTATTTAATATCACTAAAGGCTGTTTTGATTTCATTCTTTAACGCAACACACTGTACAACCATAACTGCAAATTCTGCAAGTAATGTACCAATGGCTGCACCACTTGATTGATATACTGGAATCAATAATGCATTAACTACTAAGTCAATCACTGCACCAACTATTTCAGATACAAGTACAGCTTTTTCATATCCTAATGGTACAAGAATCTGAATACCTAAAATATTGGTAATACCAATAAGAAGCAGGGTAGGCATAATAAGCTGCATTGGCACAACGGCTGGTCCAAAAGCATCACCTGATAGGAAATAGATTCCCTGCTTTGCGAAAAGCATAAAATAAATCATCATTGGTGAAGCGACTAGGAATACAAAGTTTAATGCCTTTCTACTCAACTTCTTAAATTCATCCATCTGCTGATGTTCAATATAATAAGCAGCTCTTGGAAGTAATACAGTACCTAATGACGTAACAATGGATACTAAAATATTCTTGATCTTGACGGCTGCACCATAGTAACCAACATCTGCATTAGTAGCCATGAAACCTAACATAACTGAATCTAGATTAGTATAGATTGTAGTTGCACAACTCATCGCAAAGAAGATAGCGACTGGCTTAAAATGTCTTTTAAAGTTATAATGTCCAACTGGTTTTAACCCAATATACTTATGCGCATTCAATAAGTTAAGCACAAATGAAGCACTCGCCGCAAATACTGTAATACCCGCATACATCACATAGTCGTTTTTTGTTCGTACTAACATGAACATTGCAACAAGTCCGATAAACTTGAAGATAATAGAACGGATAGTGATATATGTATATTGTTCTAGTGCTTTATAGAGCCATTCCATACCTATTGTAGTAAGCAAGATAGTACTACTAGTAATCACATACAATATCTTATCAGATGCAAGCTTTGGTACTGTGAATAACGCAATAATAAACGCAATATAAGAGACTACGGTCATGACAAGATTAATAATTAGTAATTCCTGTGTTGTTCTTGTTAATTTTTCATGATCATCTCTTACCTGTGCACATACTTTGATACCATATGTTGGAATACCTAACTGAGCAAACATAGAGAAATAAGTAATCAATGATGTCGCAAAGTTAACCTGACCTGTTCCTGTAGGTCCTAATACTCTCGATACATATGGGAATGTAATAAGTGGGAATATGAATGAAGACATTGTAAGTAATGCATTCATAATGAAATTCAACTTAAGTGATTTCTGTTTTTTCATACAAGACCTCTCTTTCCTTGTTACAAGCCGCAACTATTATAATTCAAAAATAGTAAGAGTTAAAGAAGAAAAAGAGGCATTATGCCTCTTCAATTTCTTTGATAGCCTGAGTAAGGTAATAACCGTTTTTTAGACGTTCAGAAACGACTGCCACACGTTTTACCATTTCAAAGTATTCTTCTTCACTTAGACTCGCAAATTTTTCTCCAAGTTCATCTAAAGAATTCACTGTAATACCTAAGCCATATTCTTCTACAAATTTAGCTTCTGCTGCTTCTTTCCAGATGACAACAGGAATACCAGATACTAAATATAAAGATAATTTATGAGGGTTATTGTATTTTAAATACTCTCCTGTATTACCATCACATCTCTCAATAGAACTTCCATCCCATACTAGACCGAAACCACTATATAACTGATTATTGATTTCATCAGGTGGGAAAGCCCCATGATAAGTGATATTAGAAGCAAGAATTTCTTCATTTAAATGAACACCATATAAATCAAAATGTACTGCTTTAATATCCTTTAACTTGGCAAGATAATTACTCTTCTTTTCATCTAAATTACCTGCAATACTCACAGAACGATCAAACTTGATTGTATTATTCGAATCACATAAATAGTCAAAGATATGAAGATTATGAATCTTTTCTCTTGCAACCCCCTGTGACACTAAGTATTCAATCATAGAATCATTATGCGCAATAATATAGTCAGAGATGTCATACATCTTATGATCCATATATTCAAAATCATCCTGTGCATTTAGAAATAACTTTCTTAATGAGTCTAAATCATGAATAAGAAATGCAAGCTTGATATGCTTTTTCTGTTTTACTTTTTCTAAGATATCAATATATCTCTTATTCACATAAAGAGGGTGAGGTACGACAAGTAGCGCACCTTCATCAATTTTATTTAAATGATTGAAGGCAAGAAAGTTATGTACCTTCTTGATATACTTATTTCCTGATTTATAAAGGTTGACTTCAAAAGGTGCAAATCCATTCTGATGAAGAATCTTATTACAATCCTGGACAGCTTTTGTACTTGCATCTAAATTAGAATCGATAGTAACCTGTAAATAATATTTTTTCATAATTTCCTCCATTTCCGTCCGCCTTCGTCGGTCGGACACAAACATACAATAAAAATTTTAATTTATCATTAACCTAAATATTTTTAGGATATTACTATTCGATTTACTTTTTTTCATAAGCAATATCTACTATGTCTTTGTTTTTTTTCGATTAATAACAAATTTTATTTTCACACTTGTTTTCCTTTCTTTAATCATCTAAGTAAGATTTTAATTTATTTGCTTCTGTATCAATATCAAATCCCTTTTCTTTGATGACATCCATATATTTATTTCTATCAATATCTCTTTCTGTGAATTGGTCATAAATAATATTAGCCCATTCTTTAGGAGATTCATCCAATGAAATATAGGTTAATAAATCTGTAATCCCTACACTTTCTGGGACAACTGTCTTGGAAGTAAAGGATAACAGCCCAGAAGCCTGTGCTTCTAATAATGATATACCAAATCCTTCAAAACGAGAAGGGAAGAGAAATATATCAGCGGCTGATAATAATTCTGGAATATCACTACGCAAGCCGAGCAGCTGTACGCTATCTGTTAAGTTCAAATCAGAAATCTTCTGTTCAAGTGCACTTCTTAATTCTCCATCACCCACTAATACCAATTCAAAACGATCATCCTTTTCCTTCAATTCAGAAAAGATATCAATAAGAAATAATAAATTTTTTTGATAATTAAATCGCGCAGTATTCATAATAGTTATTTTATCTTCTAGATGCAAATCTCTTCTATAAATACTTCTTATTTCACTATCAAATTTAAATCTATTTGAATCAATCGCATTATTAATAATATGATAACATGGACTCTGACGCACATCATCTTCGAAGAAAAATTTTCCTGCAAGTTCTGAGCAAGCAAAAAAATCAGTGGCATACTGTTTTACTTTCTTCTTATTTTTAAAATGCATAAACCTGTAGAAAAGCGCCTTCTTGCATAAAATCATTATTATGTGCATGGACAATCACTTTTTCAGGAGAAGCAAGCTGTGCATATTTCAACAACCCGAAATTACCTAAATCACAGGCATTAAACCAGATAATATCGTAGTGATGATGCTTAAAGAAATCTTCCACTTCTTTTTTAAAATTTGAAGAATCTTTAAATTGACTTGATTTAATTGTAAAAATTTGTGAATGATTCTCTAAAATTTCGTTACTATACGCACATGTATCAAATGTAGTAAGAAAATCAACTCTATAATACTTTTTTAAATATCTATAAAACGTCATAATGAAACTCTCAATTCCTCCTGGATTGGGAGTCATTCCTATCATTAGTATACTTTTCATAATTTATCTCTTCTTTTCAATATAAAACTAATTTAGCATTAATTTTTCTACCTGAGAAGCTTCT
>OIXA01005591.1_pt1 | contig 11127 bp, 19 predicted proteins | sample 1587721 | NCBI WGS metagenome assembly OIXA01 (sample SAMEA3888900, study PRJEB22519) | human gut metagenome | biome: human gut; feature: human-associated habitat; material: faeces | place: Denmark | collected 2013 | reverse complement strand
GTTTTCCCGCTCATCCAACTGTTTTTCTTTCTGTTCCAATTGATCCTGCCACTGCTCATATTCATCTACTAATTCTTCCCGCATTTCTTCTTTATAATTTGTAAAATACGTAAACACAGAATATCTGGTCTTAAATGTCACTAACAACATTCCCAAAATAATGATCAACAAAACGGTTATGACCATGTTTTTGATCGTTTTACCAGTCACTGCATCTTCATATGCTTTCTTATATCGTTTGAGCTGTCGCTCTATTTCTGTCTTGCCTGTCACACCAGAATCCGTTGCGCCCGATCCTTTACGTTGTTTATCAGAAGCGGCCTGTTCTGACACTGCAACCGGAATAGGCGCAAGTGTGTCTTCTCCTACGATACCTGACTGCAGGATCTCAGTACGAATTTCCTGTAAAAACTGCAGTCCGATAACTGTACAAAACGCATGCTTTTCGACGGATCGATTGTACACCTTTAGCAGTTCCTTTGGTTTCCCGGAACGGATTGTTTCCTTGAGATAGGAAATTGTTTCTTTCTCCTTGTGTGCCCGTTCAAATTCACGTTTTGTCAGGAATTGATATCCGTCCAAACAATATAACGTATTCTTCATGCCATTCCCCATTTCTGTTATTTTGAAAACGTTGCATGCTTTGCGATCCATTTCTGTACAGCACTACTCAACGCATTATCCTTTAAGCTTTCTCGATTCTTCTTCTCATATTCTGCTTCAGAATCATATTTTTCAGGGTTATACTGATATTCCTCTGCCACCAGGTCTTTATATTCCTTGTCCGAATAATTAATCCCCTCTGCTTTTGCAATTGCTTCAACGACCAATTTTTCTTTGACAGCCTGCTTCGCCTGTTCGTCCAACTCATTTTTGACAAAGTCTTCTTCATTTTCGCTGCCCCAGGACTGAAAAATTTCGTCATGGCTCATACCGTACATATCCGCCATATCATAATACCCCTGCCGCACTTCCTGCTTGGCATCTTCTAATAATTCTTCCGGATATTTTTTTACTTTTGCATTTTCAAGAACTTCTGTCCATGCAAAATCCTGCTTATTATTCTCATTTTCTTTTGCTAGCTCCGTGCGAATATCAGCTTCATACTCTTTTGCTGTCTTAAAATCCGAAATCGACTGCACAAATTTATCATTCCAGGTCGGTACGATTTCATCTCCACAGATATATTTTACCGTAGCCTTAAAGGTAACTTCCTTACCGTCAATATCCAGTACTGCTGTGACTGCTGTGTCCATATCGTCTACGCTCTTGCCGCCAACTGTTCTTCTAACCACTGGATTGTCATTTAATCCATAGTCACAGTTGAAAAGCAGCCATGTGTAGGCATTCACAATACTGGACTTGCCCTTGCCATTCTTCCCCATAATCTTCGTCAGTTCTGAGAAATCAAATTCTGCGTGTGCATACATCATGAAATTTTCAAGAATCAGCTTCTTTAATCTGATTACCTTACACATAGTCAAACTCCTTTCCTTCTGATGAATCAAACAGTTTCTTTTCTTTCTCTGCCTGCTTGTTCGCTTCTTTATAAAATCCCATGATTCTTAATGCGGTCTTTACGTTGCAAAAGTCCGTATTAACGATATAGTCAACTGCCGCATCAACTCTACTTTCTAAAGCAACTAACTGCTCATACCTTTCCTGCGAAATAGTGACCGTATCGCAGGATTTACTTTTAATCAAATCTTCCACGTTCTCACTCTGCTACTAAAAACATATACAAATGTATATGCTAGATGATTCGCTACAATCTCACGATTTGTAGTTACTGCTTCATCGTGTATGTTTTGACGATTGTAAAACAATACGCTACTCACAAGTTCTTGTACACTCCACAGTCGTAAATTCCCGACTAAGCCATCGGTACATACCTATAAATTCTTTTTTATTGATTAGATATAGGTTTTCATCTAAATAGCTTTTCCTTTCTTAATATTTTTTTTGCTACTTGGTTTTCGTAGACTCACACCGTTACTCAATCTTTACCATCAAGGTTCTACCCTATAGTTAACAAGACTTTTTCAACTTGTACTGGCTTATATTTCCTAAGATTTCAGTGGTTTTAAGTTACCAACTAATACTCTGGATTTTGAGTATCTTTGAGTACATTGACTCACATTTAATTCTGTTTTTAGTTACTTATATTTCCTCCTAACTTCAATTCGTTCCCGGACAATTCGTAAACTGTCTTAGTCCGTCCGTCTTTCTCATACTGCCTTGACTGGAATCTTCCTTTTATAGTAACTGTCTGCCCTGTTGCTAAATTCTTTGCAAATAAGGCATTTACTGACCACACAATACACGGTATGCAATCCGTTTTTCCATTCTTCCTGGAAGATACCACTAGCAACTCTGCTATATATCTTCCACTTTGGGTCTGCCTGAACACTGGTTTTTTAGCAATAACACCTGTTATTTCTGTGTGGTTTTCATCTGCTTCAAATACCATTGATATAGATTCTACATGGACAAATAACTCTAAGTGCGTCCGTTTTCCGTCAAACACCTGTCTACTATGGATAGCACCTGTTATTTTATGAACAGTTCCGTTTTGAATCTGATTTGCAATCCCTTGTTCTGCGATACATGGAATAATGTCCTCATATCCACTTAGCCGTCTAACAATCATTTGAAAGCTGTAGAATCGGATTTTGCCTACAGTGTGGCTGTATTTAGGTTTTTCATTCATTCTTCCGCATAGCGTTATCCTGTTCATCTTCCAACTCCCTTCTGATGTTGAATGCCAGTAGGGAAACAAAACCGCTGTTCGTTTTGAACTCACTCCCGATATACTTTTTGTAGGTAGGAGTTCTTGAGTCCGCAAGTTCTACTGTGCGTGTTACAACTTTATGGACTGAACCGCCTGTAATTCCATGTTCAGATGCAATTTCGTCATACATATCCTGTAGTTTCTTTGTCGGATTTATTATCTTTCCTACAGTCAGTTCCACGATATAGTAGAATCCACGCATACTGGGTTCTATTCCCATAGATATCAAGGCATTCTCAATTTTTCTTAGCCTGTTGTCCATAGCTATTCCTCTTCTACTTCAAATCCGACTACATGACCGTCATTAATCAAGACTCCAACACCTAAGTCCTCACACATTTTTTCTACTTCTGCAATTGTAAAATCTCCCATATCTGTTTCCCTTTCTTCTTATTTAAAATAGCATTGCTTTTGTTAGTCCTCTTGAAGCCGATTTCTGAAACTGCTTCATATCCTCTATTACCTCTGATTCTGCCCTTCGGGAATCCTCTACAGCCTGTGCAATCAGCATTTCTGCTGTCTCCTCGTCAAAGTGCTGTTCAAATCTGAACCGTAGTGCTCTGATGATATTCGCAAGATCAAGACACATTTCTGTATCTTTACCGATAAAATCCACTTTTGAATCATTTGCTATAATCATGATCCCACCTCTTCTATTCTGCTAACTTAGCAAATTCCCATACGCATGTAATATCTGCATCACTGCTCCATGATGTTGTTCCATCACACCATGTATGTACTTTCCCATATTCATATTTTGCAAAATGTCTTTTCTTCCACTGTTCGTCTTCAGAACGTCTAACGTAAATCGGTGTATCGACCGCAACCTTACTCCAATCAACAGACTGTTCTTCATATTCTTTTTCTGCCCATTCTTTTAACAAAACTTCGCAATCCTTATTACTTTCACTGAAAAGGCACTCGGAACATTTTATTTTTCCACAAATGCTCGGTTCTCCTGACGTTAAATTTACAGCCATATTTCTATATCTTTGAAAAGCAATATCAATAATCTGTTCTGCAAACTTCTCTCTATTTTTCATAACTCACACCTCACTTTTCCAGTTTTATCAAAACATCTTTATTCAGCCAGTCAATGTCGGTAATAGAAACTTCTTCTTCGACTTCAACATCTGCATAAATAGATTCTGTATCTATCGCTTCAATTAGTTCCTTTACTTTTACGTCTGTCTCAATCCTTGCATCAAACATCACTTCCGCATCAGCAGGGAATCGAGTAAGCTGTTTGATTAAATCGTAAACTTTCATGATTCATCCCCAATGTGCTAATACGTTGATGATAATAGAGTATATTGATAAACCTATAGATATTCTGCATAATGTTTTAGTACTTATATTCTTCATTAATATCCCTCCTTTTTCTTATTTGAAAGCGCAGTACTCAATTTCATACTCTGAAACAATTTTTGTAAATATCTCACGTAATTTCTTATCTTCCTCAATTACATCCATGCGATTCAACTTATTAATTTCTGTTTTCGTGCATCCATTATCGGTCATGCGCTGTTTACGGTTTCTTAATCTGGTAGACAAATCGCATCCTGCTCTACGTTCCAATTCGCAATACATTTCTGTACGTAAAAGATTAAATGGTGTAGATGCACTTTTCTGAATACGATTAAATTTAACATTGATTTCATCACGCCAATTATCGAGAACAGGTTTTACTGCTTCTTTGATATGTTCAGTTGTCTCAATGGCTTTCTGTGCTGTTTCCTGTGCCTTGGCGATCTGTCTGTCTCTCTCCTTGTCAGCAAGTTCTTTTTGAACCATCTGATTAAGAAGTCCTTGCAATGCTTGCAATTCTGGAGATAACTGATTGTTGACGCTTTGATGTACATTGAAATAAGAAGAAACTAATTTTCTTTGTACTTCCCACGCCAAATCATCCGTGAATGACTTGACCAACATCAGATAGCCCTGTTCGGTAATTAGTGCTTTGCTCATAAAATCCTTGTCAGATATAGGGAACATGCGGCTTGTACGAATTTCGTCCGCGCTTACAATGAAGTAATCTTCTCCCTCAACAAAGCGTGCTTTGTTCGTATTAAAATTTCTTTTCGCTGTTCCGTCCGGTCTTTCGTGAACCATGTCAATGTCCTTAAATGTAACTACTCTCTGACCCTTATATTCTTTTATGGAAATATCAGCATTTCCAATGTGAATTAATTCGTTCAATTCTTCTCCTTTCCTAAAAATAAAATTTTGTAAAATGCAGGAACAATTTTAACAAATTGTAAACCTACTATTCTTTGCTTTCGGAAACCTCTTTTTTCGCAGAATTTTCTGCCATGTTCTCTACTTTTCCTAAGATATATCCCTTGTCGAAGTCCGACATTTTAGGAATAGCATCTTTTAACTTCTCAACAATCTGCTTTTCCTTTTCACTCATTCAATTCACTTCCTTTCTGTGGTATAATTAGTAAAATATAATTTTGGGAGGTTATTCATGTTAAACTCAAATAATTTTAATTGGTCTTACGTGGTCTCTGGCATAACACTTATAGTAGCCATCATTTCACCAGTCATTGTCACGATGCTAAATAACTATCACAACTCAAAAATACGAAAGCTTGAATTATATTATCAAAAGCAACTTTCCTATTATCAGAAACAAGAATCCGTATTTAGTTCTTTTTTAGAATCGGCTTCCAAACAGGTCGTAGCAGATTACCAATCAGAAAAAGTAGAATACATGCGATATTACAATCAGCTTTTCCTCTATACTCCAGAAGAATATTGGGAACAATTCAAAAAGCTGAATGAATCCGTTGTAAATCGCAACAAAGGCGAATCAGAAAAACTACTATTCTCTACGGCAGTATCATTGGGAAAAATCCTGCAAGAATCTGCCCTAATGCTCCCAAAACTATAGTAAAAATAACCCCTGGGATGCCAAGACCATGTTCTGATTTTCCATGCCAATATGACATTAAGCATGCGACCACGACGAATATGGTTATTGGTATCGCATCTAGGATGCTGTAATGCAACATCTTATTTTTTTCACCTCCTTTGCTTTATTTCGTTTGCAATATTATATTATCACATTGGTAATATTAAGTCAATATAAAATTATTGCATTTGTGATATTTTTATGATAATATAATTTCAAGGAGGTGATTAAAAAATGGAAAGCATAAACGAAAGAATGAAACAACTTAGAGCAGCATTGGATATGAATCAGACTGAATTTGGAGAAAAAATAGGTGTAGCGCAAACTTATCTTTCACAGATGGAAAAGGGAGATAGACCAGTAACCGATAAGATTTATAAAATTGTTTGTTTAGAAACATGGAACGGCAATAAAATTAATGAATCTTGGTTTAGAGATGGAATTGGAGAAATGTTTATTAAACCTAAAAAGTCCATTGAGATTGCACATTTATTAGGTGATGTTGAAAATATGGAAGATACTGATTTTAAGAAAAGACTTATATCAGCTCTTGCAAGACTTGATTCAGACGGTTGGGCTAAATTGGAACTACTAATTGACATGATTTCTGAGAAATAAAAAAAGACTAGGGCAATGCGCAAGCCCTAGTCTTTTTTGTCTGATGTCAATCTTTTCAGAAATTCGTATGCAATTTCTAAATAATTCAAATTTTCACATTTGTTTATAATTTCTGTTATTTTCCCTTTGTAATACTGTTTTTCATTAAAATTATCCCCTGCCATATCCTTGCCCTCTCTGCAACTATGTAACCCACTCATGCAACCATCCTCTCTATAATGTTTGTACTAATTATAGAATGTATGTTTGCATATGTCAACAAATAAATCAAACGTCTGTTTGCAATGTTTGGTAATTCGGGCGGCATGAAATGCCACTAACATACCGCCCAGACCAGAACTTGAAGAACCACATTATTGTGGACAAGTTTATTGTACGTCTATAAATACAAGGATTCAAGAAAATACGTTCGACATATTCTGCGGTAAAATTCGACAAATTATAGCAATTTGTAGTGTGGCTTTTCTTCTTTGAATATCCAGTACCGCAAATAATCGTCAAGGATAATTGCAATTGTTCCTACAATTAGCCATAACAGGCTGAATGGTAAGCATATCTGCCCTAACAGATTGAATGGCATATCGCTGTAATCCCACACATTCCAACCTAACCAGATATTCACGATAAGACCGCATACAAACTCTAACAGGGTGATTACTGTTGCAACCTTTATTGATTGCAGGATAAGCGGATAATCCCATTCTGTGCGTTCGTTCTGTTCTCCTGCATACAGGAAGCATAAACCGCCAAGAATGAACATTGTCCAATGGCTACGACCACGGTACAGCAGTTCAATCATTACGTAGAGAAAGCCACCTATCGCAAACAGGATAAGTGGCTTGATAATCTTACGCAATACCTTTACTTGCGTAGATATCCGCAAGCACTTCTGAACGGTATTCTTTAGGAATTGTCATACCATAGGTTACGTTTTGAACGGATGTTGAATCTTCCATTGAATTGATATAGATGCGCAAATCTCTGAAATACGTAACCGCAAATGTCACAGCCTGCATAGCTGTTTCCGTAATCAATCTCATATCCGTGTTGCTGTAGTATTTACATGGTTTATTCACATCTGATGTATGCCACGGTATCTGTGTTTCTCCCTGCGCAACCTTAGTCTGCAATCCCATAAGGCTTGTCTGGTCGTGGTCAGTCAGTGTAAAATGTTCAATTGTTCCGTCAGACAGGGTAACATCAACACCGTTTTGAATTGATTCCTGCTGTGCAGCGTTCATTTCTGCAATCTTCTGCTCTTTCAGTTCGTCAAGTGTCGGTTCAACAGGTGTTGGCTGTGGCTGTTCTTCATAAACAGAACCGTCATTAGAAAGCTGATATCCGTTATACTCTGCGGTTGTATCATCATTCCTGTATACAGTATTATAGCTGTGGTAAGAATCACCGCCAATGTCAAGTTCTCCTTTTTCGTCTAAGAACAAATCAAATCCGCTTTTATCTACGGTAACCGCATCATGGAATTTCAGTGTTACTACGTGTTCCGATTCTGGTACAACGGTACACTGGATTATTTTTTGGGAATCTAAAAATTTTAAATACATATATGTCTCCTTTCTTTATTGAAAATTTATGTAAGTGTCTTGGTATAACTTTTCTATTCTTGTGCAACGATTGAGCTAAATAGTAATTTAGTATGTTATTGTTGCGTTTGAGTAATCATAGGTAATACCGCAAGAACCAGCACTATAAGCTGAATCCACAGAGCCTGTAAATGACGTTGTGGAGTCTTTAGCATGAAATCCGTTAATATCGCCCAAAGTCAAGCCACCACCAGGCTGTGTTGTACTACCAGAATATGTTACACCAGATACAGTACAATCTCTCAACCATTTAATAGTTATTGTCACTGGTGCATAAGTATGTCTAGTGTCGTCTGAGGATGCGTTATGTGACATACTTATTGACTGTATACAAAACGGTAAACCATAATCGTTTATATTACCTAAATTACTATTTAATGCCTTAACTGCCAATGCCCCAGCAATATATCCAGACTGCGTATTTGCCTTTATAGTTTCTAAGCTGTCAATAATCTTGCTTGCGTCTGCCGCATTATTTACAGCTTCATTTGTGGCATTAATCTGCGCCGCTCCGAATGTGCTTCCAACCTGTGTATAATCTGTCACATCTTCAAAACTGACTGTACCATCACTGTTCTGAATCATGTTGAATCTACGCTTGCCGTTCATATTTTCTTTCAATATATCATCTTTAAAATTGACAGGTAAATTTGCCTTTGCCATTATTTTATACCTCCCTTTTCTTGTCCTAATCTCATGGGTAATCTATACATTGTAGGTTCGGTCACTGTCTCTTTGACAGCAACCGATATTTTAAATGTTTCCTTTGTATTTACTGGATTCTTGGAAATTGTAACATTGGTTATTACTACGCCCATAAGCACCGCCTAATCCGTAGCCTTAACGGTTACTGTAAATACTTCTCCTGTGCTTACTGGGTTCGGACTGATTTCTACAGAATTGATAACAGGTGCTTGCGTATCTAATGTCACAATTCTTGTAACGCTGGAAGAAAGACCACCGTTATCCGTGGCAGTGACAACAATTGTATTTGCTCCCTCTGCCAGAGTAATTGTTGTGTTAAAATTGCCACTTGAATCTACTGTGACATTAGTAGCTGTACCGCCATTTAGCTTAACTGTAACCGATTTGATTCCTGCTGTAACATCACTGGTCTTGCCTGTTACTGTGCATGATGCAACATTTGTGACAAGATTATTAGTCGGTGCAGATACGGATAATGTAGGCGGCGTTGCATCTACTTTAAACGTTACTGTACGCTCTGTAGCGGCATTTCCGTCATTGTCCTTGGCGTTTACCTTGATAGTATGGTTTCCGTCTGCAAGAGCCGTAGGAATCGCATAAGAGCATGAATATCCATTTGTTATTGCAGTCTTTGTGATCCCACTTGTCACAGCACTACCGCTGTCAACCGTAATGCTGATACTGTCAGAATTAACACCGCTGTCTGCATCTGTAACAGTAAAATTAACTGTAGGCTTTGTGTTATTAGTTACTTGGCTTTCTGTAGGCGAACTAATTACAATGGCTGGGGCAGTGGTTTCTTTTACTTTTAATTTTAGCTTGTTTCCAAGTGTTGCGTTAGTATCGTTGATTGTGGTACTGTTTCCTGCACTGTCTGTAGCCTTAATCGTTACAGGGAAGTAATGACCGCTGTTATTATTGTATGAACTTGTACTTGGTGCTGTAACACTTGCTTCATACAATCCAGTAGAGCTATTCAGGGTCAGATTGTATGTAGTACCTTTGATTGTTGCTTGTACGCTTGATATAGCCATTTATATTCTTACCTCCCTAAATGCTCCCAGTCTGAATGGCAATTTCCTCAAAGTGGCTTTCTGTCGCTCCAAAAGGTCATTCATTTGCAACGTAGCCGACTCTATACGGTTCAATTCATCCCATTTGATAAACTGTCCGTTATCAAAGAATCTTTGTGATACGCCGTAGTCCTGTGTGAATATGTTCTTGTTTATCGTGTCTAAATTGGATTCAAAATTATTAAAAGACGCCGCCGTAAACCATCCTGTATAATCTTCAATATCTGCGCCCATATCCACAATTGAAAACTGCTTATATACTTCCTGTGCTAGTTCATACAGATAGGTCAGATTGTTCTTAATACGGTTATAGTCCACATAATTGAATCGGTCATTTATTGTCCAGTTAGTCTTAGGAGTATGCCATAGGCTTACTTCTGCTACCGTTGATTTATCTATGGTTACATTTCCTGCATCATCATAGGCAGACACCGTAACAGGATAATCGCCCGATTCTTTAGGTGCTGTAAGGCTTCCAGTATATGTTGAATTGCTATGTTTTAAATCGGTTGTATCATCAGCAACCGTCGCTGTTACTTTAGTTATTGCCAATTACAGCACCGCCTTTCTTGCTTTCATTGTTCCCGACCACGCACCATTGAATGATATCTCATTTTGGTACGTCCTAATCATGGTTTCTCCACGGTCTTTTAATTCCAGATAATATAAGTCGTTAGCATCTGTCCTGGGGTCTCCACGCCATTTTATCTGATAATCCACATCTCCTAAATAATAGCTTGCAAGCCATTCCTCTAGGTCTTTGGCTAATTCTGTAGTACTGATTAACGGATTTTTCCATGTCTTAATATCCCCGTTGTCATTATGTGTGACCGTGTAGCCGATTTCTTCGGTAACGTACTCATATCCTTTAATTACATACTTAACAATCGTTTCTTCCGTAATACCGCTAAACTGTAGAGTCGCATAATAACTGCTACTGTCTGTAATCTGTACCGATATAGTGCTTGGAATCGGATTTCCACCGTCATCTGTTCCTTTATCAATTACTGCTGTCAGTCCGTAACATGGATTTTGGAAGTATACCGTATGCACATTGTTAGCATGGCTAATGGTAATCTCTTCTGTGGAGATATCCTTATTCTCACTGGACGCACGATACTTTGTCTTTACTACGCTGATAGCCTTGATTTTATTTTGTCTCACTGCTGTAGGGCTGGCTGTCATGTCATTTCTTGTGATATGGTAGTCAGTGACATCCCAAACAGTGATATTATCTACTGTGATTCTGCTATTCGGCTGTGCTTTTGTAAATTCTAACACCATTTTGTCAAACAGATTAAATTGTTCAAATGTGGTATATTCCAGTTCCCCGCCCTGCTCTACCGTGTAGCTGTCCACCTCTAAATCTTGGTAATATGTCGTTACCTTAAACTGCTGTTTGAGAGCCTTGTTAATTCAGAT
>OIXA01005579.1_pt1 | contig 11140 bp, 5 predicted proteins | sample 1587721 | NCBI WGS metagenome assembly OIXA01 (sample SAMEA3888900, study PRJEB22519) | human gut metagenome | biome: human gut; feature: human-associated habitat; material: faeces | place: Denmark | collected 2013 | reverse complement strand
AATACATCAAGCATGCGAAGACTTCTGCAATTTTCAAACATCCCACGCATATATACTGCACTTTTAGTATCCCATCCGCTTAAAACTAGCTTTTCTAACTGAATACAGTCTCCAAACATTGACGAAAAATCAATTACATGCTTGGTGCAAAATGAACTTAAATCCAATTTTTTTAAACTGCTGCAGTAATCAAACATGCTTTTCATATTGATTACATGTGATGTGTCAAAATAACTCACATCCAAAGTCTGAAGCTTACTGCACCAATAAAACATTCCTTCCATATTAACTACATTTGATGTGTCTAGTCCTGATACATCCAATTTTTTCAGGCTATGGCATCCACAAAACATATAACTCATATCTGATACACTGCTTGAATCAATCCATTTATCTAAATTGATTTCACAGAGATTCTCATATCCCCAAAACAGTCCTCTGGCGTTTTGCAGCTTTATTTTGGTATCTGAAGCTATATATAATTCATACAACAGTTTAGAATAAATGAAAACCTTCTTTGCCCATGCCAAAATGCTCCGATCATGTGCTGCAGACACATCCCACATTTCTCCCTGACATACTTCCAATGGCATTTTAGAACAAAATTGAATTCTAACAATTTGACTGCGAAGAATTGTGCTGCCAAGTACGCATGACTCTCCTGATTCGGATGGCGTATCCAACATCAAAACAGCTTCTTTTGTATGAACCATTTGCGTTCCTCCTATATATTCATGTGCAAATCATAGTTCCAATAATGTGTAGCTATTCATACCCCATTCGCAGAACACAGTTTTTATGGCTCTGAATAGTTCTTATAACGATATTATAGCTGCGTTGAATGACAGTCACTGTCTATGGCACAATTTTTCTTTAATTTCAGCAATTATTTTTTTGCTTATGCCATAATAATATTTATAGCATATGTTGTAAATCTCTATATATGTAATTTTCATTTTTGTTTTCTGCTATCCTAGGTTTATGATATACTTACTATGAAAGGACTGATGCTATGAATGTTGGAAAACGCATTACTTTTTTTCGCACCGCAAAAAATTATTCTGTAAATAAGCTTGCAACACTGTCTGGTATCTCGCAAAGCTATCTGCGCGATATTGAACTAGGGAATAAAAATCCTACAATCGAAATCTTATCCTATATCTGCGAAGCATTAAATATCTCACTGCGTGAATTTTTTGATGAGCAGACAAATGGACAATTTTGTGATGATCCACTTATTGCTAAAGTATACCGCCTGACGCCAAAACAACGCGAAGCTTTACTTGTCTTTCTCGACTCTATATTAGAATAAAATGTCAAAAACAGCCCTCTGCTGATATGTAATATCTTCCGCAGAGAGCTGTTTTATTAAAAAAACATTATTTTGAAATACTTTTGCAAAAAGTCTTAGATTTCCTCTTTTCCACCTGTCTTTGCGCGAATTACACAAAGTGCTCCTACTAAAATCACAATACAAATCGGAAGTGAAATAAGAGAAAGCTGTGCCATACCAACTGCCTGCAGCACACCAATGATAAAATATCCTACCATACATACAGCTGCCACGAGTGCAACATATGGAATCTGAGTTGCTACATGGTTGACATGCTCACAATGACCGCCTGCTGATGCCATAATCGTTGTATCAGAAATTGGAGAGCAATGATCACCGCACACAGCACCTGCCAGACAGGATGAGATTGAGATTGCCATCATCTGACCAGACGGAAATACACCGATTACAATAGGAATAAGGATACTAAAAGTTCCCCATGATGTTCCTGTTGCAAATGCAAGAAATGCAGCAACAAGGAAAATAATCATAGGCAAAAAGCCCTGCATTCCCTGTGCAGAATGCTCCACCAAATCTGCAACAAATACCTTCGCACCAAGAAGATTTGTCATACCTGACAGTGTCCATGCCAAAGTAAGAATCATAATAGGTGCAATCATAGATTTAAATCCATCTGGAATACACTCTGTAAATTCCTGGAAGGTGAGAACATCTCTCATCATATAGTAAACAAATGTGAATGCCAATGTCACAGCACCGCCAAGTACAAGTCCAACAGACGCATCAGATCCTGCAAAGGCGTCTACAAATGATGTACCTTCAAAAAATCCACCTGTATAAATCATTGAAATAATACAGCTTGCAATCAAAACTGCTACTGGAAGAATCAGATCAAGCACATGAGAATTTTCCTTAATAACTTCTTCCTCATTGCCCTCATATGGCCTTCCCGGTGTAGTAAATAAATCACCTGCAATTGCATTCATCTCGTGGCGCTTCATTGGTCCAAAATCAACGCGAAGAAGTGTGATAGCAACTAGCATTACAAGTGTAAGAATCGCATATAGATTGTATGGGATTGTCTGAATAAATACGGCAAAACCATTGATTCCAGAATCGGATGGAACAGATGAAGTGACTGCTGCTGCCCAAGAGCTGATTGGTGCAATGATGCATACTGGTGCTGCTGTCGCATCAATAATATAGGACAGTTTTGCTCTTGATACCTTGTGGCGGTCTGTCACAGGACGCATAACACTTCCTACTGTCAGACAGTTGAAATAATCATCGACAAAAATCATTACACCAAGAATCATAACACTGATCTGTGCACCGATTCTTGTCTTAATACGCTTTGATGCCCACTTTCCAAATGCTGCTGAACCGCCTGCTTTATTTAACAGTGACACCAAAATTCCAAGCATAACAAGAAACACAATTATTCCGACATTCCATGCATCTGCAAGCTTATACACCATACCGCCCTCTTCATGAAAGAACATAGTGTTGACCATTGTTTCCAGATTTCCATTAGAATACAGCAATGCACCTGCAAGGATTCCTGCAAGAAGTGATGTATATACTTCTTTTGTAAAAAGTGCAAGACCAATTGCAATAACTGGCGGAAGCAGTGAAAAAATGGTAGCATATGCGATGCTTGTATATTCACCGTCTGTCTCTTTGCCTCCTGTTGTTATTGTGACAACAAGTAATGCTGCAAATATTGCAAGCATCACAAGCATTACCATTTGTTTTCTTTTAATTTTCACTTATAGTCCCCCTTCTTTAGACTTCTTAAAATAAATTCGTTATCATTATAACTGCTCATAAATGCGTTGTAAAGTTTTTTCTAAAAATTCTATATCAATTGGTTTTGCAATATGTGCATTCATACCAGCAGCAAAACACTGCTTTGCATCCTCTTCAAAAGCATTTGCTGTCATTGCAAGAATGGGAATTGTCTTTGCATCTGGTCGTGTGAGACTTCTAATCGCCTTTGTTGCTGTAAGTCCATCCATAACAGGCATCATTATATCCATCAAAATTGCATCATACGTTCCAGGCGGATTTTTTGTAAACTCATCAAGTGCCTGCTTTCCATCTGATACATTCGTTACAAGAGCACCTCTGTCAGTCAAAAGTGTTGTCGCAATCTCAGCATTTAGTTCATTATCCTCTGCCATCAATAGCTTCATACCCTCAATACTGCCAGTCGACTCTTTTTCCTGCAGCTTTTGTGGTGGTGGGGCTATCTCAAATGGAATTGTAACAACAAAGGTTGAGCCAACTCCCACTTCACTTGAAATTTCAATTGTTCCTTTCATCTGATTAATCAGTTCCTTTACAATTGCCATTCCAAGTCCTGTTCCCTGATAAATGCTTCTTGCATCATTTTTTTCCTGTACAAATGGTTCAAAAATATGAGACAAAAACTCTTTGCTCATACCCATGCCGTTATCTGAAATAGTCCATCTGTACGTGCAAATCCCATCCTTATCTCCCAGTGACTCTACAGATGTCATTATAGTTCCATTTTTCCTGTTATATTTGATACAGTTTCCGTAAATATTTAAAAAGATCTGGCGAATATGAAGAGGGCTTCCGTAAATATAAGGATAAACAAAATCTGTTTTTTCCTTCTCATACTCCCATTTAATTCCTTCACTCACTGCGCGTGATATAGTGATTGTTTCAATATCATTCATCAATTCCTGCAAACAAATCTGTTCATGCTTCAAAGCAATATTGCCTTCCTCAAGCTTACTCATCTGCAGTATATCGTTAATCAATGAGAGTAAATGGTCTGCTACAACTTTCATCTTTTCATGATTTTCCTTCACAAGCTCTTCATCATCAAAGTGCTCCTCATCAATCTTTAAAAGACCAATGATTCCATTAAGCGGTGTACGAATGTCATGACTCATGCGCGCCAAAAACTGTGTTTTTGTGCGGTTTGCCACGCGCATTTCATCAAAAGCCGCCTGCAATCTTGCGTGCTCCTGCTCATCGCGCTCATGCAGCTGGGTAGTATCCTGCAAGAGAACAATTGCATGGACAACATAAATCTCATTCCTTGTTTCTTCGTCAAACACAACTGTCTGCGTCATCAAAATGGTTTTTTGTATCCAGTAAACAATGCCATTATCTCCATAAATACAAAATTCAACTGACAAATATTTTTCGCCCGCATCAAAACGCTTTAACAGCTTTTCACAATCATCTGCCATACGATAGCTTCCAAGAGTTTCCTGCGTGACTATTCTTTTATACTCACTGCAATAATCCCTATATGAACCAGGAAGCGGATAATCAAAAAGCATATCCAGACTTTCTTTTTTTCTTTTACCTAAAAGGATGATTCTTTCCAAAATATCATTTGTGAGATTTACCGTATAAATGACATCAGCTTGTTCGAGAAGTGCATCTACGTAGCTGTCGTTCTCCAAAATAGACTGCTTTAGCTGTTCATAATAAATTGTCAGCTGTTCCTTTGCATCTGCATGGCTTCCTGCACCCTGACAAATAGTTTCAAATGCCAAGAGAAAATGATGAAGCATTCCAGTTTTTTCCCAGTCTACTGGAATGAATGTCAGGCGGCTGTAACTATCTTGCTCATTTACATCATACTTAAGCTCCATAACGTCCTCTTTTGTGCGCATCTTTTCACACAAATAAGAAATCTTAAGGCATTGACGGAAACGATCTTTATCCTGTTTTCCTATCTTCTCTTTAACAATCTGCTCTGCAGCACCAGAATAGCTTCCATCCGATGCCAGAAAAAAATTGTTGTTTGCACGAATTGTACGATATGTATCTAGCTTTACATCACAGTACAGACAATACGTGAAAGTTTTTCCATGCATATTCAATAGCTTCAACAGCTTGTAATCCAATTGTCTTTGCGCTGCTGCCTCCTCACGTTTTACATGATTCTTATTTATATACATATTTTTATCTGCGTAATTAAACAGTTCCTGCATTGTACTTCCAGGAAACTCGCTTGCAAGTGCAAAGCCCACTGCATAGCTTAATGGAGTATCCGGATATGACTTAGATTCTTCTGCCATCTGTTCTCTTACTGATGCAAGGCAGGCTTTCATCTCTTCCTTACCCATTCCGTGAGTAACAGCAATAAATTCATCTCCTCCTGCTCTCCCCACAAACTGTTCTGCCGGCATGGATGCGCGTAAACAGACGGCGAAGCGGCGAATATATTCATCACCTGCCTCATGCCCCATACTATTATTGATTATGCGAAGATTATTCAAATCAAAGCTGCACACACCTATATCCTCTGGTGCGGCATCTGGCTGACTTAACAATTCATCACATTTATTTCTATTAGGAAGCCCTGTCGCACCATCAATATATACTTTTTTCTGCAAAACACGATTCATCGCCGCATATCGCACAGCTTTAATAAATTCATATCCTATCAGAAGTATCAACACAACAATATCTGCTGTTATATATTTTTCAAGTACTGATAATGATGATGCCTTTCGCTGAGAATACATCTCTGCCAGTCCTGTTGCCTCATCACAAATTTCAAAAAAATGTTCACTCTTTGAAAGAATCTGTGTTTTATCAGCTCCATACGCACGCACCTGCATAATTTCCTGTTTTAACATTAAAAAGTATTCATTCAGTTCTTCCATCTTTATCTGAAAATCACTATCCTCCAGACGAACCAAGTTCAGCTCTTTGTTTCCATTCATCAATCCATCGATAAATGACTCAATCTCCTGAATCATATCATCTTCCTGTTTTCCAGAAATTTCAAGCTTTACGATACGCTGCGTCTTACCACGAACAAGACCTGCATAGTTAACTATACGAGCCGTTCCCTGGATACTAGATACAATCATCATCATCGCAATAATTAATACAACTAAAATAACCGTAAGTATACCAATGCTTATTTGAACAATACCAGCTGATTTTTTCTTTGTACTGCTGTAAGCCATTATCAACTCTCCTTTATTTCTTCCCTATTGTTTCAAACGTAATTTATCACCTATCAGTAAATTTATTTTTCAGTGCCTGAACAAGTTCTTTAATTACGATTGGCTTTGACAAAAAGCCATCCATGCCTGATTCAAGTGCTTTTTTTCGATCTTCATCGAATGCATTGGCTGTCATTGCCAATATTGAAATATTTGCTAATGCAGGATCCTTCAGCTTTCGAATACATTTCGTAGCCTCATACCCATTCATAACAGGCATCTGCACATCCATCAGCACCAAATCGTAAGTGCCTGGCTTTGAAGTACTTACCTTCTCTAGCGCCTCAGCTCCATTTTCTGCTGTGTCAACAATAAAACCATACTCGGTAAGAATCTCCGTGGCTATCTCACTATTTAATTCATTATCTTCGACAAGCAATATATGTTTGTTTTTGAAATTGAAATCTGCCTCTGGAAGAACGTCATCATTATTTTGTTCTTTTTTCTGGCCAAGTGCAGTCATTAAGGTTTCACGCAGATCTGACATAAACATCGGTTTCGCACAGAACGCAGTTACGCCTGCTGCTTTTGCTTCCACTTCAATTTCTGACCAGTCATATGCGGTCAGTATAATAATCGGAGTATCATCGCCAAGGCTTCTTATCTGACGCGTAACTTCAATTCCATTCATATCAGGCAGCCGCCAGTCGATAATATACGCATGAAAAGCATCCCCTAACTCTATTGACTGTTTTGCACGAAGAACAGCCTCCTTACCTGAAAGAGTCCACTCTGAACGCATTCCAACCTTTACAAGCATCTTTGTAACACTGTCACATGTATTAAAGTCATCATCTACTACTAATGCCTTAAGACCTTCTAACTCTGTTATCTTTTCCACGCGATGCTGCTCAGACTGAATACGAAACATCAAACGGATAATAAATTCTGTACCTTTGTTTTTCTGCGTCTTAATCTCAATCGTACCGCCCATCATATTCACGATATTTTTAGAAATAGCCATGCCAAGTCCAGTACCCTGAATTTTGCTTACAGTAGATGTTCGCTCTCTCTCAAAGGGATCAAAAATTTTCTGTGCAAACTCCTGACTCATGCCAATTCCATTATCCTTGACTCTAATCTCATATTGAGCACAATCTTTTTGAGTACTTGGAAACTGTCTTAGACGAACAGAAACTGTTCCTCCTGCCGGTGTAAATTTAATTGCATTTGACAGCAGATTCAAAAGCACCTGATTTAATCGTGTCTTATCGCAGTATATATCTTCATCTGTAACATCCATTGCATCCATATAAAGTTCCAACTGCTTTGCATGAATTTGTCCGCTTATAATTGTCTTCAAATCATGAAGAAGATCTGACAAATTAACCTTAGTTTCCTCAAGATGAATCTTTCCGCTTTCAATACGGCTCATATCCAATATATCATTGATCAAAGAAAGTAGATGATTGCTTGATGCAAGGATTTTTCCCAAATAATCTCTTACCTTTTCCTGGTTTTCAATATTGCTTACAGCAAGTGTAGTAAAACCTATAATGGCATTCATTGGTGTTCGAATGTCATGAGACATATTTGAAAGGAATGTACTCTTTGCACGATTGGCTGTTTCAGCTGCACTGACAGCATCTGACAATGCCTGATTCATTTTCCTATCGGCAGTTCTATCTGACATTACAATGATACATTTTTGTTTTTTCTCTATCTCACTGCCCATTGCTATGATATGAAACCAACGCTGTTCCTCTGTTTTTTTATGAACATACTCAAAATCCCACTCACGCTGTTCATTGACAAGCAGTCCTTTTAGATGTTTAGATCTTTGTCCTTCTGTATCCTGCGGATGAAGCTTTCCCAAAACATAAATATTCTCTTTAATCTGTTTCACTGTAATACCAAGCAGCTTTTCAACATTCGGACTTACATAGTCAACTCTGGCTGTCTTAGCATCTACCATCAAAAAAACATCATCTACATTCATCGACAGTTTTTTAAACATCTCATCCCTGTACAAAATTTGTGTATTTTTGCTCTTTATATTTAACCGGTTTTTTCTAAGAATCATTACAATAATGAATGCTGCAATACTAAACAGCAGGGCACCTACAATAATAAGCGTACTAAACTGCAGCTCATTCATACTGGCATTGACAATATCTGCTGGAACAATTCCAAGCAATTCCCAATCCTGAATGTTCACCTTTTCATAAATCAGATAGTAATTTCTTCCCTCTAAATTTACAAGCATAGCGCCTGTGTGTCCCTGCTTAAGCTCCTCTGAAAATGCCATAATCTCATCTTCTGAAAGCCCAGAGTGATCTCTTAAAACAGCTATGAAATTATATGCTGTTTTCCATGACTCTGGTGCATGATCAATCACAACGCGTCCGTCTGAATGAACTACATATCCACCTGCATTTCCCTGAAAAGCAGAGATATCTAATACTTTTACAATATCAGAGTTGTCATATGCAACAGCAATGGCGTCATATTCAAACCCCTGATAAATTCCATTAACTTCAGGACATGCAAAAACAAGCATCTGTGATTTTCCAGGCAGTGCTGCATTCATTATAATATCATTTCTCTGAGTGATCTTATCATCAAGATTTCCCTGTAATCCAAGATACCCGGTTTCGCCTGTTATCGTTTTATAATTGCCATCAAACGATAAAAAATACATTTAATTTTTACCAGTAACATTAATAATAGTATGCCTACTATAATCACAAATTTCTTTTTCTGTCGAAGCCTTCTGTAGATACGCACTCCACATATGAAGATATGTCAAATTTTTATTGACAAGTTCATTTAATGCTTTATTTGACTGGTGAAAGATCTCTGTCAAATGAGAAGTACTTTCCTGATACACAGTCTTCGACACAAACCTTGTATATTGGATGCCCACCATACTGACTCCAATGATTAAGACAATTGCTGCTGCAAATACTCCCAGTCTTTTTTTCATAAACTGTTTCTTTTTCCTGTAATTTATCTCATCCATCTACTTACCTCAAAGTAATATACGGCTCTGGCTCTGCCAAAACAGCATCATCCCCTAAGACATAATCGATCCACGTATCCTTCACAAGCGTGTCTCCACCTTCAAACATATCACCTTCTGATGAAAGAAATGGCTCCATATGTTTTTTTGTTGCCAGACACATCACGGTAAATGTATCATCATCTTTGATTGTCTTTTTGTCTTTTTTAACGCTAGTCAATGTATAGCCATTGCCATTTTCCTTAACCTCCATAGAAATGCCGCTTACAACTGGCAGTGAACCGCGGTTAAATGGAATAAATCCACCCTCGCAGCCTTCCACAAAAGCTTTTAATATTTCTTTCAGCTTTGCTCCTGTTATTTCGCATTTGTAAGAAAAAAGACTATTTGGCATGATCATGCTACCTGCCATTTTTTTAGTATAGTCAGCCTGCAGCACATTTCCTGTAAAACTGTTTCCCGCTGCAATAAGCACATCTGTCCCGTAAATACCTCTCAGCGTATTTGCCATAACTGAATAAGCTTCATTTCCGCCGTCAGCATGGAAGTAATTTGAATATGTATTCTGTACCTTAAACACAACATCATCAGAAGCTGATTTTTCCTCCTTAAGCTGATCATTGAAGGCCTGATATGCCTGATTTGAATCATACTCACCTGCAATCATCTTAGAAACCACATCTTTAGAAATAGAAAAGAAATCATTTGATGCAATGCGAATATACATATGATTTTCTTCAATAACAGGCTTAATATCTTTTAAATACTCAGTAAGATGAAAATCCACATTCTGACTGTAGCTTAACATATCCTGACCATCCGCAATAATTAGATTTTGCGCTTCCTCTGACATCATCTCTTTTAATACCTTCATTGCTTTTTTGCGTCGCGAATCATCCTGTTCCAAATCTTTATTTAAGGCTATCTGAAAATATGGAGTTGTCATGATCCATTTTTCACCATTCTGATTAAAGAATGGTAAAAACGCTGTATCGATGCCCTGATCCTGAAATGTCTTCACCATAGCTGAAGTGCCAAAATACATAGCAAGCTCTTCATTTTGATACATACCTATTACATCATCATAATTAAGTTTCAGATCGTCTTGTCCCAATTTCACATCATTAATAAACTGTTCCATATGCTCAAAAGCCTGCGGCCAAACAATATCATCCAGGCCAACACGCTCTTTGTTGGCAGGATCACTATAAGCAGTACGCCACTTACGTCCATCCGTAGATGTAAGCTCTGAAGCAGACAGTCCCTGCAGTGTTTCCATACATGTATAATCATAGTAATAATCTGCAGTAAATCCGCGAACACCTGCTTCTTCAAATTTTTGGCACGCCAAAACAAAGCTGTCATAATCTGTCGGCAGCTCAATACCATACTTTTCAAACAATCCTTTGTTTACTACAAATCCATGCGCATCCGCGCATACAGGAAGCCAGTTCACACTTCCATCCTCGTTCATGAAATTATTGAGATATGTATTATAGACTGCACCTGCCTCATTTGTTGTGGAAAGATCCATAAGACTATCCTTAAGCGGACTTGCATCATGAAGTGAGAAACGACAGCACGTAATAATATCAGGAAGTCCGCCATTTTCATCCAAGAACTTATAAAAATCCAAATCGTTATTGCCAACTACAAATTCAATATTCACATCTGGAAGCTGTGACTGAATATATGGTGCATATTTATCATACAAATTTGTGCTCCACAAGTACACCCTTATTGTTTCTGCCTCTTCTTTTTTTACACTCTTTTTCCCACAGCCTGCTAAAAGTGCAGTGCCCGTCAACAGCATAAACAATATTACTTTTTTTCTTCTCAATTTTAAATCCCCCTTATGGAAAATATGTACCGCCACAT
>OIXA01005552.1_pt1 | contig 11189 bp, 11 predicted proteins | sample 1587721 | NCBI WGS metagenome assembly OIXA01 (sample SAMEA3888900, study PRJEB22519) | human gut metagenome | biome: human gut; feature: human-associated habitat; material: faeces | place: Denmark | collected 2013 | reverse complement strand
TATTTTTTTTTGAAATGTTAAAAGAATCGTTTGTCATAAGTAAAAAGTTATTTTTATTACTTATAAAATTGAAAGGTATTATTAATTTTATGCTATTAGCGCTTTTTTACTAATTTGAAAATAATCTAAAAAGCATAAATAAGGAAAATATTCTTGAAATAATGATTTAAAACGTGTATAAATAAGATGATGCTGGAAAATGTTTTAAAAATATTAACAGTTAAAATGATTGATAGAATGCTGAAGTAGCATATTATACGAATGATTATATATGTAAATCATGTTACTTAAACCAACATGTGGTAATGATTGCCATTGAAAACAAACAATCAATCAAGCCAAAAAGAAATTATTAACCTAATAGAATTGTTTATAAAGAATTTATTGGAGGAAAATGCATATGGAGTATAAAAGAAATATATATTTATTCTTAATCTTTGATTTTTTAACGAATTTATCACCATTAAGCTTTATTTATGCGCTGTTTCTTAAGCAACAAAACATGTCTTTAACACAAATCGGATTTATCATTTCAGCTTATCAGATTTCAAAACTTATTTTTGAGATTCCAAGTGGTGTTTTTTCTGATAAATATGGTAGGAAAACATGTGCTTTTATTGGGCAGTTTTCACTAATTGTTTTTTTGATCTCTACTCTTATTACACGTTCATATAACTCCTTATTATTGATTTCTATCATTCGAGGAATCTCTTTTGCGTTTTTATCCGGAACTGCTGACTGTATTTTTAGTGAGTCTATTTTAAAATGTTGTCCAGATAAAATGGATTACTATATGGGCATCGATAAAATATTGTTCTATTGTAGTATCGGATTGTCTAGTATAATTGGTGGCTTTTTGGCTAGATATAGCTATGCTACTGTATTCTACTTTGATATCGCTATACAAATTATATGCTTTATTTTTATATTTATATTTAAAGAAACACGGATGTTCAATAACAATCAGATAAAAGAATGTAAAGAGTGTTTTCGATTTTTTCGTGGTTTTGATTTTTTAAATTACAAAGTTATATATTTGATTCTGTTACCTGCAATTTTAGCAATATGCTTCCTTCCTTATGAGGATTATTATTCTGTATTACTAAAGTCACATAACATCACTGAAAACGTAATTGGTTTTATGTTCAGTTGTGTAATGTTCTCACAATCGGTATTTGGAATTTGTGCTCAAAAAATTAATTCTAAACTAGGATATGACTTTAGTGTTAGAAAACTGCCTTTTATTATAGTTGCTTTATTTATAATAATGTCTATTTTTCAAGGACATATATTATTATCCTGGCTACTTTATGTTTGTTGTGCAAGTTTAATGAGCATTAATAATATTTCATACAATTCATGTCTCCAAAAAAGTATAGAAGATACAAATCGTGGGACGATTCTTTCTTTACGTAGTTTATTGATTGCTGTAACAGGCATGCTTATTTCTCCATTGGTTGGACATTTTTCTGATATATATGGATTTTCTACAACATTTTTGTGTTGCGGAATCATTTGTTTAAGTTTATTATTTATAACTTCTATTTTGGCCAAAAAAATATGATTTTTCTTTAAACAACGGATCTTTGATAATTTTTTGACCATTGCATATTTTATTGTGTTAGGCTGATTCATTCCCATTCTTTAATGATGATAGTGCTAGATATTAAAATGCTTGTACTCAATATGTACTCACAGTGACTCCAAAATGAGTGCAGAATATACGTAAAAGATTTGGGATATAAAATAATACAGGAAATATTTGTATAAATAACCATATAATGTATGTGTTGCATGAATTTAAAAGTATACAAAATCGAGTTTGAATAATATCAAAAGTTAAAAAAGTCATTTATTCAAGGGCTTTTTTTAATGTCTTAAGTGGTACTGAAAGCGATTTGAAAACGTATTTTGTGTTTGGTACCTTAACTAAAAGCTTTCAGAAGGGTCTAAAATCGTACTTTTCAGTGAAAAACAGGTAAAATTGACCGATTTTTGACAAGAATCAGGTTATTTTTTAGCTGAAATCACTGAAATTTGGCTAAGCGGTTTGGAGGTGCTTAGAGGTTGTGCAAAAGCATTAAAAAAGCCTTTAAAATAAGGCTTCCGCGGGGGCTTGCTTAACCGATAAACACTTCTGTTTTACCCGTTTTCGCATTGCTAAGATGGTTTTGAGGGCCAAAGTAATCATTTCATCGTCTGCATCGTTATCAATTTTAGTTCCATACAAGTTAATGAACCGAATAAGTTCATCTTGTAGACTTCTGAATACATATGGATTGCCATATACGGCTATCTCTTTTCCGAGTAATGAATTGACTATAAAATCTTGTTTTGTAAGTCCGGACATTAGTACTCTTCTATCTAATAGTTCTGCTTCCTCTTTTGACATTCTGAAAGAAATAATTTTATTTCTCAAACGTCCTTTCTGATCTAGATTTTTCTTGCTCATCTTTTTCACCATTTCTTGAAATGTTTAATTTTTTGGCAATCATAAGATCTTTATTGGGAAACATATGTGCGTATCGATAGGTTACTTTAACACTTTCATGCCCAACACGATTTGCGATATTTACAGCACTAAATTCCATTTCAATCAGCATAGATACGTGGGAATGTCTTAAATCATGGACACGTATTCTTTTAACACCGGTTTCTCTGCATCCTCGATCTATTTCATGATGAAGACCAGATTTAGTGATTGTAAAGATACGATCATCAACTTTTAAGTAGGGGAGTCTAGAGATATAATCTTGCATTTCTTCGGCTAGAAAATCAGGAAGTGTTAATACACGATTACTTTTTCTAGTTTTAGGCGTTGTGATAACGTCTTTGCCTTTAATATGCTGATAGGATTTGTTGATTTTTAAAGTTTTCTTTTCAAAATCAAAATCTTCAGCTGTTAAGGCAAGCAGTTCACCAAGACGTATGCCACACCAATACAAAATTTCAAATGCATGATAACTTTCTTCTTTATTCATCATTGCTCTAGAGAAGGTAAGATATTCTTCTTTAGTCCAGAATTTCATTTCACCAACTTCTTCTTTACCCATGTTGCCGGCAAGTCTAGCAGGATTGTTTTTTAATCCATAAAATCTAACAGCATGATTAAATAAAGCACTGAGTTGATTATGGATCGTTTTAAGATACGTCTGTTTATAGTTGTTATCTTTCATGACTTGATCTTGCCAATGGATAATATCTTTTGGAGTAATTTCATCTAGTTTCATTTCACCAAGATAGGGAACGATATGATGATAAAAGATATTTTGTTTGGTCATCAACGTATTTTCTTTAATACGATGTCCCATTGACTCTAGGTAGATTTCTACAAAGTTCTTAAATAAGATGTCAGTGCTATCTTTCTTTTTGTCAATGAATAAGAATTCATATCTTTGAGCATCATGTTTAGTTCTAAAACCACGTTTTGTAGTCTGTTTAACTTTGCCAGTCCAATCTTTATATCTTGTGACAACAAACCAAGTATTCCTTTGCTTATCTCTGTATACGAACATACTTGTTATCCTTAGTTTCATCGTCCTTGTCGAAGAAATGTTCATAGAAATAAGTCCTAACAACTCTTCCTTTGATAGTTAGATATCCTTTTTTCTCTAGTTCTTCATTTAGCTGGCAGATATATCTATGTGTATATGAAGTTGATCTTCCCATGATTTCTCCGACTTCTTTTGCTGATAAAAATCTTTTTTCTTGCATAAAACATTTCTCCTTTCAATGATGTTATAGATGTTTTTGAAAACACATTCACACATGCAAACCATGTTTATGAAGTGCAAGACTTGTTTTGATTTGATAATCAATCCTAGTTATTTGTCTTTTATCTAATCTTGTAATTTTCTTTATTAATCGGGATTTATCAATAACTTTGATTTGTTCCAACATGACAATGGATTGGTATTTTAAATCTTTGTTGTAGCGAATTAAATAATGCGTTGGAAGATGTGCTTTGGAATTAACCTTACTAGTTAAACACGCAACAATTGTTGTTGGACTATGCTTATTTCCCAGGTTATTTTGAATCACTAATACAGGCCTTACTCTAGCTTGTTCACTTCCATTGGCATCATTTAAATTGGCTAAATAAATTTCTCCTCGTTTAACTTTCATACCTGAACCCTTTCTAATATGTAAAACCAGGATTGCTCCTTGTTGATATTTAATAATTAGTATTTATCGTGCTTCCTATTTATCACCTGATTACCCGAAAACAAGGGAATCCTATTCGACAAGATGTTCGCAATTCATCTTTCATTGGGGTCGCACCAACCCATCTTACGCGTGGGCCTGTCGCTAGAAGTATCATTATCTTATATATTGTCATGGCACAATCAGCATCATTGTTTATCAATCTAAAGTATCATCGCTCGTCAAAAACATCATCGCGCAATAGTGAAATAGCTCGAATATATAAGTGTTGTATCGAATAGTTGTTATTGAGTTTTCAAAGAGCTATATGAGAGGGTGTTATTCCCTTCACCTTATGAGCCAATTGAAATACTCAATAATTGCACACTTTGTATTATTTTTTTGATTTATATACTTTTTCAAGTTTAGAAAGTCTTCTTGAAATCGTATATCTAGGAATACCAGTAATTTTTGATATTTCTTTTCCTGTATAACCTCGATACATTAAAAAGACAATGAGTTGTACTTCAAATCCAAATTCTTCTAGAGCTTGCGCAAGAGCTATACTATGAATTGAATTCATAAAATCTTCTACTGTTGTTATTTCTGTTGTTGAATTATCACATACGAATTCAAAAAAATTATCGGATGGTTGTAGCGCGTGTTCATAGAATCTATGATCTGAATTGAATATCATGCGATCGTAATCATAGATAAGTTTGATTTTGTCTTCTGTCAAACCATTTACTCTCATGAATTTTTCATCCCTTTCTTTCCATTTTTTAAATCTGTTTTCTTCACTTCTGTGGTTTTTAAATCTTGTCATTTCATCTTTCTCCTTTTAAACTCACACTTTTGAAGGAAGTAACCCTTCATATATGAGCTGACGAAAACAACAAAAAATTGCATTATCGAAGAAATTTATAAAGAAATTAGATGAAGAGAATCCCTTCTTCTAATTTGACAATGAAAATAAAAAAACAGATCAACTGTCTGAAATAGAGATCTGATTATTAGGTGTAACTATTGATGTAAAGCTTTTATAAATAGCGATTAAGTAAAATTACCGAAATCGAAGCACATAATAATATTAGAAATTAAATTTCTTTATTTAGATAAAATATAACAAAAAAGTTATATTTTTATTCAAATGCTTTCATATTTCTTATATAATATTACCTGGACGAAAAAGAGGGCTTATTATGGAGATTAGTTATAATCCTTTATTTAAATTGTTAATAGATAAAGGGATGAAAAAAACGGATTTAGCTAAAGAAGCAGATTTAACTGCTGGAACTTTGGCTAAATTGTCAAAGCAACAAACTGTATCAATGGAAACATTAATTAAAATATGTAAATGTTTAAATTGTACATTTGATGATATTGTAGAAATTTTAGATTAAATACGATCAAATATAAAAATTATTAATGAGGTGTAAGGAATAAAATGATAAAGTTAGCAACTGTTTTTAGTGGAATCGGAGCGATAGAACATGCTTTGCAAAGAATGAATATAGATAACAAAATTGTGTTTGCGTGTGATAATGGAGATGTTGAAATATTGACAAAAGATATTGGAATGGATTTAGATGTGATAGACCAAGAACTATCCGAATTATATTTAATGATAGAAAATATTCAATTTGATGATGAAGTAGAATCTCTTTATAAAAATCAACTTTCTGATATGCTTACGCAAGCAAAGAAAGAAGATTATTCAATAATGTTAAAATTGAAAGAAATTCAAACACCGGATATCGAAACTATAAAATCTATTTTAATGACAATTGTAAATATGAATGGGGTTAAATCTTCAAGATTAAAAGAATATAAAACGTTTCTAAATGAACTAAATCATGGTTCAAATGAACAAATCAAATTTAAACACTTGCAACTAATATTAGAAGTTGTAAATGATTATAAAAAAGATAATAAACTAGAAGATTTAAATAATGTTGAAAATTACCAAAGCTCAGATGACATAAAATGGAATCAAGTTTCTGATTTATTACAAAAAGAATATCAGTTTTTAGAATCTGTTAACGGGAAAAGAATAATTAGAAAAGTGCAGGATTTATCACAAAGGACTAGTCAATTACATGAAAAAATTAATTACTTAAAAGTACAAAAACATTTGGAATCATTAGGAACTAATTGGAAAAAGCGAAAAGAATATGTTGACTCCTTATATGCTGGACAAGAAAAAAGAAATAAAGTTAAACAATCATACATGGCAAATTACCATTTGGATGAAACTGATTTCCATTGGAATGTGGCGTTCTTAAATGGCAAACAATATAAAGGACAAGTTGATTTATTCGTTGGAGGTAGTCCATGTCAATCTTTTTCATTGGTTGGTAAACAGCGTGGCTTAGAAGATACGAGAGGAACGTTATTCTATGAATATGCAAGATTAATTGATGAAATCAAACCAAAAGTATTCATTTATGAAAATGTACGTGCTGTTGTATCACATGATAACGGAAAAACATGGGAAAAAATGCAAGAAGTATTTTCAGAACTTGGATATTCATTCAGTTGGAAAGTATTAAATGCAAAAAATTATGGAATTCCACAGAACAGAGAAAGACTATTTGTAGTTGGATTTAGAGATGACTTAAAGCTAAACTCTTTATTTGATTTTCCATCTCCTATTGAATTGAAAAAAAAGATGAAAGATTTCTTGATGGACAATGCTCCAGGGGGATACTTTCTACCTAAAAAAGGAGTTGAATTTGTAACAAAGGAAAAAAATTTAGAAAAAAGATTTACCCAAATTGATGGAGACGTACAACTTTGTCAAAAAAAGAATCAGCAATTCAATTGGCATGGAGATTTTGTGTTTCAATCCGAGGACGATGCAAAAAGAAATAATATTCCCGATTTACAAAAGTACTTTTTATCTGAAAAAGTTGAAAGATATGTTCTATCAACGGGAACAAAGAATTTCTACAGCAAACCTAAGACAGATTTGGATATTGCTCGGCCTTTGTTAACAACAATGCATAAAATGCATCGAGCAGGAGTTGATAATTATGTTACAACTGATGGACGATTACGAAAACTAACTCCAAGAGAATGTTTAAGACTGATGGGTTTCTCAGATAATTTTAAAATAGTTGTTTCAGATACGGCTATGTATCAACAAGCTGGAAATTCAATTGTAGTAGATGTATTGATTCATATTATGGAAGAAATACTTAAAAGTTATCCAAAATTGAAGGAGGATTAATTATATGGCATTTTCACCTTTTGCGCGTTTTAGAAATTTTACTTTAGACAATTTAAAATCTTTATTAGAAATGTATCCAGAGGCTTTTGATTCAATGGATTGGGATGAAATGGGTAATATAATAGAATCACGATACAAAGGTTATAAAAAAACATCCTACCAACAAGCTTGTCAATTTGGATTAGAAGATAAAAGTGATAAAAAATACAGAATTCAAAATTACCTATATAATTTTGATGAATCCAATTTAAGAAAATACATTGAATTTTGGGCTTGCACATATTACGCACCTAATCCATATGTAAATTCAAATGATGAAGCAATACTAATTTTTTGTGAAATAAGCAAAAAAATACTAGAGTCCCCTAATTTAGAATTAGATTATTATTCTTTCTTTAATCATGTCATTGGAGGAAAGAGTGATGACATTCTATTAAATATCTTAAAATCATATTGTTCACCTTTGAAATACAAAAAAATTGGTGAAACTCATTATCTTTATATTGATGAAGATGATAGAACATCTTTAGAAAATAAGATTAAATTCATTGAGGATGAATTTCCAATAATAGATTCGTCTAGTAGAAAACTATTTTTTGATAGATATACCTATAAAGAGTTTTGCAAATATTATAAAATTGAAAATGAAGAAGACCATAGAAAGTCACATGCAAATGTTGCCAATCAGATAGGATTTAACAAGATTTTTTATGGTATTCCTGGTTGTGGAAAAAGCTATAAGATTGATGCAATGCTAAACCATAAACCTGAATTCGTAGATGAAGCAATCAAAAATAAAATTGTAAAAAAGGCTGATGAGTCTGATATTATAAGAACAACCTTTTATTTAGATTATTCTAACAGTGATTTTATTGGACAAATTTATCCATGCGTTGAAAAAGTGGAAGTGAACGATGATGATGGTTCAGTTGGTTACAAAAGTATAGTGACTTACAAAAGAATCCCTGGACCATTCACTAAAGCATTACTACGAGCTTATCAACACTTAATTGATAAAGATAAATCTCAAGTGTATTTGATTATTGAGGAAATAAATCGAGGAAATGCTGCGGCAATTTTTGGTGATACTTTTCAATTATTAGATCGTAAAAATGGTGATAGTGAATATCCAATTAATAATGAATTCATTGAATCTTATTTAAGAGAAAATTTAGAAAATATTGAGAATTTACCTTCAAACTATAATTTAGAGAGAATTATGATTCCACATAATTTAACAATTTTTGCGACAATGAATACAAGTGATCAAAATGTATTTCCTCTAGACACAGCTTTTAAAAGAAGATGGAATCGTGAAAGAATAACAAATGATTGGGAAAATGTTGGACACATTAAGGAAATGTATGTTCCTTATACTGATATCACTTGGGAAACTTTTGCAAAAACAATAAATAAAGAGATGATTAGTCAAAGTATAAAAAAAGATGCACCTATTTCTGAAGACAAACAAATGGGAGCTTATTTTGCTAGCGAGGACATGTTGACTGATGGACCAATAGAAAAAGATGATGTCAAATTAAGTAATTTTGAAAATAATATATTAGATTATTTATACAATGATGTTACAAAATTTGATCATTCTATTCTCTTTGAAAAGCAGTTAAATTCCATTGATAATATATATGAAAGAATTAATTTATATATAGATGCAATCAACGAAACTGGAGCAGAACAAGCAGAAAGTAAATGTGTTTTTAATAAAGTGTTTGTAGATGAAATAACTGAACAAATGCTTGGATTTGTAACAAAAGCAGATGATAGCGATGACTAAACAAATTAATGTTATTTCAGTAGAAAAATCAAATGATTTTGTTGGAATTAAGTTCGAAAATAACTCTGTAAATCTATTTGTTCCACAAGTATTTCGTCAAGACGAAAATAGAAAACAAGACCTATTATTATTTTTGAAATCTTTATCTATTGCAAAATCATCAGAAAAAGAATCTGTAAAAACAGGTAAAAAAACAAACAATGAAATTTGGCCAATTGATTCATATTTATGGATTATTCATGATTATCTTGAAAATGGATTTTATTATAATCGTGAAAAAATATATTCGAAGTCGAATAGTGGGAAAATTGAATGGAAAAAAACTTTAAAACAAGTACCTATTTATTCGGAGGGTAATATTATTTATGATAAATTAATTACTTCAAAGATGACTGCTTCAAACGATATTGTGGCTCAAACATATAAACTATGTTTAAAACAAAGTCTTGAAAGAGTAGGGTGGATTTTTAATTATAATTTCTATGTTGAAATCCAACAGCTATTTTCAGTGAATGAAATGATTAATTCAATTAGAAAAGAGTTAAATCAAACATTCGATGATATTAAAAAATTAAGATATAATCATCTTTTAAAAATATTAAATAATTCGGATGGTAATAATTTAATCTCTAATGCATATTCCTATGGAATTGAAAACTATTATTATGTTTTTGAAACTATGATAGATAAACTATTTGATGGCCTAAAGGAAAATGAAAAGAAAAAATATAATCCAAACGGTTATTGGCAATTGAATAATCAGAAAGCAAAAAAAGCATCAGAATTAAGGCCAGATACCATATTAAAGCGAAATGGTGCGACTTATATATTAGATGCAAAGATGTATCAGTATGGTGTTACACATGATGTAAAGGATTTACCAGAAACACAATCAATTCAAAAGCAAATTACATATGGAGATCATGCTTATCATAATCATAAATTACATGGTACTAAAGTTAGAAATGCTTTTATATTGCCATATAATAAAAAACTAGAAATATTTGCAGAAGATTCTAATGCTTTAAAGTACAATGATGGAAATCTTGCTTATTTTGGACAAGCCTATACAGACTGGCGCAATAAAGACAAACCAGAAGATCATGAAGTAGTTTATGCATTTGGAATTGATTTTAATTACCTGTTAAGGAATTACAAAACTATTGATATTGATATAATTAACAATTTGTGTACTGTAATTGAAAAAAGAATCAAAGAACAAACAGATGAAGGAGTTGATAATTAATGCGCTTATTGAATACAAAAAGTATTCTTGATTGTGATGAATTTGAAGAAGAAGTACATAATCAAGAAACTCAAGATATTTTATCAAAGCTTTCAAATTATCCGAATTATGATTGTGCTGCAATTATAAAATACTTTGATGAAGCAAACAAAGATAAAAAACCAATCATTAAATCTTGTAATTTACATAATTGTGATGAAATGATTGAGTATGTAGATTCAAAAAATGGTGTTGATATTGCATTAGTTGAAAACTTCTTAACTTTTATTGTTTATGGTCAAGGATATTTGATTAAAAATAAATGTAACCTTACTAAAGTTGGTATACAAATTCGACCTTATAATCATGAAGAATTTTTAAATTTCAATCAATTACAAAATAACAAGGCGTAGTCTAATTGGTTCTTAACATTAGATAAAAGTACGTCAAAAGGAAGTGAAGAAATGAAATTACATTCAAATTCAAAAATAGCCGTTGAGCAATTTGAACACATAAAGAATATTGCTATATCTAATAATAAAGATGATGGTTCTATGGACTTATTTCTACTTCCAATAAACGGAAGAAATTTTGATTATAACTATGTTTCAGATAATTTATTAGAATCAGTTGCTGATTATGCTTTATCTGGAAAAATAAGAGAACAGTATAAAGATAAGGCAATGATGCTTAGTAAAAAAGCAAGAGAAAAGTTTAAAAGTGAGAATAACAACGGTGAATTAGGAGAATTATTATTATTTTGCTTTTTAGAGGGATATCTAGATGCTCCTAAAATC
>OIXA01005546.1_pt1 | contig 11205 bp, 9 predicted proteins | sample 1587721 | NCBI WGS metagenome assembly OIXA01 (sample SAMEA3888900, study PRJEB22519) | human gut metagenome | biome: human gut; feature: human-associated habitat; material: faeces | place: Denmark | collected 2013 | reverse complement strand
CTCAGTCGGTAGAGCAGCTGATTCGTAATCAGCAGGTCGTGTGTTCGAGTCACATTGCCAGCTCCAAAAAAGCCTGTAATCTCAAGGATTACAGGCTTTTTTCCTTACTCAGAGATCTCTTTCCGTGCATCAGACGCCCCCAAACGCCCCTATAGCAGTTTTTCCCAAAAAAAGCGCAAAAGCCGCCGGAGAAAATGTAGATGTCCATAAAACAGCATCAGTCCCGGCAGTAATGTCTGCCGGGATTGTTCTTGCCGTACATTGAAGCCATATGATATGATTAAACAGACTGATAAACTTGAGTTTATTTGATTAAGGAGAATTGAAAATAATGTTGGAATTAAAAAGATTGTCAGTTGATGATGGCTTAGATATTTACACAATGCTGCAAGAGATCCCTGCTGAAGAAAATGGATTAATTAACAAAGCCAACGGATTAACATTTGATGAGTATAAAGAATGGCTGATTGTAAAACAGAGGGATTCTGAGCAAGAAGGGATTGTAGATGGTTGGAAAGTGCCTTCTACAACTTTTTGGCTATATGCTGATGGTATTCCGGTTGGATTTGGTTCTGTCAGACATTTTTTGACTGAGGCACTGAGAAAAGCAGGAGGAAATATCGGGTACGGAATTGCACCAGCGTTTCGTGGAAAAGGATATGGAAAAGAACTGCTGAGATTATTGCTTAATGAAGCGAAAGAAATGGGAATAGATAAAGTGTTAGTAACCATTCTTTTAGATAACATAGCATCTCAAGCTGTGGCAATAGCAAACGGAGGTGTTGTTACTGAAAGAACTGACGAGAGAGTTTTCATTTGGATTGATACTAAGAAATAAAAAGGAAAATCAATTCCAATTTGTCAAACAGTAAGGGCGTACTTCTATACACCATTCGGTGTAGTGCGGTAATGTGCGATTTTGCACCGCATCCAAGCCTCCCGCGTCAGAGGGAGCCATGGATATTCCAGCCCTAACATAAAAAAAGAATCCGACCTTTGATTGCAGCCATAGGTCGGATTCACTTTTTTATGAGCAACCAGCTAACCTCCGGCGGCTCTTTTCGTTTTCCCGGGTTATTCCTTATCCTCGAGATAGCTGCGCACCAGCTCCTGCAGCAGCTCATCGCGGTCGATGCGGCAGATGAGCGAGCGGGCGTTGTTGTAGTTGGTGATATACGTGGGGTCCTCGGAGAGGATGTACCCCACGAGCTGATTGATGGGGTTGTAGCCCTTGAGCATCAGCGAGTCGTATACCGAGGAGAGGATCTCCCGAATCTGTGCGCGATTGGATACCGTGGCGAACGGCTTGGTGGCGTCACCCATGTCCGCAACCCCCTTCAGTCAAAAATTTCTTTCTGTTATTACCATACCACAGCGGCGGGCGAGTTTCAAGGAAAATCTTACCGGATGACCGCGCCGAAGTTCTCGCGCAGCGCGTCGAGCACCGCGCGGACGGCTTCCTCGGCGTGATCGTCGGTGAGCGTACCGTCGTCCGAGCGGAGCGTCAGTGAGAAGGCGACGCTCTTCTTCCCTTCCGGGATACCGACGCCGGTGTAGACGTCGAAGAGCTTCACACCGCGCAGGACGTTCTTTTCCGCCTTGCGGATGCATTCGGTCAGCTCGCCGACGGGGACGGCGGCGTCGCACACGACGGCGATGTCGCGCGTGATGGCCGGGAAGCGCGGCAGCGGCGCATAGACCGGCTCCGCACCCTTGAGATCGTGCAGCAGCACGACGTCGATCTCGGCGCAGTACGTCGCGCCGTCGAGCCCGTAGGCAGCGCACACGTCGGGGTGGATCTGGCCGAGCGTGCCGAGGCGCGTATCGCCCGACCACACCGCGGCGCAGCGGCCGGGATGGAACGCGGCGGTCTCCGTGTCGGCGGTGAAGCGCACGTCCGGCGTGCGGACGGCGCACAGCAGCGCCTCCACCGCGCCCTTGAGCGCGAAGAAGTCCATACCGCCGCCGTAAGCGCCGAGCGTGAGCACGGTGCGCTCGTCGGCCAGCACCTTGCCGGGCTGCTTCTTGTACACGGTCGCCATTTCATAGAGCTTCGCTTCCATGTTGCGGCGGCTGAGGTTCGTGGACAGCACGCCGAGCATGGAGGGCAGCGCCGTCGTGCGCATGACGCTTGTATCCTCGCCGAGCGGGTTGAGGATGCGGTAGTTGTCGCGCAGCGGGGAATCGGCGGGTACCTTGATCTTATCGAGGCTCGACGGGCTGACGAACGAATACGTCACGACCTCGGTATAGCCCATGGCGCGGCAGGCCGTGCCGAGCTTCCGGACAAAGAGCGTCTTTTCGCTGTAGCCGCCCTGCGTGGCTGCGCCGCGGATGTCGGTGGCTTCGATCTTATCGTAGCCCCAGAAGCGGGCGCACTCCTCGGCGATGTCGGCGAGCATGGTGCAGTCGCCGCGCCAGGAGGGGACGGTGAGCGTATTGCCGTTGAGCTCAAAGCCGAGCGAGGTGAGCGTATCGGCCATGAACTCGCGCGGGATATCGGTGCCGAGCAGGGCGTTGATGCGCTTGTCGTCCAGCTCGATGAACGTCGTCTCCGGCTCTTTGGCGAGCACGTCGATCGTACCGTCGAACACCTCGCCCGCGCCGAGCATTTCTACGAGCTCGCACGCGCGGTCGACCGCCGGGACGGTGGCGAACAGGTCGAGGCCCTTTTCAAACCGGCCGGAGGCGTCCGTGCGCATGCCGAGGGCGATGGCCGTTTTGCGGATGGAGTGGCCGAGGAAGTTGGCGCTCTCGAAAACGATGGTCGTCGTTTTGTCGGTGATCTCGCTGTTCGCGCCGCCCATCACGCCCGCGAGCGCGACAGGGCCCTCGGGGTCGGCAATGACGAGCATGCCGGGCGTGAGAGCGTGGTCGTTGCCGTCGAGCGTCCGGAGAGATTCGCCCTCTTCGGCGCGGCGGACGATGATCTTGCCGTCGTGCAGGCAGGCGTAGTCGAACGCGTGCATCGGCTGGCCGTACTCGAGCATGACGTAGTTCGTGATATCGACGATGTTGTTGATCGGGCGCACGCCGGACGCGCGCAGACGGCGGCGCATCCACTTCGGCGACGGGGCGATCTTGATATTTTTCACCATGCGCGCGGTGTAGCGCGGGCAGAGCTCCGCGTCCTTGATCTCCACGGAGAGCTTCTCATGGATATCGCCGTGGCCGGCGGTCACCGTGGGCTCGGCAAACGTCAGGGGCGTGTGGAACGTGCAGGCGCTCTCGCGGGCGAGACCGCGCACGGAAAGACAGTCGGGGCGGTTGTTCGTGATCTCAAACTCCACGACGCTGTCGTTGAGACCGCAGACATCGCGGATATCGTCGCCGGGGACACAGTCCTCTTCGAGGATGAAAATGCCGTCCTCGATCGCGTAAGGGAAGTCGCGCTGCTCAAGCCCCAGCTCGCCGAGTGAGCAGAGCATGCCCTCGCTGAGCTCGCCGCGCAGCTTGCCGGTGCGGATCTCCTTGCCGCCGGGCAGCGTGCTGCCGTCGAGCGCGACGGGGACGAGATCGCCGATGTTGACGTTCTGCGCGCCGGTGACGATCTGAAGCTCGCGCTCGCCGCCGACGTCGATCTTGCAGACCCACATGTGGTCGGAGTTCGTGTGGCGCTCCATGGAGATCACACGCCCGACGACAACGCGGGAAATTTCGCTGCCGGTGACCTCCCAGCCCTCTACCTTGGAGCCGGACATGGTCATCGCGTCGCAGTATTCCTTATCGGGGGCGCCGATGGTCGTATATTCCCCCAGCCATTCTCTCGAAAGTTTCATGTCGCTACCTCCTTAAAACTGGGACAGGAACCGGGTGTCGTTTTCGTACAGCAGGCGCATGTCGCTGATCTGGAACCGGCGCATGACGAGACGCTCGAGACCGACGCCGAACGCGAAGCCGGAGTAGACCGTCGGGTCGATGCCGCTCATTTCGAGCACGCGCGGGTGTACCATGCCGGCGCCGAGCAGCTCGATCCAGCCCTCACCCTTGCACACGCGGCAGCCCTTGCCGTGGCACTCAAAGCACTGCACGTCCATCTCGCAGCTCGGCTCGGTGAACGGGAAGTGGTGCGGACGGAAGCGGGTCACGGTATCGGGACCGTAGAGCTTTTTCATCAGGGTGTTGAGCGTGCCCTTGAGATCGCCCATCGTGATGCCCTTATCGATGACAAGGCCCTCGATCTGGTGGAACATCGGGGAATGGGTCGCGTCGATCTCGTCCTTGCGGTACACGCGGCCCGGGGACAGAATGCGGATCGGCGGGCGGGAGCTCTCCATCACGCGCACCTGCACCGGGGAGGTCTGGCAGCGGAGATGGACCTGCTCGTCCTCGGTGATATAGAACGTGTCCGTCCACTCGCGGACGGTGTGGTTCTCAGGGATGTTCAGACGGTCAAAGTCGTAGTTGGAAAGCTCGATCTCCGGGCCGTCCACGATGGAAAAGCCCATGCCGATGAATATATCAACGACTTCGTCGAGCACGGTGTTCATAACGTGCTTCTTGCCGAGAGAGATCTCCTTGCCGGGCATCGTCACGTCGAGCGTTTCGGCGCGGAGCTTTGCCTCCTGCAGACGCGCGGCAAGCGCGCTCTTGCGGCTTTCGATCTCGTTTTCCAGCTCGCTGCGGACCTCGTTCGCAAGCTGGCCGATCACGGGACGCTCCTCGGCGGAGAGCTTGCCCATCTGTTTCAGAATGGCGGTCAGCTCACCCTTTTTGCCGAGATACCGGACGCGCAGCGCTTCGAGCGAGTCCATGTCCACGGCTTCTTCGATCGCCTGGCGGGACGCTTCCCGCAGGCTTTCCAGCATTTTCTTCATGGCTTCCTCCTGTATGAATCAAAATACTTAACCGACAAAAAAATAAACCTTTCATCCCACAAAAGGGACGAAAGGCATGCTTCCGCGGTACCACCCACATTCGGAGCTTTTAAAAACTCCGCTCTCTCGCGCTGTAACGGGCGCGGCCCGCCGGGGATTGGCCGGCGCTCACGGGCGAACTATACGGAGCCTTTTCCGCGGGGCGCTCTCAGCCGGCGACGCCCTTCTCTGCTGCGGCGGTATTCCGTCATATTCCCGATCAACGCGAAATAACATATTCTTTATACCATAGTGCGCGCCGGTTCGCAAGAATAAATTTGACGAATGGCGCGCGGGAATCTATAATGTATTTTGGAATTTTATCGGAGAGGGTGAAAGCCGTGGACGGGAATATGCCGGAGACCGTGCGCGTATACTGGGATCGCGGCGGCGTGTTCGTGCCGCGGCGCCGAGCCGAAACGCACAAGGGCGATTACGGAAAGCTCCTCATCGTCGGCGGAAGCGTCGGGTATACCGGCGCGCCGAATCTCTGCGCGCGCTCGGCGGTGCGCTCGGGCGCAGGGCTCGTATATCTCGGCGTGCCGGAAGCGATCTGGAACGTGTGCGCCGTGAAAAACGACGAGGCCATGCCGTTTCCTCTTCCGTGCGATGCTTCCGGAAAGCTCACCGCGGACGCGCTCTCTCCGCTGCGGGAGTATTATGACCGCTGCGGCGTGCTCGCGCTCGGCCCCGGTCTCGGCCGGAGCGATGGGACGGCGGCGCTCACCGCCGCGCTCATCCGAAAGTTTCCCGGAAAGATCGTCCTCGATGCGGACGCGCTCTGGGCGGTATCCCTTGTACCGGACATCCTGCGCGAGGCGAAGAGCGAGATCGTTATCACGCCGCACGAGGGGGAGTTTCTCCGTCTTGGCGGCTCGCTGGAAAACGGGCGCGAGCGCGGCGCGTGGGAGTTTGCGCGGCGGTACGGCTGCATCACGGTACTCAAGGGCCACCGCACGATCATCGCGCACCCCGCCGGGCGGATGTACGTCATCGAGGCGGGCAACCCCGGCATGGCGAAGGGCGGCAGTGGCGACGTGCTGACCGGCGTCACGGCGGCGCTGCTCGGGCAGATGGAGACGGAGAGGGCGGCCGTCACCGCGTGCGCCGTCCACGCCGGGGCGGGCGACGTGTGCGCGCAAAAGCTCGGCGAATACGGCATGACGCCCTCGGACATCATCGAAGAGCTGCCGTATATTTTCAAAACGATCACGGAGTAAAGATCATGAAGCGGACGATTTTGTTCGCACTGATGATACCCCTGCTGCTCACCGGCTGCGGTGCGCGGCGGGACACGGAGAACTGGAAAGCGTTTGCCGAGACGGTCGAGACCGCGGAGCGGATATCGTTCCACGCGGAGATCACCGCGCACTGGGAGGACAGCTCCGCCTCGTTCGGCGCGGACGTCGCGCGTGAGGGCGGCGAAACGCACATCACGCTCACCGCGCCGGAGACCGTTTCCGGCATCGCCGTCCGCGCGAAGGACGGCGAGACGGCGGTGGAGTTTGACGGCGTGATCCTCTCGCTCGACGCCGGGCGGAGCGAAACGCTCTCTCCCTGCGGCGCGCCGCAGCGCATGCTCGCCGCGCTCACGCAGGGCACGATGGAATACTGCGCCTCGTCCTCGGCAGCCTTCGCCGGCCCGGACGGCGAGAGCGCAACGCTCTGGCGGGACGAAACCGGCGCGCTCACCGGCGCGGAGATCACCCGCGACGGGCGGAAGATCCTGACGCTGGAGATCACGGATTGGGTCATGGAGTAAGGCTCCCTTGTGTAAAGGGAGCTGGCAGCCGGCAGGCTGACTGAGGGATTGTCCTTTTCGGCTTTCTGAAAATCCGACAACCCCTCCGGCAAAACAGAAAGTTTTGCCACCTCCCCTTACACAGGGGAGGCTTCAAGCAGAAAGGAGCATCCTTTTATGGATACACGAAAGACAAGGACATGGGCGGAGGTTTCGCTCGGCGCGCTGCGGCACAATGTGGAGGAAATGCAGCGCGCGCTGCCGGACGGCTGCGGGCTGCTCGGCGTCGTAAAGGCGGATGCCTACGGCCACGGCGCTTCCGAGATCGCCGCGGCGCTGCGTGAGTGCGGCTGCCGGTATCTCGCCGTCGCCTGCCCGCAGGAGGCGCTTGCTCTCCGTCAAGCCGGAGAGACGATGCCCATTCTCATTCTCGGCGCGGTGGACGCGGCGTTTGCGTCCGACATGGCGGCGAAAGACATCACGCTCTCCGTGGAATGCGCCGAAAAGGGCCGCGCCCTCTCCGCGGCGCTGCGCGGCGGCGAGCGGCTCCGGATCCACCTGAAGCTCGACACCGGCATGGGGCGTCTCGGTTTTCGCGTGCAGGATGAGGCCGCGCTGCGCGAGGCCGCTGCGGTAGCACAGCTGCCGAATCTGGACGCCGAGGGGGTTTTCACCCACTTCTCCGTTTCCGACACGCCCGGCGAGGAGGAATATACCGCCGCGCAGCTCGCGCTGTTTCTCTCCGCGGTCGAAAAGCTGGAAGCCATGACCGGCCGCCGGTTCCCGCTGCGCCACTGCGCCAACTCCGGCGCGGTGCTTTCGTGGCGCGATAAGGGCGCGGCGCTCGATCTCGTCCGCCCCGGCCTTCTCACCTACGGCGTTTACCCGGACAGCGAGCGCGGCGGGCTTTCGCTCACGCCGGTCATGGCGCTCAAAAGCCGCGTGAGCGCGATCACGCATCACAAGAAGGGCGACTCGATCAGCTACGGCCGCACATGGACGGCGGAGCGCGACTGCACGCTCGCGGTGCTCCCCGTCGGGTACGCGGACGGCTTGCAGCGCTGCCTTTCCGGAAAGCTTGAGGTGCTGCTGCGCGGAAAGCGTGTAAAGCAGGTCGGGCGCATCTGCATGGACATGTGCATGCTGGATGTGACCGATATTCCGGACGCCGCCGTGGGCGACGTTGTCACGGTGTTCGGCTGCGGGGACGACGGCGCGCCGACGGTCGCGGAGCTTGCGGCGCTCGCCGGGACGATCCCCTATGAGCTGCTCTGCGGCGTATCGCTGCGCGTGCCGCGCATTTATACGGAGAACTGACACTTTTGCCGACAAAAGAAGGGATGGCCGCGCGCCATCCCTTCTTTCTCTTTATTCGGCATTCTTCCGCAGCAGAACTGTGAGCTCCCCGCTGGTACCTGTGATCTCACACCTTGTCCCCTCCGGGACGATGGCACGCACCGTTTCCGCCGTATACGGATGGAACACCATCCCCTTCCATTTCCCGGCGGTATACACGTAGTCTCCGTCCGCATTTACACGGTGCGGTTCCGTCCGGTATTCTTCGTCCAGCGGGTCCAGCGTAAAGATCACGATGCCGCCCGGCTTTGTGATGCGGCAGAGCTCCTTTACCGCCGCGGCAGCCTCCGCGCGGGGCAGATGATCCAGAACGTCCCGGCAGACCACGCCGTCAAATGTCCCGTCGGCGTATCCGGTCGAGAGGATACCGGCGGTTTTCAGCTCTGCCGCCAACGCCGCTTTTTCCAGCAGGGTCTGCGCGATCTCCACGGCGCGCGATGAAACATCAAAGCCGCAGACAGAAAAGCCGTTTGCGGCGAGCTTCATCGCATACGCCCCGCAGCCGCAGCCCGCGTCACAGACGGTTTTGACGCCGTGCCGGTGCAGCGCACTGATCAGCGCATCCGGTGCCATATCAATCGATTGAACATATCCCGCGACCCGCTCCGGATCGACCCGTTTCCAGGAGTGTTCCCAAAAGCGTTCCATAGTATTTCTTTCTCTCCTACTGCCCGGAATAAAAACCCAATCGAAGCCCAGCGGAGCGGGTTCGATTCGGAAAAGGAAGAAGGAGCCAACATAGTGCAGTTTTCGCCGTGAGGCGGAAACGGAACGGTGTTGGCTCCTTGATGGGAACCAAATCGAAGCCCAATGAAATGGGTTCGATTTGGAAAGGAAAAACAACACCATCGGTCGATCGGACGCCGCCTGCGGCGGCTGATGACCTTATGGTGTTGTTTTGACGTTGGCACGCCTGCCCGGGCTCGAACCGGGGACCTCGGGCTTAGGAGCAGAAATGTATCATTTCCATCTGAGACAATTCTAGCCACGAATCGTTAAGAAATGATGCAGAAACGGGCAGAAATCAGACGGTTATAATTGTTATAAGTGCGTTCGAGTCAAAACGGGATTGCCAGAAACAAATCTTGTTCGTTAGAAAAAATAGTGCTGTGTTAGATAAAAATTAGAAATATCTAATAAAAGCGTTAGGTATCATTTCCCTAGTGGTCATTTTAGGGGAAATCAGCATCAAAGTCAATATCAATTTATCCTGCTTAGTCGTATATCCAATTTCAAATCTCCCTGTTCATCAAGTTTGTATAAACGCAGGCATTGCTTGCCAAGTGTAAACTCAGCTGCCCTGCCGCTCTTGCTCACGGTGTTTCTGAAAATGCAGTTCACATGTAGCAGAGAGAAATGTTGACATTTCAACATCTACATGATAAGATTCGCATGTTGAAACTTCAACATTCTTGGAGATGGGAGGTAACCATGCAGGAAAGATTTGAGACATTTACAGTTTTAATCAACCGAATCAGCCGTGATATCCGAAGGATAAAAAATCAGGAGATGGCCGCATATCATCTGAGAAGCGCCCATGTGTCCTGTCTGTACTACATATATTCTCTGGATGGCGTGACCTCGGCGGAGCTGTGCGAGCACTGCGAGGAGGATAAGGCGACCATTTCCCGTGCGTTGGACTATCTGGAAACGAACGGATTTATCGTCCGGGATTCCGACCGGGTCAAACGGTACAGAAACCCTCTGCGCTTGACCGAAAAAGGGCAGGAGGTCGGCAAAAGGATCGCGGAGAAGATTGGCGCTGTCCTCGATACGGTCAGCCGTACCCTCACGGAGGACGAACGAGCGGCACTTTACCGCAGCCTTTCCGCCATCAGCAGAAGCTTGAACGCAATCGCCCAAAGCAGCGGGAAACAGGAGGCTTGAAGAAATTGAAAACAAGGATCATTGTGGATTCCACCGCGGATCTGGTTCCCGAGATCAAGGCGCGGGTCTATACGGTGCCTCTCACCGTTCATTTCGGTCAGGAGGAATACATTGATGGCGTGACCATCGACAACAAAACATTTTATGAAAAGCTCATCGAAAGCGATGTGCTGCCCACCACCAGTCAGGCAACGCCGGACGCCTTTATAAAGGAATTTGAAAAGGTCAGGCAGGCGGAGGAAGCCGCCGTTGTTATTACCCTTGCATCCAAATTTTCCGGCACATATCAAAGCGCCATGATCGCGGCGGCGGATTATGAAAACATTTATGTTGTAGATGGTACCAGCGCAGCGATGGGAACAGGGATTCTGGTGGAGCTTGCGTTCCGCCTTTTGGATGCAGGAATGACCGCAGAGGAAACTGCGCAGGCACTGGAGGAAGAGAAGAAAAAAATCGTTGTTGTGGCGCTGGTAGATACCCTCGAATACCTCAAGCGGGGCGGCCGCATTTCAAAGACAGCCGCATTCGCCGGAGGGGTACTGAATATCAAGCCCGTGCTTTCCGTTATTGACGGCGAGATTCACCTGCTGGGAAAAGCTCGCGGCTCCAAAATGGGGAACAATCTGCTCGTTCAGGAGATCGACAAGGCCGGCGGCATTGATTTCAGCAGGCCGGTTCTGCTGGGCTACAGTGGAATTTCTGACGCGCTGCTGCTAAAATATATCGAAGACAGCCGTCACATCTGGGAAGGAAACCTGAAAGAAATTCGCTATACGACCGTAGGAAGTGTGATCGGAACCCATGCGGGCCCCGGCGCTGTTGTGGTAGCGTTTTTCAAGAATCAATATAACGCAGAACAGAACAGCAGCGATTGAAGAAGCTGCAATAAAGACAGGACTGCGCCGCATCGTCGTTTCATTTGACGGCGATGCGGCGCAGTATCGTTTTATCCGACGCCATAAACCACGATCGAGATCACACAGGCCAGCAGACGACAGCTTTAGGGAGGAGCGGTACACTGCCGCGATCAGCAGAACGGACGGTATGACAAAAAGCGGATGCAGCTTCCATGTCAGCAGAAACGCCGGAGCTGTTGTACTGCAGGCGTGTCCGCTTGCGCGAAGGCCAAAGCCCGCGTTGAGCAGCAACAGCGCCGCGATGGAAATGACATAAGAGAGAACCAGGATATGGACGAGCCAAGAGCATGGCGTCAGCATTGACCAGAGAAACCCGCACAGATACCCAACGGCGCTGCATACCAGCGCCGTGCCGCGCTGCCCCCTGCGTCGGTCCTTTCCAATGTGGAAGATCTCCCGCAGCGGGTACGCCGCCAACGGGATAACCAGCAGGAACACCTCGCACAGC
>OIXA01005541.1_pt1 | contig 11210 bp, 4 predicted proteins | sample 1587721 | NCBI WGS metagenome assembly OIXA01 (sample SAMEA3888900, study PRJEB22519) | human gut metagenome | biome: human gut; feature: human-associated habitat; material: faeces | place: Denmark | collected 2013 | reverse complement strand
TCCCACAACCCGGTCACGACCTATAACAACATGGGCAAGACGTTTCTGTCCCTGTTTTCCGCATTCCGCCCGGAGGAGCTTTGCCAGCTCTTCCTCTACCCCGCTGTCCCGGATACGGCCTGCTGCGGCAGCTACTACCGCTTCACGGATCGCGAAGCGCTGCATTCCATCTGGGACCGGCATGCCGTCGGCGGGGAGATCAGCCCAGATCCGGCGTGCCATGACAAATTCACCAGCGAAAAAGAGGAGCGAACCTATCGTTCGCCCCGCAGCCGCTCCGAGCCCATGCGTCTGGCCCGCGATCTCATCTGGCAGCTCAGCCGCTGGGATCATCCCGGCCTGAAGGCATGGCTCGACCGCGAAAGGCCCGACGTTCTTTTCGTCGCGCCCGGCAAGCAGGAGCTGCTGTACGACATTGCGCTGACCCTTGCGCGCGAGCGGCATATCCCGATCGTGAGCTATATCTGCGACGATTTCTATTTCCTGCAGGGGCAAAATGCCTTTTGGGCAAAGCTCCGGCAGAAGCGCCTGCGCCGCAAAATCGCGGCCCTGCTGCAGGAGACCGCCCTGACCGTGACGATCTGTCCCGAGCTTGCGGCGCGATACCACGAGAGCTTCGGCGCAGAGGTGACGGACGTGATGACCTGCCCGCCTTTTGCCGTTCATCCCTATACGGAGCCGGGCCGCGACGCTTTGCACCGCTGCCTGACCTACATGGGGAACCTCGGCTGCGGCCGCGGCCAGCCCCTGCTGGAGCTTGGGCAGACGCTGGACGCGCTGAACCGGCAGGAAGGGACCGATTTTACGCTGGAGATCTATACTGATCACAAATACCCGGAGCTGCTGGAGCGTCTGGCGGCCTGCCCGGCGATCCGCATGCACGACTTTGTCACCGGGAAAGCATATCAGGCAGCCTTTGACGGCGCCGATGCCTTTGTCCATGTGGAGGCCTTTGACGAAGAGAACCGGGACCGCGTCCGCTATTCCGTCTCCACCAAGATCATCGAGAGCCTTGCCAGCGGCAGGCCCCTGCTGGCCTACGGGCCGGAGGACGTCGCCTCCATGGCCTATCTGCGCTGGCCTGCTCCCGTCAGGCGCTTCCCGCCGTCACAAAGGCCGTTCTGACGCAGGAGCCATACCGTCGCGCCCTCGTCGAGCGAGCCGCGGCAGTTGCCAGACGCGAGGCCGATAACAGCGCGCGCCTGCATGCGCTGCTGGAGCGCGTGGCTGCGGAGGGAGCAAAATGAAAATTCTGCAGATCAACTGTGTCTATGGAACCGGGAGCACCGGCCGCCTGACGCAGGCGATCCACACCCGCCTGCTGGCAGAGGGGATCAAATCCGTTGTCTGCTGCGGCCGCGGCCCGCGCAGTACAGACCCGCACGTCCATAAGATCTGCGGGGAGCTGTACGCCAAGGCGCAGCATGCAGAGGCCGCTCTAACCGGACTGGTTTACGGCGGCTGCGTACTCTCGACCGCACGCTTGCTGCATATTCTTCGGCGGGAGGCACCGGATATCGTCCACCTTCAGTGCATCAACGGCTATTTCGTCAATATTTTCCGTCTTGTCCGCTGGCTGAAACGGCACCGCATTCCAACGCTGCTGACGCTCCACGCAGAGTTCCCCTATACCGCCAACTGCGGTATTGCGGCAGACTGCGAAAAGTGGCGCACCGGCTGCGGCAGCTGCCCGCAGCTGCGGGCGCAGACCGGCTCCCTGCTGTTTGACCGAACGGCCGCCGCATGGAAGCGGATGCGGGATGCATTCGCCGGGTTTTCCAACTGCACCGTCGTTTCCGTCTCGCCCTGGCTTCGGTGCCGGGCGGAGCAGGCGCCCGTTCTTGCCGGGCTGCACCATGTGACCATTGGAAACGGCGTAGAAACTGCAGTATTCCACCCGATGGATGCAGCTGACCTGCGGCAGAGATACATATCCCCCGGGTGCAGGCTTGTACTCCATGTGACCGCTTCCTTTTCCATCGAGGAGGGCAGTCTGAAGGGCGGATGGTACGTTCTTGCCCTTGCAAAGCGCATGCCGGACGTCACATTCGCCGTCGTGGGAAACCGCGAACCGCTGCAGAACGTGCCGGACAATGTGCTGGACATCGGCCGGTTGGAAGATCAGGCAGCGCTCGCAGCGTGGTACAGCGCCGCAGACGCCGCACTGCTGACGAGCAGACGCGAGACCTTCTCGCTGGTAACTGCCGAAAGCCTCTGCTGCGGCACCCCGGTCGTTGGCTTCCGCGCAGGCGGACCTGAGAGCATCGCGCCGCCATCCTGCTGCGAATTTGTGGATTATGGCGATCTGGACGCGCTGGAACATGCCCTGCGCAGCCGGTTGGAAGCCACACCGGACCGGGCGGCGATTGCCACAGATGCCGCAGCACGGTTCAGTATGGAGAATATGTATCGTGCCTATAAGGCTGAGTATACGGCGCTTTCGTTAATGGCGGATAAATTGGAAAGCAAAGAGGTCAAACTGTGGAAAAGCAGAAAACACATCTGACAGAACACCAAACACTCCTGTTGGAGATGCTGCATGATTTTGACCAAGTCTGTCGAAATCATAACATACATTATCAGTTATTTGCCGGAACTGCGCTTGGCGCTGTAAGACACGGTGGATTCATTCCATGGGATGATGACATCGATGTTATTCTCATGCGCGATGAGTATGAACGCTTCTTCTGGGAAGCTGCAGGCGACTTTGACCCTTCTGTCTATTATGTTCAAAGAGATAACAGCCCACATTGGCCGATGCAGTTTTCGAAGCTCCGGCGAAACGGAACTGCCTGCATAGAAAAATATCATCCGAAGGACAAATTGGTACACCAAGGCGTTTATATTGATATTTTCCCATGTGATAATCTGGCAAATAATGGCTTGATCCGAAGGCTTCAGTTTGCTGCATCTAAAGTTGTCATCGCCAAAGCGCTGTATGTCCGCGGCTATGAAACAAACAGCATTGCAAAGAAACTGTTTATGCAGTTTTGCCGCATAGTGCCGCGCCGTCCTCTTGAGGAATTCTGCATACGCAGGAAGGACGCAGGCACAGAAATGGTACATTCCTTTCTGGCAGCTTCCAAAAGCTATAAAAAGAACCTTTTGCCCCGGGAATGGCTCAACAACACAATGGAAATCCAATTTGAGGATTTCACGTTCCCGATCTCACGGCATTATGACGCTCTTTTGCGAAATTTATATGGAGATTACCATCGGATTCCCTCTCCAGAGGAGCGTAAATGTAAGGAACATGCCGCAATTCTGGACCTAGAGCATTCCTATACTGAATATCTGGACAAGCAAGCTACTATGTCAATCAAAATACATACAAAATCTATTCGATAAAGAAGCAGGAGGGTGATCGATGTAACATTTCGCTAAGTTTCGAAGGTACATGTATTCAAATTATTTCAGAGAGGGGTAAAACAACATGAGGAAAGCCATTTCTATACTGCTCGTATTCGTGATGTGTCTATCGCTTCTCCCGGCGAATGCCATCGCAAAAGATAGCAGTAGATCCGAGCAGCCCTTGAGTACCGAATTGAATAAGGGCAGCGAAATTCCCGGTACCGCTTACCACGTTATTTCCAAGAAAAACTACTCCATCGCGCCGGATATTTCCGAGTCCGTGATTATCACGAACAACGACGCGGGCAACTCCCAAACCGTTGCCAACGTCATGCAGGTCAACCCGAATGAGGGACGGGCGAAGATTGTGGCCGGTTACGGCAACCGCAACCCGAAGGAGCTTGGCTGGACGCTGAAGACCACGACCGAGCAGGCGCACGTCTATGAAAGGGAGACGGGCCTGAACGTCGTCGGCGGCGTCAACGCCTCGTGGTTCAACATCAACACCGGCGAGCCCTCCGGCTATCTCATGATGAACGGTGTCGTGCATCACGACAACTCCAGCCGCGCCTATCTTGCCGCGTTTGACGACGGCTCCGTTAACGTCTTCCGCGAGGGCACGACCCTTGCGCAGGCCGAGGCCAGCCAGAGCGAAAAACAGGGCAAGACCGTTCAGATCGTCGAGGCGGTCGACGCGCTCGTCGCCATGGTCTGGGACGGCAAGGTCGTCGTCTCCCAGTCCGGCAACAGCGGCTATTACCCGCGCACCAGCGTCGGCGTCAAGGCCGACGGCACGGTCGTCCTGTTCCAGGCGGACGGCACCATGGCCCCCCGCTCCGTCGGCTACACTGCAGAGGAAGAGGCCCGCATGATGGTCGCGCTCGGCTGCGTGGCGGCCATCCAGCTCGACGAGGGCGGCTCCTCCACCTACCTCTCCCAGCGCGAGGGCGAAAGCGACCTGACCATGCGCAACACGCCCGCAGGCGGCAGCGAGCGCGTGGTCTCCGGCACGATCCTTGTCGTCTCCACCGTGGCCGCCTCCGGCGAGTTCGACCACGCCGCCGTCACGCCTGACGGCGAATACTACACACCCAATTCCACGGTCGAGCTGACGGCCAGCGCCATGGACTTTTCCGGCGCTCCTGCCAAGTCCCTCCCCGCAGACGCCGTCTTCACGGTCAGCGATGCGGCCATGGGCACCGTGAGCGAGACCGCCGTCAGCGGCAGCAGCGCTTCCGCCGTGTTCACCTCGTCCGGCAAGACCGGCGACGTGACGATCGACCTGGTCAGCGGCGGCAAGGCGGTCGGTTCAACCATCCTGCATGTGCAGGAGCCGGACGCCCTCTCGTTTGCGTCGAGCGAAGTCAACCTCAACTATAACGACGTCAGCGACCTCGGCTTCCGGGCGACCTATCAATCCGAGCAGGTCCATCTCAAGGACGGCGACATCAGCTGGACCATCTCCGACCCGGATGCAGGTTCGTTTGCAAACAACCGCTTCACCGTCACGAGCAACGTGAAATACTCCGGCAGCCCGACTGTCACCGCCACGCGCGGCGACCTGAGCGCCACAGTTACCGTAAATATCGGCATGGAGCCGACCATGATCCTCGACGGCGGCGATGAGGATCCGTGGGATTATTCGACCATCGGCACGACCGTGGAAAGCTTTGATGGTATGGCAGCCAATGCTGTCGCAACCTATCACTATCAAGGCCGCGGCGGTGTGGTCAAAGGCTCCATCGTCTCCGATACCGATGAAGAATATGCTGATATTGTCCGCTTTGGCCACAAAGCCATCAAGCTGGAATATGACTGGACCGGTCTCACCGCTACCGATGGTGCCTGTCTCGGTCTTGGCGACAATCTTTCCATTGACGGAACACCGACGGCACTCGGTGTCTGGGTCTATATTCCCGAGGGTTCTCCTGTCCCGTGGCTGCGCGCGCAGATTGCCACGAGCACAAACGGCGGTGCAAGCTGGACGAACGCCTATGTCAACTTCAGCAACGGCAGTGCCGGGAGCGGCGAGGGATTGAAGACCGGCTGGCAGTATCTTGAAGCCGATCTGACCCAGTATGCAGGTGCCCTGATCCGCGCCAACAGCGGCATGCTGTTCCGTGCGATGGTCACTACCGGCGGCATCGGCTGGGACACCACCGACGGCGTCAAGCTCGACAAGGGCGACCTGAAGGGCTACATTCTTCTGGATAATTTCTGCGTCGTCTACGGCGCAAACAATCAGGACGTCACGGCTCCGGTCGTGACCTCCATCCAGCTCGTCAACGACGACGGCACCAAAACGGAGCTCGAGGACGGCATGACCCTCCACTCCGATAAGCTCCGTTTCTTCGTCACCTACCACGACAGCGAGGAGACCGATCCCTACGCCACCGGCGTGGAATCCGCCTATTTCTACTTTGACGGCACCTATCGCGGCAAGTACGACCACGACATCCTCGGCAGCACCTCCGGCCTGATGCACTTCGGCAACGGCCTGCACTCCATCACGTTCTATCTGAAGGACGGCTACGGCAACGTCACCCGCGAGACCCGCTACTTCACCGTCGAGGCCGAGACGCCGGACGTGCCGAACATTGCGCTGAACGCGCTGGGCGTTCCCACCGTCGGCAAGGCGTGGCAGCTGGCGCTGGAGAGCGATGATCCCGCTTCCATCACATCCCTGACAGCAGCCATCTCCGTCACGCGCAGCTATCCCGTTGCGAACGTCACCTTCCCTGAGGGCGTGACGGGCAGCTGGAGCTACGATCCCTCCAAGGGCATCGTCTCCGTGGAGATCACCGCCATTGACCACGCGAAGTATACGGCCGGTGCGCTGGCCACGGTCGACATTTCCATCCCCACCTCCGTCACGGAGGGCAACAGCATCAACGTGCAGGTCACGAAGGGCTCCTACGGCTGCAAGCAGACGGAGGGCCTCGATATCAGCGACCTGAACCAGTATGCGACCGGCTTCACCACGCCTGTGGCAAATTACCCGATCGAGGCCATGTACCGCATCACGGCGGAGACCGCCGTGGCAGGCAGCAAGGCCACCGCGACCGTGACCGTCGTGCGCGACGGCGCTGCGGCAGCCGGTGTCAGCGTCTATGCCAACGACGTTCTGCAGGGCCAGACCGATGAGAACGGTCACATCGACATCTCCGGTCTGACGGCGAACGAGGGCAGCGTGAACCTGCGCGCCGAGGACGCCGAGGGCAACTGCTCCTATCAGATCACCCTGTTCAGCTACAACGCCGTGGGCGACGAGACCGGCGCGCCCTACAACATCATCTATGCTCTCTCCCCTGCCGCAGACTGCAAGACCATCACCTGGATGAGCGACCCGCGCCGCAGCGCCGCTGCCGCCGTCGCGGAGCTTTCCACCAATGCTGACCTGAGCGGAGCTGAGCAGATCGACGGCACGAGCCGCCTGATCTCCTACTCCGGCAGCAAGCAGATCAACCGCGTGAACGGCGTGACGCTGAGCGGCCTGACTGCGGGCACAACCTACTACTACCGCGTCGGCGACGGCACGGTCTGGTCCGAGATTCGCAGCTTCACCGTCCCGGCAGCCGGGAAGCAGACCCGCTTCTTCCTGCTGGCAGACATTCAGGAGGAGGCTGCCCTTGAGGGCATGGGCCGCATCGCCAGCCATCTGGCTGGGCAGTATCCCTTCGGCGTTCAGCTCGGCGACGCCGTGGACAATGTCCGCTACTACAACCAGTGGGACGACGCCCTGAAGCTCTTCACGCTCGACGGCATCCGTGACACCGACGTGATCCACGTCATCGGTAACCACGAGGCTGACGACAGCGGCAACGGCGCTATCGCCGTGAAATCCGTGTTCGGCGTGCCCGCCGACTGGTATTCCGTGGAGCGCGGCGACGTCTACATCGCCGTCCTGAACCACACCTCCGACAAGGACACCCTGCAGCAGTTCGCACAGTGGCTGATCGAGGACGCTGCGAAGACGAACTGCACCTGGAAGGTGCTGGTCACGCACGTCCCCGCCTACTATACCAACCCCACCGGCGGCGGCGAGATCTATCAGCAGTATCTGCCCGCAGCCTGCGACGCAGCCGGGATCGACTTCTACTTCTCCGGCAATGACCACAGCTACGCCCGCACCGCTCCCTTGACGGCCGGTCAGGTGGATGAGAAGGGCACCGTGTACTACATCTGCGGCTCCACCGGCGGTAAGTCCTACTCCATCGTGGATAATAAGGACTTCCACTTCGAAAAGGCCACGCTCGACTTCGAGAGCATCTATGTCGACGTCACCGCCGACCGCTTCCAGGCTACCGTTACAGCGTATAATGTGGCAGAGGACGGAAGTAAGACCGTGCTCGACCAGTATAGCAAGAGGAAGACCCCGCTGTGCGAGAATGATGAACACACATACGATTACGACAGCGACACGGATATCCTTTCCTGCGAGGTCTGCGGCTACGAGACCGGCGCGAAGGAAAGCGCATATCCCGGCTGGGCAAAGGATACGAAGACGGGAAAGAATCGCTATTTCATCGGCGGCAGCCCGGTCACGGGAGCTTTGGTCCTCCCGGATGGCACCTACTCGTTCGATCAGGACGCTCTTGCCTATCAGGGCACTTATGAGCTCAATGGTGAGCAGTGCGAATTTGACAGCGGCCGCTTTGTCCGCTGCACAACGGCAGATGTTGTCGACGCTGGTCTGTGCGGTCAGACAGTCTACTATGTCTTCTACCGCGACGGTAGGTTTGCAGTTGGTGGTTCCGGTGCCATGAATGATTATGAGTTCCGCGGTGTGACCCCGATCCGCAAGCATAACGGTCAGATCAAGCAGATCATCATTGGCAAGGATATCACCTATATCGGTAAGTTCAATTTCAATTGGTGCAGCAAGTTGCAGAGCGTGACCTTCGAAGAGGAAACCAAGCTGGAGCGAATCGGCTGGGGTGCCTTTGGCTACAGTAGCCTGCCCTCCATCATCATTCCCGATTCTGTTACGCAGATCGACGGCTATGCGTTCTACTATTGCTCCAAGCTGACCGATGTTACAATCAACGAGGCCAGCAAACTGGCAGTGCTCGGGGAGTATGTCTTCAAAGCCGATACCCGGATCACAAGTCTTTACATCCCCGATGGGGTTGTGAAGATCGGCACTGATATCTTCCGTGATGCGCACGACACCGTAACGCTTTCCGTTGCCGCAAACTCTTACGCACAGAGCTACGCCGAAAAATACGGTCTGGCCTATGTTACCAGACCTGTTCCCGCAGTGATCATCGCCAGCGGCAGCTGCGGCGACAACGCAGCTTGGGAGCTGGACAACGAGGGGACACTCAAAATCACCGGCAGCGGCCCCATGGCGGACAACAGCACAAACCACACGCCGTGGGAAGCCTATAAGCACCAGATCCGTCATGTCGTCATCGGCAGGGATATCACAGCCATCGGCAAGTTCAACTTCTTCTGGTGCAGCAAGCTGGAGACCGTGACCTTCGAAGAGGGCTCGCAGCTTGACCGCATCGGCTGGGGCGCCTTCGGCTACAGCAGCCTGCCTGCTATCACGGTTCCTGACTCTGTTACCCGGATTGACGGCTATGCGTTCTACTATTGCTCCAAGCTGACCGATGTTGCGATCAGTGAGAACAGCAAGCTGGCAAGCCTCGGCGAGTACGCATTTAAGGCAGACGGCAAAATGACCTACCTGTACATTCCCGATGGCGTTACAAAGATCGGCACCGCGATCTTCAAGGATGTCAGCGGCGTAACGCTCTCCGTGGCCGAGAATTCCTATGCACAGGCCTATGCGGAAAAGTACGGCATCGCCTATACCGCCCGCCCTGTCCCCGCGGCCATCATTGCCAGCGGCAGCTGCGGCGACAACGCAGCCTGGGAGCTGGACAACGAAGGTACGCTCAAGATCACCGGCAGCGGCCCCATGGCTGACAACGGCACGAACCATTCTCCATGGGAAGCGTATAAGCATCAGATCAGGCAGGTCATTATCGGCAAGGATATTACAGCCATCGGCAGATTCAACTTCTTCTGGTGCAGCAGGATCGAAAGCGTTTCCTTTGAAGCAGGCTCACAGCTCGAGCGCATCGGTTGGGGAGCCTTCGGATACAGCAGCCTGAAGACGATCGCCATTCCGGACAGTGTGACCCGGATCGACGGCTATGCGTTCTATTACTGCTCTAAGCTGAGTGACGTGACGATCGGCGAAAACAGCCGCCTTGCAAGCATGGGCGAATATGTTTTCAAGGCTGATACGAGCCTGCACAGCCTCTATATTCCCGACAGCACAGTCCAGATCGGCGCTAACATCTTCCTCGACGCTGTCGCCAATGTGACACTGTCCGTCGGTGAGAACTCCTATGCGCAGGCCTATGCAGAAAAGTTCGGCATTGCCTATGTTGCCCGTCCCGTTCCCGTGCGGATCGTCGCCAGCGGAAGCTGCGGCGAGAATGCACTTTGGGAGCTGGATTCCGAAGGCACTCTGAAAATCAGCGGCAGCGGCCCCATGGCTGACAACGAGACTAACCACGCCCCATGGGAAGCCTGCAAGCAGCAGATCAAGCAGGTTGTCATCGGCAAAGATATTACCTATATTGGCAAGTTTAACTTCTTCTGGTGCAGCAAGCTAGAAACTGTGACCTTTGAAGCGGACTCGAAGCTCGAGCGCATCGGCTGGGGTGCCTTTGGCTACAGCAGCCTCGAGACGATCACCATTCCCGACAGCGTCACCAGACTGGATGGCTATGCCTTCTATTACTGCGCAAAGCTGACCGATGTGGAGATCAGCGAAAAGAGTTCTCTCACCAGCATGGGTGAATATGTGTTCAAGGCCGATACCAGGATGTCCAGCCTGTATATTCCGGATGGCGTAACAGCCATGGGCAAGAACATTTTCCTTGACGCTGCGGAGGTAACGCTCTCTGTCGCGGCCGGCTCCTATGCGCAGGCCTATGCAGAAATGTATGGCATCGCCTATACGCTCCGCGGCGAAGCGGATGCGCAGGCCATTGCCGAATTCTCAGGCGAGATCGATATGTCGCCCATTGAGGATGAGTTGGCTGTGTTCGAGGAAGCATTTCTGGAACAGAACGAACGCTGAATTAACAATCGCCACAGGGGCCTTGCGCCCCTGTGGCAATCAAACTTGTGAGGATCCATATGCAAAAATTTGACTTCAAGCCTTTGATTCTGAAAATTCTATACAGCTTTGCAGGGGCAATCGTGTGTCTGCAGGTCATACATATGGATCGCGCTGTCAGTTTCTGCTTCTATGCCACCTTTTATCTGACGCTGATATTCTGGATTACATGCGCATTGCAAAGGATGGAGCGACTCGAATTCTGGATGCTTGCCGGAATACTCATTGCATTTGTCAGTGTTCTGATCAATGCCGCCCTCAGCAGTTCAGTGATCACGATGCAATACCTTAAAAAACTGTTATCATTTTTTAGTACTATACTCTTTTTTTCAGCTGCCTATAAATCGGTGCCAAATGCCTCTGTCCGCCGTTGGATCTACGGCATTCTGGATCTCGTATCTGCCTATCTGATCGTCGCCTACTTTTATCAGGGCCAGCGAGCCTATCTGTTCCATGGCGTTGTTTCAAACTATCTGACCTTTGGCTTTACCAATCCGAATTTGACCGGATTGTTTCTTGCGGGAATGATCATGCTGGAAATGAATCGTCTTCCCGCACTGACGCGCTCGTGGCAGCGCATTCCGGCATGGGCAAAAGTCTGCTTTCTGCTGTTCTTTCTCTGGAAAACACAAGCCCGGAATGCTCTGCTTTCCGTTATTCTGTTTCTGGTTATTTTCTTTGTTCTGTCCCTGCGGAAAGCAGATCAGCTCCATTTTGG
>OIXA01005540.1_pt1 | contig 11210 bp, 10 predicted proteins | sample 1587721 | NCBI WGS metagenome assembly OIXA01 (sample SAMEA3888900, study PRJEB22519) | human gut metagenome | biome: human gut; feature: human-associated habitat; material: faeces | place: Denmark | collected 2013 | reverse complement strand
ATCCAGTTATTTAGCGATCATCCATCGTGGTCCCACTTGGGCTTGAACCAAGGACCCCCTGATTATGAGTCAGGTGCTCTAACCAGCTGAGCTATAGGACCTACACTTGCGTGTGTTAAAGTGGTTAGCCTTTAACGGGTGCAAATATAGTGTTTTATTGAAATTCGGGCAAATATTGGAGGGCTTTTTTTTGATGGTTCATGGGAGATACCGTAAATTTATTTACATTTGCGTGTAGATGAACTTATTAGTATAATTGATAAAATTCGTGGTGTGAAAATTTGTTTGTTAGTGATAGGAAAGACAGATGCGGAGTTTGTACGGGCGGGGATTGCCGAGTACGAGAAACGTTTGAAATATTATATCCCTTACGAAATGAAGGTGATTCCGGATGTGCGGAACACGAAAAACATGAGTGAGATACAACAAAAAGAACGTGAGGGAGAATTGTTGTTGGGGCAGTTGGAGGCGGCGGATTACGTGATTTTGTTGGATGAGAAAGGAAACGAGTATACTTCGAAGGCTTTTGCGGACTTTTTGGCACAGAAGATGCTGACAAGTATGAAACGACTTGTATTTATTATCGGGGGGCCTTACGGTTTTTCGGAAGAAGTATATAAACGTGCAAACATGAAAATATCACTATCCAAGATGACTTTTTCTCACCAAATGGTGAGAATGATTTTCACGGAGCAATTATATAGGGCAATGACTATATTGAAAGGAGAACCTTATCATCATGAATAAAGCGAGGGTGAAAAGCATGAAGAAGTTTTGGCTTGTACTATCACTTGCCATGTTCTGTTTGATCGTGGGCTCTTTGTGGGAGTTTTCTCTGAATGATTGGTCTGCGGACAAGAAAATATTTCTTTTTCAAGAACGGTTGAAATTCGAGGAGAAACGGCTTGACGAGCAGTTGCGGAAACTGGATCACGAGGCAGAGCGGAAAAAGCCGGAATGGAAAGGTAAGCAGTCAGTGCTGGTTGGCTTTAAGGGGAGTAAGTTAGTTTACTGGAGTAACGAGAGAGTGGGGTCGCCTCGTTTGTACGAGATATTGTCTGCGGGGAGTGACTTCGTGAAAATTAATAATCTTTATTTTGATGTTCGTAAACATGCCGTCGGGGATACGGTTTATTATGCGCTCCTGTTTATAAAGGAGGATTACCCGTATTCGAGTAATTACGTGAAAAGTCATTTTAACCCGTCGTTAGGTGAGAACTTGGATGATGCGAGTAAGGTGATTATTCGGGAAGCGTGGGAAAAAGGAGGACAGCTCGTGTACAACCGGGACGGGAGACCGTTGTTCAAGATCGAGAGTCAGGTGGAGCGTGGGGATGTTGTACCCACTTATTTTCTGTTGATTCCTTACATCATGTTCCTTCTCCTGCTGTTCTATGCTTACGAAATATCCTTGGACCGGGCCCGGTCGTTCCGGATGCAATTATTCCACGTGTTCGGTTTCTTTTTTCTCATTGTGTTGTTGCGTTCCTTGATGGTTGATTACAAGGTTCCGCAAGTGCTTTATTCTCTGCCTATTTTCACGACGAGTCAGATTGGGGGACGGTTAATCGTGTCGGTGGGGGATTTGTTTGTCACAATGTTCTGTCTGGCACATTATTTTTTTATTACCTTTAACAAGCTGAAAATAAAGTATGACGAGCCTCGTTTGGTGCGTTATAAATATATATTCCTTGTGGGATTCGTGATAGGCGTGTTTTTCTACACGAATTTGTTACACTTTTCGATTAACGCATTAATCGAGAGTACGCAGGTCAGCTTGAATATAGCCCGTCTTATTAATGTCGATTTCTCGTCGATCGTGGCTTTTATCACGTTGATTATTGCTGGGATGGGATTTATCGTGCTGATCAACAGTTCTGTGCGTTATTTTCAGAATTTATTCTCTATCAGTCAAGCGTTTTTGGGGGTAACTGGTGTACTTGTTTTTTGTGCAGCGCTTTGCTATTTTTTTAATTTCTCTCTGTCCCCGTTGGAGTGTCTTTTTCCGTTATCGCTTTACCTGTTGTTTATTCTGGGGGTGTATTTGATGAAACAGGATGCCCAAAAGAGTATTTTTATGATCGCACTCGTGGTGGTCTGTATTTATATCATTTTTCTGGCAAAGAGTAGCGAGATCCATCGGGAACAAGGGGTGAGGGCAAGTTTTGCGAACGAGATTATCAAGGAAAGAGATCCGATTTTCGAGCATAAATTACTAGAAGTCAATGATGAGATAAAGCAAAGCCAGAAGGCGGATTCGCTGGTGAAGGTGGGAGATGTGGATTTGTTGTCGGCTTATATTTCAAGCGAGTTGCTGGATATGACGGGATTCTACTATACTTGTAAGGCGATAATATGTGATCCTCGGGATTCGATATTGTTGACGCCTATCTCCGAAAAGTATGGTTGTGACGAGTATTACGATAAGCTGATTGATAGTCTGGGAACTCGTATCGGTTACACGTCGTTTTTCTACATAAAGGATTTTGACGGGGTAGTTGAGTATCTCGGTCGTTTTTCTTTCTCTACACCTCGGGGTGGTAGTTGCGTATATATCCGTTTCGAGTCGAAAAATCGGCATGAAGGGATAGGGTATGCCCAAATTTTATCGAGGGAGATCGGTGTGGAGAAAGAGGTGCGTTATCCTTATTCTTATGCGAAGTACAAGAATGGGATACTGGTGGATTCCAAAGGGGACTTTAGTTACCCACGTAATTTGGAGCGTTTCGGGAAGATCGAACACGCCCGTATTATGAATAAAGACGGGTTTTCGCACATGGTGATTCCCGTGGAGAATGATGGGGTTTGTATTGTGAGTTTGGGGGATGACGTGTTTGCACTCTACTACCTGAACCTGTTGTACGCTATTTTTGTCAGTGGTATCTTGACTTCTTACGGGATGTTTTTCCGATTTGACGGGGGATGGGGAAGTTTTCGGCAGACGAGTCTCACGTTGAGAATTAAAAAGAATATTATCACGTTGATTGGTGCGTTGTTCTTGATCATGACAATCATGAGTATTATCGTGAATGCCGAGAGTTTCGAACGTCGGCATAGTTCGAAGGTGATAGAGTTATCTCGGTATATAACAGATGAATTGGAGCATAATGATTGTGTGGATGCTGCGAAGTGTCCCCAGATATTGAAGAAGTTGAAAGATATGTCCGAGGTTCTTTGGGTAGATATTAATATCTATAACTGGGATGGACTTCTCGTCCCGTGATATTTGAGAAGGGGTTTGACGGGGCTTTGTTGAACCCAAAGGCTTTTGAACAGATTGTTAAAAAAGAACAAATTAATTTTGTTCAAGATGAGAAAATCGTGGAGTTGACATATATGGCCGTGTATATGCCATTGGTGCTGGAAAATGGGGAGAGGTATGTGTTGAGTATCCCGTATTTTACCCGTGGGGAGGAGCTGAATAAGGATATTTTGCTGATCGTGATTATTGCGGTGAATATTGCCATGATTGTGATGGTGCTTGCTTTTATCCTGTCGAGTATCGTAGCCGAGCGGATCACGAAACCGCTACAAGTGGTGAATGAGAAACTGCGTCAGATGAGGGTGGGGGGAAAGAACGAGAAGATCGTGTACCACGAGCGGGATGAAATCGGTATGCTGGTGAAGGAGTATAACGAGATGGTTGATAAGCTGGAGGCGAACGTGAAGAAGTTAGCGAAGTCGGAACGGGAGAGTGCTTGGCGGGAAATGGCCCGGCAGATTGCTCACGAGATCAAAAACCCGTTGACCCCGATGAAGTTAAATTTGCAGTTCATGCAACGCACGTTGCAGAAAGGGGATATGGAGGAAGTGCGCCAGCGGTTTAAGGATATTTCAGCCGTGTTGATCGAACAGATAGATCACATGGCTTCGATAGCCTCGGCTTTCTCTGATTTTGCTAAGTTGCAGGAGGCGAATAACGAGTGGTTTGATCTGAGTGAACTGGTAAACGGCTGTGCGAAATTGTTCCATGAGAACGTGGATGTAATGGAATGTGATATAGAGCCGAATGTTTCCGTGTATGGTGACCGGGATCAGGTGAACCGGGTGATTGTGAATTTGTTGAAGAATGCGGAACAGAGTATTCCGGAAGGACGGGAAGGGCACGTGTTGGTGAGACTGAAAACGGTGTTGGGTAAGATTATATTGCTTGTTAAAGATAACGGTTGCGGGATTCCGGAAAGTATCCGGGATCGAATTTCCGAGCCTAATTTCACGACGAAGTCCGGAGGTACGGGACTAGGATTAGCGATGTCTTACAAGATTATAGAAGCGATGGGAGGTTCGATCACTTTTGAGAGTGTGGAGAATGAAGGGACAACGTTCTATGTAGTGCTGAAACAAAGCAATTGAAAATGGAGAATTGAAAGTTGAAAATGAATATATACGGTTAAAAGAGTGTTTGATTGTGGGATGAAATCTAAAATTTAAGATTTAAAATCTAAAATTCTTAAGGCGGTGTCGACTACTCGTTTGGGGAGGATGTCGACCATGCATTTCTGCCAGGTGGATTGCTTGCATTTGCCGTGACCGTCTTTGGTACAAGGGCGGCAAGGAAGGTCGACTTCGATGACTTCGGCTTGTTTGCCCGTGGGGTAACCGAAGGCAGTCGGACCCATCAAGGCGATTGCTTTCGTGTGGAACAGGTCTGCGGCGTGAAGAAAACCGGTATCCCCGCTGATCACGAGGTTGGATTGCTTCACGAGGTAACAGGATTCCAATAGACTGGTTTTTCCTGCTAGGTTGTTAACTCTTTCGGGTGCGATGGCCTGGATGGTCTCGCAGAACGTGTCGCTTGGGCCTGCCAGAATGATAAAACGGTAGTCGGGCATAAGTTGGATCACTTGTTGCCAGTTACTGACCGGCCAACGTTTCATTTCCCAGTTGGCGGAAGGGACGAGCGTGATAGTTTTCGGGGTAAGCGTACGGTGAAAACGTTCCTCGTATTCTGCCGGAAAATTCCAATCACTGTAATCGGATTCAAAATTCGTGATTCCCCATGTGGCTAGTGGTTTTTGGTAAGAAATGATTCCCCGGAACGGCTTGTCGAATTTGTTTATCCGTAGTTTAAAAAGCAAGAATCGTTTCCAGCGGTCTTTGTGGCGCAAGGTGTAGCGTGGTCCTCTTGGAAAAAGGTAGTAAAGGGATGGGAGCAACACGGCTTTCAAGATGTTGGAGCGTATGTTGCTGTGAGCATCGTAGATATAATCGAATTTCTCGGCTTTCAGTTGACGGGCCATTTGTAGTAAACCTTTGAATCCCGTTTTCTTATCGAATCCCCATACCCGGTTGATGCGTTTATCCATGTTAAGAAAGGAACCCATGTCTTTTCGGGCAATCCAGTGGATTTCGGCATTGGGGAAATGGTTCTTGATGCCGTTTACGACATTCATGCATTGGATGATGTCTCCGATGGAGCTGAACCTGATAATGAGAAATTTAGCCATATCTAAAACGAATTTGCAACAAAAGTAATAAAAATGTAGTTTATCTATCGTAAAAAGAACTATTTTCGTGTTCAGATCATAAAAAGTAATATCATGAAGAAACACATACCTAACTTGATTACCTGTATGAACGTTACGTCCGGTACGGTGGCCATTTATGCCGCTTTTCACGGGCATTTGTATCTTGCTGCCTGGCTCGTGATTCTGGCGATGGTATTCGATTTCTTTGATGGTTTCGCTGCTCGTTTGTTGCACGTGAAGTCGGAAATGGGCAAGGAACTGGATTCCTTGGCCGACATGGTTAGTTTCGGGGTGATGCCTTCCGTGATGGCTTTTTTCTTGATTCGCGATCTGGGGTATAGTGGTGGTGGATTGTTTACCGTAAATTCTTGGCAGGGAGCGTTTATGTACGTGCCGTTTCTGGTTCCGGCTTTCTCGGCTTATCGCTTGGCTAAGTTCAATCTGGATGTGCGACAAACTCATTCGTTTATCGGTTTGCCGACCCCGTCGAACGCATTGTTTTGGGTGATGTTGGTATTTACCCGTTATTATCAGGAAGAGTTTTTCACGGCGATGTGGGGTAAGCCGTGGTTGTTGGCTCTTTTCGCCTTAGTGCTGTCCATTTTGCTGATCAGTGAAATCCCGATGTTCTCGTTGAAGTTAACCAGCTTTTCGTGGAACGGGAATGCTCTTTTATATTGTTTCTTGGGAGCTGTAATAATCGGTTTTGTCGTTTGGGGTGTGAAAGCGTTATCTTGTATGATACCCGTTTATATCTTGATTTCTTGTTATGATTTCAAGAGGGTGTGGAATTGGAGATTTTGGGGGATACTTGTGGTGCTTTTCCTGTTACTGAAATGGGCGGCAGCGTTTATCGTTTTCCCGGCTTATTTGATTGTGCTTATCGTGAAATTGACAGCCCGGGCAGATCAATAGCCGGGTCATAATCCACGAAGTCATAGTTCGGAGAGATCACGGCAGGGGCTTCCACGATGATTGTTTTGTTTTTCACCGGGGAGGGTTGTATGTTTGTCATGTTCGTCATTCCGTCTCCTTGGAATATGTCCTGTTGGGAGATCACCACGATTCCGGCCACGACGGCTGCCGATAAACCGAATTTGAATAAACGGGTAACGAGGTTACCGGATTCGGTGTTAATCAGTTCATCTTGAGTTTTACGGATCTTTTTCCCGTTGATAGTTACCAAAGGCAAGGATTCCATACCGATCACGTCCGGCAGGAAGTTGTGGTTCTTGGATTCGAAGAGAACGTTGAACCGGCGGTCGACCGAAAAGGTTCCGATTGTTCCGAAGTCTACTTTTTGTTTCTGGTTCAAGCGTACCTTGATTTCTTCACAAAATAGAGCCAGACGTCGTTGCGCTTTCTCGTAATCAATCTGTTCTTTACGTGCGATCCAATCAATCAGAAGACCGTCATTTTGTTTCAGGTGCTTGTTGAACATGACTTTTTTAGACGGGGGAACGATGGTTCCCGTTTTCTCGTTGATGCTTGCGGACGTGTAGTCACAAATGAACCCTCCGAATCCCGGAACGATCACGCAATCATGTAGATAGAGTAATTCTTCGATATGTTCAACATATTTATTCATACCGCAAAGGTAAGAAAAAACGTAAGGTTGTCAAACTCATTTTAGGCATTTCGGATTATTATTATTTACTTTGCTGTGTCTATTGCAGACACTCAGAATGTTATAAATTGAGATAAAATTATTGGCGTATGAAAATTTTTGTGACAGGAGGTACAGGGTATATAGGTTCCCACACGGTAGTCGAACTTCAGAAAAATGGTTATGATGTAATTATTGCTGACAATCTCGTGAATTCGAGTATGGACGTGCTGGACGGAATAGAAAAGATCTCGGGGATACGTCCCGAGTTTGAAGAGATAGACCTTACTGATGGGGAGGTTACACGGGATTTCTTTGCCCGCCATTCGGATATACGGGCCGTGATTCATTTTGCCGCTTTGAAGGCCGTGGGTGAGTCGGTGAACAAGCCTTTGGAGTATTATTTCAATAATTTGAACTCTTTGATGAACGTGTTGACTTGTATGCGGGAATTTAAGGTGCCGAATTTGGTGTTTTCTTCTTCCTGTACGGTGTACGGGCAGGCCGATGTGTTGCCAGTAACGGAAAAAACACCTCGTCATGAGGCTGAATCTCCTTACGGGAACACGAAGGTGATGAGTGAAGATATTATTCGGGATCTGATGCGAGTGGAACCTGACATGAAAGCTCTGGCATTGCGCTATTTTAACCCGATCGGGGCTCATCCGACAGCGTTTATCGGAGAGTTACCCAATGGAGTACCCAATAATTTGATTCCTTATTTGACACAAACGGCTATCGGGATTCGTGAGCAATTGAGCGTGTTCGGTGACGATTACAACACGCCGGATGGTTCTCCGTTACGCGACTATATTGACGTGGTGGATCTGGCTCAGGCGCACGTGGTAGCTATCCGTCGGTTGTTGGAAGGGAAGAATAAGAAGAATTACGAGTTTTTCAATATCGGTACGGGAAAGGCGCTTTCCGTGCTGGAAATTATTCACGCTTTTGAGCGTGCAACCGGAGTAAAAGTGAATTACAAGGTCGTGGGACGCCGTGCTGGGGACATCGAGAAGGTTTGGGCCGATACGACTTTGGCCAATAATGAGCTGGGATGGAAGGCTGTCACGCCGATCGAGGAGACTCTGGCAAATGCTTGGAAATGGCAGAAAGCATTGGATAAGTAAAAAAGGTGGGATTTCCCCACCTTTTTTAGTCTTTATTCTACCGTCACGGATTTAGCCAAGTTCCTTGGCATATCCACGTTGCAACCTCGCATCACAGCAATGTGATAGGAGATGAGCTGTAACGGAATCACGTTCAGAAGTGGGGAAAGATATTCCAGTGTTTCAGGAATTTCGATCACGTGTTCCGCCAGTTTTTTCACTTGTGCATCGTTATCGTTGACAAGAGCGATCACGTGTCCTTTACGGGACTGGATCTCTTTGATGTTGGAAACGATCTTGTCGTAATAGTTGTCATTCGTGGCGATGGCAAAAACCGGCATGTTCTCGTCGATTAAAGCGATCGGGCCGTGTTTCATTTCCGCTGCCGGGTAACCTTCCGCATGGATATAAGAAATCTCCTTCAGTTTTAGCGCACCTTCTAGGGCAACCGGGAATTGACAACCTCTTCCTAGGTAAATGGCGTTCGTAGAGTCCTTGTAAATAGCTGCTATCTCCTTGATCTTGTCATTCTTTTCCAGAATCGCTTTCACCTTGTCCGGTAAGTTATACAGTTCGTTGATATATTTTTTGTACAGTTCGTCGGATAATGTTCCCTTGCGGTGGCCGATCTGTAAGGCCATCATGGCCAACACGGATATTTGAGCCGTGAATGCTTTCGTGGAGGCGACCCCAATTTCCGGACCTGCATGAGTGTAAACCCCTGCATCGGTTTCTCGGGCGATACTTGATCCCACGACATTACAGATTCCGATAACCGTGGCCCCGTGTGCTTTGGCATACTTGATGGCTGCCAGTGTGTCGGCCGTTTCACCACTCTGTGAAATGGCGATAACGATGTCGTTGGCGTCCACGATCGGGTTACGGTATCGGAATTCCGACGCGTATTCCACTTCTACCGGGATTCGGGTGAATTCTTCAAAGATGTATTCGCCTACCGTTCCGGCGTGCCATGACGTACCGCAACCGATAATGATAATGCGATGGGCGTTGACCATTTTCGGGATAATCTCAGAGATACCCCCCAGATAGATCTCCGATGCCTCGGCATTCACGCGTCCGCGGATCGTGTCGTATATTGAATTTACCTGTTCAAAAATCTCTTTCAACATGAAATGCGGGAAACCGCCTTTCTCGATTTTCTCGATGTCGATGTCCACTTGCTGAATACTTAATGAAACAGGGGTGTTTTTGATCGTTTTCAAGATCATTTCGTCCCTCTTCAAGATGGCAACATCGTCATCGTTTAAGTAGATCACGTTTTTCGTGTATTCCACGATGGGTGTTGCATCCGAGGCCACGAAATATTCACTTTGGCCCACGCCGATCACGAGCGGGCTACCTTTTCTTGCCACCACGAGCTGGTCCGGTTCATTCTTGCATAAAACAACCAGTCCATATGCCCCGATAACCTTGGTCAAAGCGAGACGCACGGCATTCTCTGCGTTGACTTGGCCTTTCGTGTAAATGTACTCGATCAGGTTTGCCAGTACTTCCGTGTCAGTTTCACTTTGGAATGAATAGCCTCTGGCCTGTAATTTTTCCTTTAATAAAGCGTGATTTTCGATAATCCCGTTGTGGACGATGGAGAAAAGACCGTTCATAGAAGTATGGGGGTGAGCGTTCGCATCATTTGGTTCCCCGTGGGTAGCCCAGCGAGTATGTCCCATACCGATCGTTGCGCTGGTGTCTTCCAGTTCCATGTGATGTTCCAGGTCTTGCACCCTTCCCTTGCATTTGTAAACTTGGATGTTATTATTATGGATTAACGCGATTCCGGCAGAGTCATATCCCCGGTATTCCAGGCGTTTCAGACCGTTAATTAAGATCGGACAGGCTTCTTTGGGCCCGATGTATCCTACAATACCACACATAAATGTTATGTTTTAATGATTTATATTAATGAAAACAAGCGGCATAACAACCATTGCCGCTTGTTTATATTTTGTTATTCAATAATCTTGTCGAAAAAGTCGGAATAAGCCTCGATGTAACTTTGTTCGCCCGGGTATTCCAAGGTAGGTTTCTTCAGATCGGTGGCAAAGGTACGGAGTTCATCGTCCACGTCTTTGTGGTTAAAAATGATTCCGTCAGCGTATTGGAATGCCAATTTATTAATATTCGTGTATGTCGGGTCTTTTAAAAGTGCCACGTCTTTCCGGGCAACCCCTTCCGTGATCGCTTTTTCCCCGAATTTTTCATCTAGTTTCCCCTCGAATTTGTCGTTATAAGTAGAGAATACTACTTTCGTTTTGGAGAAAACAGGGTCATCATGATATTCTTTTTTCAGGTAAAGAGGAACCAGTGCGGTGAACCATCCTTGGCAATAGATCAAGTCAGGAGCCCATCTTAGTTTGCGCACGGTTTCGAATACTCCCCGGGCGAAAAAAATAGATCTTTCGTCGTTGTCCGGGAAAAAGTTTCCTTCCTCGTCGGAGATCGTGTGCTTACGTTGAAAATAATCCTCGTTGTCGATGAAATAAACCTGCATCCGTGCAGCTTGGATCGAGGCAACCTTGATGATTAGCGGATGATCCGTGTCGTTGATGATCAGGTTCATTCCGGAAAGGCGAATTACCTCGTGAAGTTGATTTCGTCTTTCGTTGATGCAGCCGTAACGGGGCATGAATGTTCTAATCTCTTTACCTTTGTCTTGTATCCCTTGAGGTAGATATCTTCCAATATTTGCCATTTCTGATTCCGGCAGATAAGGAACTATCTCTTGAGAAATGAATAAAACTCTTTTTTTAGCCATAACTACTACTTTTCCCAAAAACCATACAAAGATAGGCATTTTGGTTCAGATTTCAAAACTACTTTAGAATAAACCTCTCTCGAAATAAACCACTTGAATCTTAAAAACGATGCGGAGTATAGGATTTTTGACTGAAAATTTTGCTTTTATGATAGATTTATATAACATTGCGAAACTCTTTTTAGGCTGTAAATTAGGGGAAGACTGTACTATGGCGTGGCATAGTACAGTCTTCCCCTAATTTACAGCCTAAAAAG
>OIXA01005539.1_pt1 | contig 11211 bp, 7 predicted proteins | sample 1587721 | NCBI WGS metagenome assembly OIXA01 (sample SAMEA3888900, study PRJEB22519) | human gut metagenome | biome: human gut; feature: human-associated habitat; material: faeces | place: Denmark | collected 2013 | reverse complement strand
TTCATCCAGCCATGCGTCTACATCTTTGTTTGCATAACCTGAAGTGTTGTTTGCAGATGTACTGTACCAGTTCTCACGAAGATAGTTTTCCGGATCTCCTGTATTGGCAACAAGCACGTTCCAGATCAGCAGGTCATACTGTGAAGAATCACGACGGTCAAGAAGTGTCTCGTAGGATACACAGTCAAGCTTGATGTTGATGCCGATCTCTTTGAGACTTGCCTGAGCTGCCTGTGCATATACACCAAGCTCTGCACGGCTGTCATAGTATACGAAGGTAAGCTCCAGCGGCTCTCCGTCCGGAGTTTCAACATAGCCATCACCGTCGGTATCTTTGTATCCTGCATCTTCAAGAATCTTCTTTGCTCCATCTGGATCATAGGAGTTCTCATCGTTCAGATCATCATATCCATAATCCAGTGTCGGAGGTACCGGTGCTTTTCCAGGTGTTGCGCCGCCTTCAAGCAGAACACTTGTATAGGTTTCTTTGTCAAGTCCGCGGAGAAGCGCCTGACGAAGCGCCTGATCTCCAAGTGCACCGTTTTCATTCATAAATGCATAAGTGGAACGAAGGGATTCTAGGGACTGGATAGTGTAGTTATCATTTCCTTCAAATTCAAATACGTTTTCTGTCTTTAAGTTATAAGCCACATCGATCTCACCGGACTGCAGAGCCATGGAACGAGTGGTCTGATCACCGATGATACGCAGTGTCACGCTGTCATTCGGAACCTCTCCGTCCCAGTAGTATTCATTGCGGACAACGACGGTATCTCCGTCCGGATCAAAGGACTGGAATGCGTACGGACCTGTACATACCGGACCTTCTGTCGCAATGTTGGAATTATCAATGCTTGTATCCATGATCAGAAACAGCGGATCAGCCAGACAGCCTGCCATATTCGCGTTTGCTCTGTTCAGATTGAAGATGACATTCTGACCATCAACATCAATACCTGCAATGTCAAAGAACTCCGGTACACGGTTTGACATTTCCATAGTACGCTCCAGGGATGCTTTTACAAGCTCTGGTGTCATATCGTTGCCATTTGAGAATTTAACGCCCTCACGAATGGTAAATGTCCATGTTTTTCCATCTTCACTGTTGGTCCACTCTGTTGCAAGACATGGTACCATGTTTCCTTCCTCGTCAAACTTGGTAAGTCCCTGTCCAACACCGTAACGGGAAATTACCCAGCTGAAATACTGCTCTGTCGGCTCCAGTGTATCTGCAAAGCTTGTTACTCCGATGGTGATTTCCTTATCACTTTTTTTGTCACCCTTTGCCTGAGCCACTGTTGTCATGGAAAAAGTCATCATACATGCAAGTGTAGCAGCCAGCACTTTTTTAACTACATTATTTCTCATTTCATCCTCCTAAAGATAATATACTGATCATATGGTGTTGGTTTGTTACAGAGTTGTTTTATTGATCCTGGCGCGGATCCAGTACATCACGGATGCTGTCTCCAAGCATGTTGAAAACAACAACACAGATCACGATAGCGATACCAGGGTAGATCATAAGCCATGGCGCTTTTGCCATGTAGGTCCTTCCTTCATTCAGCATCAGTCCCCATTCCGGTGTCGGCGCGGTTGCACCAAATCCCAGGAATGAAAGGGAAGCCAGCTCCAGCATCATAGTTCCGATATCTGCTGCCGCAGTTACCACCATCTGGGTTACCATGTTGGGAAGAATGTGTACAAGAAGAATTTTCCAGGTCTTTGTTCCGTTTACTATAGCTGCCTCTATGTAAAGACTCTTCTTGACTTTCAAGACCATACTTCGTGCAAGACGGGCATATTTTGTCCAGCTTACAGCCGCAATGGAAATAACGGCATTGACCAGGTTTGGTCCAAGCATACCGGCAATGGCAATGGCCAGTACAAGCCCAGGGAAGGAGATCATCATATCTGCGATACGCATGATCACTGCATCCACAACGCCGCCGAAATATCCGGCAATAACTCCTAAAAATGTACCGATGACAAAGATCACTGCAACCAGACATAAGGTCATGATCAGAGAGGTTCTTGTTCCGAAGATAACACGGGAAAGAAGATCTCGTCCAAGCTTATCCGTTCCGAACGGATGAGCGGAGCTTGGCTCCTGCAGTGATTCGGTCATAACTGCATTCAGTGGATCATATGGTGAGAGCTGCGGCGCAAAGATCGCAATTCCGATCACCACGAGACCCAGAATGAAGAAAAGAGTGAACTGTTTATTTTCTTTGAATGTTCGTAATACCTTTTTCAATTATCTATCCTCCTTAAGTCTTGGATCGAGATAAGTATAGGACAGATCCACAAGCAGGTTGATGCACATATAAAGGATAGCGATCCAGAGTACATAGCCCTGTACAAGAGGATAGTCACGACAGGAAATCGCCTTTACTGCCATATTTCCCATTCCAGGCCAGTTGTAAATGATCTCTACAACTGCAGTACCTCCCAGAAGACTTCCAAGGGAAAGTCCCAACAGCGTTACCAGCGGAAGCATAACATTAGGAAGGACGTGTTTCCAGAGAATGACGCTTTCCTTGATTCCACGCATTCTTGCACCTGTGACATAATCCTGATGAAGTTCCTCCAGCACTGCACTTCTTACCTGTCTGGTATATTTTGCAGACATGGCAAGTGCAAGAGTCAGCGCCGGGAGGATCATGGATTTAAAATCCGTACTGCCTCCTGCAACATTGATCCAGCGAAGCTGAACACCAAAGATGCTGAGAAGGATCAGGCCCAGCCAGAAGCTTGGAACAGATACTCCCACAAAGGTAATTCCTCTCACAAAATAATCCGGGAATTTGTTCTGATATACAGCGGCCAGGATTCCAAGCGGTATGGAAATAATGACCATCATCAGAAGTGCCAGCAACGACATCCTCAGCGTCGGCCAGAAACAGGATACCAGTTTATCTGTTACCGGCATTTTGAAAGAATAGGACTGTCCCATATCTCCTGTAACAACACCCTTCAGCCAGGAACCATACTGCACGAGAAAGGGCTGATCAAGGCCAAGCTCATGTCTTGTCTGTTCCAGAAGCTCTGGTGTAGGAAGATTACCACACTCTGTCAGCATGATCTCCGCAGGATCACCAGGTGACAGGTAGGTCAGTCCAAATGTGAAAAAGCTGATTCCAAATAATACAATGATGATCTGGAGAAATCTTTTTCCTACTTGTTTCTTTGTCACGTTTTACTCCTTTCCTCATTTGATGCGATTTTAACATTGCCGTTTTAATTTAGTTAGATAAAAGAAACTATTGGATTCTTAATATGCAGAATATGCATGGAATTTTAGAAAATTTGCACGAAAAAAGCCCGTGACGAAATACGGGCACACAAAATAAATATGCTTCCTATCTTCCGTAAGAATCATTTTAAAACAATTGCAAGCAGGTCTCCTGACTTAGGATCCTTACCCTCAGACACCTTCCCGGTCTATTTCTCACGCACTCGACCAGTGGTACTTTGTCTGAGGATTTCCCCTTACAGTGACGGGATCGTACCGGATTTACACCGGTTTCCCTATTAATCCTCTCAGAACTTACAACGGCTGATGTGAAAATCAGCAAATGCTGTCAAATTACTGCAACATTATATGATAAAACTATAGTTTATGTCTATGGAAAAATGTTATATTTTTAGAAAACTCATAAATTTTGTTAAAGATGCTTGAATTGTATATATCCCCCATGGGGGATTTGACAATTGGATTTATCTGATCTGCTAAAAAAACACGGATTTTACCTCGCTATTTTTACAAATAGAATAGCAAATGGTAAAACCCGGTTTTCTTACTGTTTCAATATGATTTCAGACAGAAGCGTTCTGAAAAGGTTGTTTACTATCAGGTCAGAGTCTCCGTGATCGCTGCATATGCGATCATTGGTCCGTCTTCAATAATGTTCAGACTGGCTGTCTGATAAAGTACGACTCCGTTTTCAGTTGCAATAGATGTGTAAAGTAAATTTCCATAGTAATCTCTCAGTTCACCCAATTCTTCTCCCTTAAAGAAGTACTCTCCAGGCTTCTTGGATGGATACCAGCATCCGGTTTACGGCGCATATTCATAGACTACATTTTCAAGAAGCATCTGACGGTAATGCTTCAGACCATGACATTTCTTTCCCTGGAGATGAAAAACAAGGTGACGGACGTCTCTTTTATCCTGTTCTACTTCCTCCCAGGTCCAGTAGCTGTGTCCGCCTCTTTCGATGAGAATACTTGGAATTCCAAGAGAAGAAGCATAATTGTAGGCGCCACCTGTGGCGGTTGTGGAACGGACCACATATTTTACGCCGATATGCCGTGCCATATGTAATGATTTCTCTGCTGTCTTTTCATCTACAACCCCTACATAATAAACATAGGGATGAAGCTGTTCGAACCCATCTCCGCTATGCAGGTCGATATAATAATCTGCTATGGAAAAAAGCTTTGTCACTATAGCATAGGCAATACGATCTGCAGCTGTTCCCTCAGGATCTCCGGGGAAAACGCGGTTCAGGTTCTTGCCATCCTCATAGACCAGACTCATGGTGCGATGCTCAAAGCCACTGACATTGACCAGTGGAACGATGATCACATTTCCCTTCAGTTCTTCCGGTTGAAATTCTTTTGCAAGTTCCATTGCCGCCTGGATTCCTACATACTCCGCACTGTGTATTCCCGCTGTGATCAGTATCGTCGGTCCGTCTTTCACTCCGCATATCACAGTTGCCGGCATTGCTATGCCGTATCCTGTGATCTTAATTTTCCCCTGTGCCTTCTCTCCTTTTTCAATCACCCAGTCATCAATTTTGATCATTGGTTGTTTCCCTTTTCCTTTTTTATATTTCCGCACTTTTGACGATAAGTATATCATGCCTAACCGAAATTGTACATATTCTTTTAAGATTCCGGGAAAACAGAAAAAAGCTTTCGTAACCGTTCATTCTGATCCGACGTACAAAAGCTTTTTTCCTGAATGATATATAATTTATCTTTTTACCAATTCTTTGGTGATTTCTTCCCAGCTGACTCCTTTTTCCACCATAAGTACCATCATATGATAAAGAAAATCTGAAATTTCGTATTTAATCTCTTCTTTATCTGGATTTTTGGCTGCAATGACGATCTCTGTGCATTCTTCACCGACTTTTTTCAAAATCTTGTCGATTCCTTTATCAAAAAGATAATTGGTATAGGAACCTTCCTTTGGATGTTCTTTTCGGTCAGTGATCACATCATACACATTCTGGAACACGTGAAGAGGATTGGTATCATCGTACTCCTTTTTCATCAGCGGTTTGAAGAAACAAGTACGGTTTCCTGTATGGCAGGCTGCGCCCACCTGCTCCACTTTGGCAAGGATCGTATCATTATCACAGTCAATAGTAAGAGACTTTACATACTGTACGTGGCCGGATGTCAGACCTTTGGTCCAGAGCTCATTCCGGCTGCGACTCCAGTATGTCATTTTTCCAAGCTTCAATGTTGTGTTAAAAGCAAGCTCATTCATATAGGCCAGCATCAGTACTTCATCCGTCCGGTAATCCTGGACAATAACCGGAACCATTCCGTCACTGTTTAATTTAAAGTCCGACCATGCAATATTACTTTTATATGTGTTTACCGGAATTCCGGCTTCTTCGCAGGTCTCCTTAAATGTATGCAGATCATTTTCAAGACTGCTTACATAAGCACCGCAAAGTCCGGACACAGCTGGTTCTCCTAAAAGCTCCAGAACGTTCTCAGATCTGTTTTCATCGGTATGAAGAACAATGGAAATCTGAGAAATCTCTGCAATTTCATTTTCGACAGTGTCCAAAGCCAGAACAGTGTCTGCATATGTTTCGATCAGATCCTGATTTTCTGTGAATTCTCTCAGATCAGAGATGCTGATCATCATACGCTCTTTTCCAAAGCGCCGGGATACTTCTTCCAGAAGCTTGATATTATTCTCTTTCGAAAAATTCAGTACAACTTTGGCACATCCCGCATAGATCAGCTTTTTTACATCTTCCATACGTTTGATATTTCCCGCTGCGATCACCGGGATCTCAGATACCTGACAGATATCACGGATTTTTCCGATCGCACGGTCATGCTCTGCATCTGCGGAAGAAAAGTCAAATACCAGAAGCTCATCTGCTCCATTGTCGCCGTAAAATTTTGCAAGTGTCTCTACATTTCCATCTCCGAAAAGATTTCTCTGTCCAAATCCGGTTACCGCCTTTTCTGAATGAAGATAAAGGCATGGAATCAACTGTTTGTTCATAAGTGTTCTCCTTCTGTATCAGAGGCTTCCCTTGGTAGAAAGCACGTCTGTGATCCGGGAATCGTACTGTGTGGCTGCATCAAGGGCTTTCGCAAAGCTTTTAAACATGGCCTCTGCCACATGATGGCTGTTTCCTCCGGAAAGAACCTTGATGTGAAGATTCATTGCTGCGGAATAGGATACTGCATAAAAGAATTCCTTTACCATCTCTGTAGCCATATCTCCTATTTTTTCCGTAGAAAACTCTGCATCCCATCCAAGATAAGGTCTTCCGGAAAGATCTACTGCGCAGAGCACAAGCACTTCATCCATAGGAAGGATACAGCTGCCGTAACGTTTGATCCCTTTTTTGTCGCCAACTGCCTCACGGATAGCGTTTCCAAGGACGATCCCTGTATCTTCAATGGTGTGATGATCATCTACATTCAGATCACCATGGACTCTCAGCGTAAGATCATACAGTCCATGGCGCGTAAAACCGTCCAGCATATGGTCAAAAAAGCCAATACCTGTATCAATATCGGAACTTCCTGTTCCATCAATATTCAGTTGCAGACGTATCTGCGTTTCTTTTGTGTTTCTTTCGATCAGTGCTTCTCTTGCCATTATTCGTTCTCCTTGTCCTCTTCCTCAAAACGGACTGCAATGGAATTTGCGTGTGCAGTCAGCTGTTCCGATGTGGCAAACTGGATGATGTCCTTGTGGATCTTTCGGAGTGCTTCCCTGGAATAATATACAATACTGGATTTTTTGATAAAATCATCTACAGAAAGTGCGGAGAAAAATTTCGCGGTCCCATTGGTAGGAAGTACATGGTTCGGTCCTGCAAAATAATCTCCAAGAGGCTCAGAGCTGTACTGACCGATAAAGATCGCACCCGCGTTGCGGACTTTCATCATATCTTCGAATGGATTTCTGGTAACGATCTCCATGTGCTCAGAAGCGATCTCATTGGCAGCCTCAATAGCTTCATCCATATCCTCAGCGATCAGGATGTAGCCAAAATTCTCAAGAGATTTCTCAATGATCGCTTTTCTCGAAAGTTTCTCCACGAAACCTCTGACTTCTTTATCAACCTGGTCTGCGAATTCCTCGCTTGTTGTGATCAGGATCGCAGATGCCATCTCATCATGCTCTGCCTGTGAGAGAAGGTCAGCTGCAACAAATCTTGGATTTGCAGTCTCATCAGCAATAACCATAATTTCACTAGGGCCTGCTACGGAATCAATGCTTACATAACCAAATACAGCCTTTTTTGCAAGTGCAACATAAATATTACCAGGTCCCACAATCTTATCAACCTTAGGAACCGATGCTGTGCCGTATGCCATAGCTGCTATGGCCTGTGCACCGCCGACTTTGTAAATCACATCGACACCGGCTTCTTTTGCAGCAACAAGTGTTGTCGGATATACTTTGCCTTCTTTATCAGGAGGAGTACACATAACAATCTGTTCAACTCCTGCAACCTTTGCCGGCATTACATTCATAAGAACTGACGAAGGATATGCTGCCTTTCCGCCAGGCACATATACACCTACTCTTGATAATGCTGTAACTTTCTGTCCGAGAATTGTTCCATCCGGCTTAGAATCAAACCAGCTGTACTGTTTCTGTTTTTCATGATAATCACGGATATTTACAAGTGCTTTTCTTATAACATCAAGAAGCTTGTCATCTACAAGTGAATATGCCTCATCAATATCTTCCTGTGTCACAACAATATTTGAAGGATTAATATCTGCCTTATCAAAATTTCTTGTATATTCAAATAAAGCATCATCGCCTCTTGATTTTACATTTGCAAGTATATCCGCAACGGCACTTTCAAACTTTCCATAGCTGTTAGGACTTCTCTTTAAAAGATTTTCAAGTATGTTTGATTTACTTTCCTTAGTCAGTTTAACAATTCTCATATTATTTTCTCCATTCCGCAGTTGTCTGCTCATTAACAATTTTCCATATATTTACGCAAATCTGAAAGAATCTTGTTAATTCTTTCATTTTCCATTTTCATGCTTACCTGATTAACAACAACTCTTGCTGAGAGCGGACATATTTCCTCAAGAACCTCAAGCCCGTTTTCACGAAGCGTCGCACCTGTCTCAACGATATCAACGATAACTTCTGCAAGACCGACAATCGGTGCAAGTTCAACAGAGCCGTTAAGCTTGATAATCTCAACTGTCTGATGCTTTTTATTGTAAAAATAGTCTTTTGCAATGTTAGGATATTTTGAAGCAACACGTATAAGCTCATGGTGCTGCAATTTTTCTTTCGCAGATGATGGACCACATACACACATTTTACAGTTGCCCACCTTTAAATCATATACTTCATAAAGCGTACGGCCTTCTTCAAGAAGCGTATCTTTTCCGACAATTCCTATATCTGCGGCACCATATTCAACATATGTAGGTACATCTGACGGTTTTGCAAGGAAAAACTTTAATCCAAGTTCTTCATTGGTGAATATAAGTTTCCTTGTATTTTCGTCTTTCATTTCATCACATGTAATGCCAATATGTTCAAATATCTCTAACGCTTTCTTAGCAAGACGACCCTTTGAAAGTGCAATTGTAATATATCTCATTAATACTTACCTCCAAGCAGCTGTTCTACAGTAATATTTTTTGTGCAGTTATCTTTTACATCAGTAGTCTGTACTGTAAGACCCAGAAATTCTGCAGATGAAACATCTGCATTTGTACAGTCCGGAAGAAATACTGCATTGGCAAGCTGTGAGTCAGCCGCATATTCAACATACTGCTCTTTAGTCTTTTCAGAATTACATGATGTCATGCATACACGTATGCCTTTCTTTCTTAATGAATCTGCCACCGATACCGCCTGTGAAAGATTTTGAGAGTTGTATACAAGAAGTGTTCCATCAATATCAACAGGAATATCTATATTCTGTCTTGTTATTGCAGCCATGAGACTGTCGAGTGTTATAGAAAAACCTATGGCTGCCTTTTCACGTCCGAACTGTCCGACAAGCTTATCATAACGACCGCCGCCGATTACAGGCTCGCCTGTCCCAAATGTATATGCATGAAATACAATTCCTGTATAATATGCATGATTACTAAGTTCACCAAGATCAAACGAAACATATTTATCCGCACCTGTAATCCGGCAAAGATTGTATAATGCATACAATCTGTCAATTGCTGCGAGACACTCCTTATTATCAGTGAGTGCTTTTGCTTTCTCAAGGACATCAACAGAGCCAAATAACTGTGGAAGTGCAAGTAAAACATCAGCTATATGTTTATCGATATTTAATGATTCAAGAAGTTCTTCAACGCCAAGAAAATTCTTTTCCTGTATAAGTGATACGAGATTTTCCTCATCATCACCGCTGATTCCCGCTTCATCGAGCAACCCCTTAAAATAAGACACATTACCAATCTCAACCTGAAATTCAGTAAGACCTGCATTTTTCATACAGTCTATAACCATTGAAATTATCTCAAAATCAGCATCAATTGAAGAATCACCGATAAGCTCTGCACCTACCATTGTATTTTCCTTTAATTTGCCCTGATAATACTTGCTCACATTAATAAATGTATTGCCTGCATAACACAGTTTGACCGGCAGGAGGTTATCTGCATAATACTTTGCTGCCGTTCTTACTATTGAAGGTGTCATATCAGGTCTTAGAACGAGTGTATTGCCATATCTGTCAAAGAGTTTGAACATTTCATTAGATGGCACACTGCCTCGCTCTTTGCTAAAAACATCAAAAAATTCTATTGTTGGTGTCTGAATGTCATTGTAACCATATTTAAGGCAGACATCGTGCAGTCTTTCCTGAATCACCGACTTTCTGGCACATTCACCATTATAAATATCCCGTACGCCCTCAGGTGTATGTAATAAATCTCTCTTCATATAAAATCTCCATTCCTGCGTCTGCCACTTTATCGTGGTAACGTGATAATTCGCAAAACTGTTCAGATTATACAGGATAACAATCTTAATGTCAACTTATTTCACCGTGTAAATGTTCACGATAAATAATATAATGATTGTGTCCTCTCTCATGTGCGATATCAAATGCACGATAAAGTTTTTTCTTTACAAGTTCCATCGTTATGCCATTTTGCGGATATCTTGCAATTCCAATAGAAAAAGTAAGATTTTTCTTTCCGTTCATCAGAAGCACATTCCATGCAATCTGGTTTCTAAGTGACTCAAGAAATGAACGTAAGTTTACTTCTGAATTAATATCACGAATTGCAATGCATATCAGATTATGTTCAATCTCACATACTATTCCTCTGTATGAAATCATCTGCTTTGCAGTCTGTAATGCTGTATAAAGAATACTGTCCGCATATTCTTTTCCTGCCTCTGCCGTCATTACGTCAAGGTCATCTATCTCTAGAAGCATAAGCGAGAATTCACATGCCGGATTATATTGTATATTATTATCGCAGAACTGCTCAATATCAGCCGACGTAAAATAACTTCCTGCTTTTTCAAAATTGTAAGTTGTAACGCTCTGGTAGCCCTGTGAATTAGTAAGATTGCGTATACTGGCAACAGCTTTGGCCGGCTTATTTTCACTGTAAATAGTTGTGACCTTTAATTCTATCAGGTCATACTCAGCTTTCTTTGTAAGCATATTAGTCTTAAATCTGTGAGTATATGAAACCGTGCCTTTTTTCATATCAGCAACAAATGCATTATACTCATCAATTGTATCATCTGAAATAAGATGCTCATCTTCCATCTTTGATGTAAGTTCAGATATATCCATATCAATTATGTTATGTATTTCATTGTCAATGAAATTATTTATCTTAAAGTTATGGGTTTTATAATCATAAATAAAGAACAGTTCATTTTCCATTGCAAGAAGATGCCTGAAACTCTGCATATTATTTTGAAGTGTTGCATTCTGTTTTTTCAATGCAAGTATATCCGATGCAGAC
>OIXA01005532.1_pt1 | contig 11220 bp, 12 predicted proteins | sample 1587721 | NCBI WGS metagenome assembly OIXA01 (sample SAMEA3888900, study PRJEB22519) | human gut metagenome | biome: human gut; feature: human-associated habitat; material: faeces | place: Denmark | collected 2013 | reverse complement strand
TCTTGACGTTTTCCAGATCCTCCGGCGGGATGCCGCGGCCCTGATCGATGATCTCCACAAAGGCCTTGTACTCCCCTGCCCACAGCTTGACCGTAATACGCCCGCCGGGGGCAGAGTATTTGATGGCATTGTCCAGAATATTGATGAACACCTGCCGCAGACGATCCGGGTCGGCGTAGACAGGGATCATCTCCTCCGGCTCGGTGTAGTGGAGCAGCAATCCCTCCTGCCGGATACGCGCCTCGCAGAAGAGCACCGCATCGGTCAGCTCTGCCACCAAGTCCAGCGGGCGGCACTCCATGCGGATGCGTCCGTTCTGCAAACGGCTGAAATCCAGCAGCTCCTCTACCATATTGTTCAGCCGCCCGGTCTCGTTGTTGATGATCTCCAGCCCCTTGCGGTAGTTCTCGTCGGTGGGGTCGTCCAGAGTCATCAGCGTCTCCACCCAGCCCCGGATAGAGGTAAGCGGGGTGCGCAGCTCGTGGGACACCGAGCTGATGAACTCGTTCTTCATCTTTTCGGTCTCTTCCAGTCCCTCGGCCATCTGGTTGATTGTGCCGCGCAGCCGGTCCACCTCGTCGTGGGGGTCACCGGTCAGGGGCAGACGCACGTCCAACTCGCCCCGGGCGATGCCGGCGGCGGTGCGTTCCACCTGCCCCAGCGGCACCACGATGCCCCGCACGAAGTACAGCCCGGACATGATCGTAAACAGCAAGATTGCCATCGCAATGAACACACTGATGATGATGGCGTTTTTGACCTGCCGCTCCACCAGCGCTAGGCTGGTGACCAGCCGCAGCGCGGCCACGTCCTCGGCGTCATAGGGCACCAGCGAGCAGGCCGCCATGACTACCTCGCCGGACTGGGTGCGGTACACCGCCACGCCCAGACCATCCGGGCCGTTGAGCGCCTGTTCAAAGTCCTTACTGCTGACAATGCCCTCCGCGTCCGTGCCGCTGGAGGAGGCAATGACGCCGCCGTAGCTGTCCAGCAGCATGAACTCGTATTTATCCTTATCGGCAAACTGTTCCACCATGCGCCGCAGCGCCAGACTGCGGCTGGCGGCGGCGCTTTGGGCGGTATCGCCGGTATACATTTTCAGCTGACCGGTCACCGAGGAGAACCGCCGGTACATGATCTGCTGCACACTGCTGTAATAGCCCCGGGTATAGCTGTACAGGAACATTGCCTCGGCCAGCAGCACCACCAGTACGGTGATCAGCAGGTTGCCCCGCAGCCAGCGGCGGGTGATACCGCTTCGCATAACAGTGTCCTCCTTTCGGTGAGTATAGATAATAAAAAAATATTTTTTTGTGATTCAGGAAAGTCCGTAGGACTTTCCTGAATCACATTTTTATTCTTCCCACCGGTAGCCGTAGCCCCACACGGTCATGATGTGGGTGGGGTGGCTGGGCTCGTCCTCCACCTTCATGCGCAGGCGGCGGATGTTCACATCCACGATCTTTACATCGCCGAAGTAGTTCTCGCCCCAGACTCCTTTCAGGATCTTTTCGCGCACCAGCGCAGTGCCCGGGTTGCGGAAGAACAGCTCCATGATCTGGAACTCCACCTGTGTCAGTTCAATGGGCTGACCGGCCTTCAGCAGAACGCGGCGGTTCTCGTCCAGCACAAACTCGCCGCTGGTCAAAGTGCCCAACGGGGTATTCTCCCGGCTCTCCCCTTCCTTGGTGCGGATGACCCGGCGGCACAGCGCCTCCACACGCGCCAGCAGCTCGCTGACGCTGAAGGGCTTGGTCATGTAATCGTCTGCGCCGATGGACAGGCCGCGGATCTTATCCTGCTCCTGCCCCTTGGCGCTGAGGATGATAATGCCGATCTGCTGGTCGGTGCGGCGGATGGTCTCGCACAGCGAAAAACCGTTCATGCCCGGCAGCATCACGTCCAGAATTGCGGCATCACAGCCGGGTCTCTGTGCCAGCAGCGGCAGAGCGGCTTCGGCACTTTCGGCCTCCACTACCTCCATCCCCGCATGGCGCAGGTTCAGGGCGATCATATCGCGGATATTGGCTTCATCTTCTACAACAAGCACTCGTACCATGCAGCATCCTCCATTCCTTAATTCAGCAGATACAACGCCTTGGAAAGGCGGTAGTTCGTGTCAGAAAGCAAAACGTCCGGACCCATTTTGGCCTGCACCTGACGGGACGCTACCACGCCCAGCCGGGTCCAGCCGGTGGAGTTGGCCGAGGTCCTTGCCAGACGTACCGTCAGCACCAGCTGATCCTCGTCCACCGTGCGCAGCTCCACTGCGCCGTCATATTCCTCACTGTCGGTCAGTTTCAGATTGCCTTCCCACTCGGCGGGCAGCTCGATATAACAGTTGGTCTCTTCGTCCAGCAGGCCAAAGCTTTTTTCCGGGTGGCTGCTGGTGTAGTCCATCCAGACGATAAAGTCCATACGGCGGCTCTGGCTCAGATTCAGCAGACCCGCTTCGTCCGGCTGAGTAGGGATCTCCACAATGCCGTCCCCGTCCAAGTCTCGGCTGACCAGCGTGGGCACGTTGCGCAGAGAAGCATTATACAGCCGCTGGCTGCTGATCCTTGTGGCGGGCACCATCTGCTGGCTATTCTCATCGTAGCACAGCAGCACCGAGGCCAGATTGTTGCCGGAAATGCCGGTCCAGCCGTCCAGCACCAGATAATGCCGTCCATCCGCGCCCGCGCCCGCCGCCACCGAGGCGCAGCCGGAGAACTTATCTGCGGAAAGGCCGTTGACTGCCACCTGCCGGAAGCTGCCCTCCCGGTCTGCGGTCAGCAGCTCGATCTGCACGCTGCCGTCCTCCTGTGTGGACATGAGGATCAGATCCTGACTGCTGCCGCCGGTGATATTTTCCACCAGATACTGCTCATACTGCTGCTCCAGAATGGTGGACAGGGTGCCCTTCTGGTAGGAGTACACCGCCAGATAGTGATCATTCTGGGCGGCGGTATAGCCCACCACCAGCTGGCAGCTGTCTGTATCCTGCAATTGGGCAAGGCTGACGTTCTCCACCGTTTCGGCAAGACCTTCCACGCTCTGGCGCACCTGCCAGCTTCCGGCGTCGTCCCGCTGCAAAATGGCCACACAGACATTGGCCGTCTGGGCGGTGGTATACAGCACCGCCGCGTCCTGCTGACCATCGCCGTCCAAGTCCTGCAGTACAAAGGGGGAAAGCAGCTCGCCCTGAATGGGATATTTCAGCTGGGCGCTCTCCCCCAGCCAGTCGTTCAGGGCAGTTTGCAGCGCGCCATAATCGCCGGAAAGTTTCGGGGCACGCAGCAGTTCCTCTACCTGTGCCTTTTCGTTGGCCGGCAGCACGGTCTGGCAGCTGCACAGCACAAAGCACAGCAGCGTGCACAGCACCAGCCGCAGCCTGTGGGTTCTGTTCATACCGGTCAACCTCCTTCCGGGCATAAAACGCTATTTTCAGTATACCACACTTTGCGGACACAAAAAAGGGGGTGGGCATATCTGGCGCTTGCGCGTGGGACGATTTTAAATGCGCGCCGCGTTGCTCTGCGCATATTCAGCGGAAAAATTATTTGTAATTTGTAAATCGGGAAAATCTGCGGATTTTCCCGATTTACTTTTTCACGGGAGGGGTTTGGAACGAACTCCCTCAGCCAAAACCTGACGGTTTTACCAGCTCCCTCGGAGAGGGAGCCTTTGGCATAGCGGTACAGTTTCCGGCTAAACCGCAAAGCTTGCGAGCGCAGCCGCTCCCCCGGGGGGAGCTGTCGCGCAGCGACTGAGGGGCTATAAATGGAGAAGCGAAAAAAGCGTTAAAGCGATAGCGCCGACTGGCGCAGCGCTAGCTTTTTTGTGCTTCGACTTCTTCTTTAGGATTGTCAAGGGCGTGCAGCCCTTGGCCCGTTGCGGGGTGGGTGGAGTCCAGAGGTAGGGAGGGGGGACTCGGAACACCCCTCCCTGCCTCTGGCCCAGCGGAGCGTCCTTGCACGCTGACGGCAGGCAGAAAGTTGCCATAGCAGCAACGCTGCAACTGCCGTTCACCGTTACGACCCCACCCATGAAAAAAGGTTCTGAAAAGCCCGCAGACTTTTCAGAACCACAAAATTAAAATTATTTTCCCGCTTACCCCAGCTGGCTCTGGGTCAGGGACAGCCGCTGGTAGGCAATGCGCGGGGTGCCGTCCTCCACATGGATGATGCCGCAGCGGGTAAAGCCCTCGCTTTCCAGCAGATGCTGCATCACCTTGTTGTCGGCGTGGGTGTCGGCGCGCAGGCTCTCGCAGTGCTCCAGACACCACTCCACCACTGCTTTGCCCACGCCCTTGCTCTCGCCCGCCGAAGCCAGCCGGTGCAGTGTGCCATAGGGCAGGGTGTCGTTGAGCCACTGCCCGTCCTCGATGACCTTGTAGGTGGGGTCCTCGCCAAGGATAAAGGCAAACACCGCCTGCATCTGGCCGTTTACCATGTACACGAACAGCCGGTTGGTGTCGATATCCTCTTCCAGCAGCTCCGGGCTGGGGTAGTTGTCCCCCCACTGGGTAGGGTTGCCGTTTTTCGCCATGAAATCCCGCGCACGGGCATAGACTTCAAGGATCTTTGCCATATCCGCTCTTACTGCTCCGCGAAACATATCCACTCATCCTCTCTTGCCCGCGCCCTGCCGCGCGGGGTATATTTATTTCAGTATAACACAATTTTCCATAAAGTACCAGATTTTTCTCCATTTTGCGGCAAAAACAAACCGCCGTGCGCGGGGCGGCAGCACGGCGGTCAGGGGCAGCAAATCAAAAGAGGGCTTCATGCGGTGGGGCGGCGAGGAGCGACGCCGGTGCGCACCAGCCGGTACTCCCGGGGGCTCAGGCCGTAGCGCTCGTGGAACAGGCGGTAGAAGTAGCTGGTGTTCTCGTATCCCACCTGCGCAATGATCTGCTGGATGTTCAGATCACTGCGGCGCAGCAGCCGCGCGGCAGTCTCCATGCGGTGCTTTTGCAGCAGCTCCTTGTAGGTGCGCCCGGTCTGGGCGCGCACGCACTCGCTGACATACGCCAGCGAAACACCATAAGCCCTTGCCACATTGGAAAGGCTGGCCTCACGATAATTTTGGGTGATCTCCTGCAGCGCCGCCTGCACCAGTGCATCGCGGCTCACGGCCTCCATGCGGGCTTGCTGCGGGGAGCGTTCAAGCTTTGCCATCATTGTATCTGTCCTCCGTAACGGTGCGGCGGGCGGGGGACTGGGGGAAGCCGGACCACCCGCCGCACGATAACTGCGGAGCCCTTTCCGGGCTCTTATGCCCTGAATACGAATCACCCGCCGCAAACATTGCAGAAAAGATAAAAATTTTTTAGTCAATTTTCGTTGTAGAGGGATCTCCACAGAAAAAGGCTGCCCGCCAATTGGCAGACAGCCTTTTCCAGAAGAAAATAAGGAAAACACGCGCCCAAGAGGGCAGAGTGAGTATCAGAACATGCTTTCGTCCTTGTAGCGCCCGGTACGCACGAACTGCACCCACTCGGCTACGTTCACGGCGTGGTCGCCGATGCGCTCCAGATACTTGATGACCATGAGCAGATCCAGCGCCGCGTCCACCTTGGCGGGGTCGGCGGCGATCTCCTGTGCCAGCGTGTGCTTGATGGCGTTGAAGTCGTAGTCCACGGCGTCGTCTGCGGCGATGACGCGGCGGGCGGCGATCTCGTCCTCGGCGGTCAGGGCGTCCATGGCGTCTAAGATCATCTGGTAGGCCTTGCGTCCCATGGCAATAGCCTGACTGACAGCGGGGTCTCTCTCCTTACGCACGGTGACGAGATGCGGGATGATCTCCGCGATATCCGAGGCATGGTCGCCCATGCGCTCGATATCGGTGACCACCTTCATGGCGGTGGAAATGTGGCGCAGGTCGCCCGCCACCGGCTGCTGGCGCAGCAGCAAGGTCATGCAGCGGTGCTCGATGTCCCGCTCCATGTTGTTGATGCGGTCATCCCCCTGCACGATCTTCTGGGCGGCTGCGGTGTCGGCGGTGCACAGCGCTTCCAGCGCGTTCTCCACGGCCTCGGCGGCGTTCTGCCCCATCTCCACCAGCGCAACCCTGAGGGCTTCCAGATCGCTGTCGTATTGTTTGCGAATGCTCATTGCTTTGTTCCTCCCTGCATTAACCGAACCGGCCGGAGATGTAGTCCTCGGTGCGCTTGTCCCGGGGCGTGCTGAAGATCTGGTTCGTGGGGCCAACCTCCACCAGCTCCCCCAGCAGGAAGAAGGCGGTGCGGTCGCTGATACGGGCAGCCTGCTGCATATTGTGGGTAACGATGACCACGGTGTAGTTCTTTTTCAGTTCGTTCATCAGCTCCTCCACCTTCATGGTAGAGCCGGGGTCCAGTGCGCTGGTGGGCTCGTCCATCAGCAGCACCTCGGGCTTGACCGCCAAGGCCCGGGCGATGCAAAGACGCTGCTGCTGCCCGCCGGAAAGGCCAAGGGCGCTCTTTTTCAGGCGATCCTTCACCTCGTCCCACAGGGCTGCGCCACGCAGCGAGGTTTCTACCAGCTCGTCCAGCTCGGCCTTATTGCGCACGCCGTGCAGCTTGGGGCCGTAGGTGATATTGTCGTAGATGCTCATGGGGAAGGGGTTCGCCTTCTGGAACACCATGCCCACGCGGCGGCGCAGGTCGGTCAGCTCCATCTCGCGGGCAAAGATATCCTCGCCCTTCAGCCGTACATCGCCCTCGATGCGCACGCCCGGCACAAGGTCGTTCATGCGGTTGAGGGTCTTTAAAAAGGTGGACTTTCCGCAGCCGGAGGGGCCGATCAGTGCGGTGATCTCCCGCTCGCCCACATCCAGCGAAATGCTCTTCAGCGCCTTGAAGTCGCCGTACCAGAGGTTCAGATCCTTTGCCGATATCACCGGCACATTCGTGTTTTCCATAGAGTACCTCTTTATTTTTACTGCTTCTGTTTCAGTTTAGTTTTGGCCAGCCGTGCTGCCAGATTGATCAGCAGCACCAGCACCAGCAGCACTGCGCCGATGCCCCATGCGGAGGAAAAATCGCCGTCCTCAAAGGCGCGCAGGTACAGCAGCACCGACAGGGTGGCACCGTTGGAGGTGTAGGCTTTGAATACACTCTTGGCGATCACCTCTGCCGCACCGGCGGTGAACAGCAGCGCGGCGCTTTCGCCCACGATGCGTCCCACAGCCAGAATGCAGCCGGTGACGATGCCGTCAATGCTGCAAGGCAGCACGATAGTGCGGATGATGTGCCACTTGCCCGCACCCAGACCCATAGCGCCCTCACGGTAGCCCTGCGGCACGGTTTTGAGGGATTCCTGTGTGGTGCGGATGATGGTGGGCAGGTTCATCACCACCAGCGTCAGACTGCCGGACAAAAGACAGGTCTGGAAGCCCAGCGCCTGACTGAACACCAGCATACCCACCAAGCCGTAGATGATGCTGGGGATACCGGCCAGCGTTTCGTTGGTGAACTCGATGACCTCGATGAGCCGCCGGTTGGAGGCGTACTCGGTCAGGTAGACCGCCGCGCCCACGCCCAGCGGCAATACGATGAGTAATGTCAGCAAAATGACATACAATGTGTTGAGGATAGCGGGCAGGATGCCGTCGGTGCCTTTCAGCACGCTGGCCGTGGTGGTGAGGAACTCCACACGGATGTGGGGGATGCCCCGCGCCAGCACCATGGCGATGATGCCAGCCACCAGTACGATGACCAGTGCAGCCGCCACCCAGACGGCGGCGGTGAAGAAGCGGTTCCAGGCCCTGCGGGAGGGAGAGAATTCCGCATTATTCATTGCGGCTGCCCCCTTTCAGGACGATGTTGAGCACCACATTGATGAGCATGATAAAGAGGAACAGCACCAGCGCGATGCTGAACAGCGCCTGTTTCTGCAGGCCGCTGGCGTAGCTCATCTCCTTCGCAATGGCCGTAGTCAGGAAGGTGACGCTGCGGAAGAGGCCGTCCGGCATATTCGGGCTGTTACCGGCCACCATCATGACGGCCATGGCCTCGCCGATGGCGCGGCCGATGCCCAGCACGATGCCCGCGGCGATGCCGCTCTTTGCCGCTGGGATGCTGATCTTGAACCATGTTTCGGTGTCCGTAGCGCCCAGCGCGAGGCTGCCCTGCTCATACTCCGGCGGGACAGCGTTGAGTGCCGTCACCGACACCGAGACGATGCTGGGCAGGATCATGATGGACAGCACCACGATGGCCGACAGCAGGCAGGCACCGGAGGCCTTGCCAAAGGTTTTGGCCACGGCGGGTACCAGCACCTGCATACCCAGCAGGCCAAACACCACGCTGGGGATGCCGGAGAGCAGCTCAATGGCCGTGACCACCACGGCACGAACCCGGGGCCCGGCGGCTTTGGAAAGGAACACCGCCGTCAGCAGGCCGACAGGCACGCCGATGAGGGTCGCCCCCAGCGTGCCGTAGATGCTGGAGAGCAGGAACGGCAGGATGCCGAATTTGGGGTCTGCCGCGGTGGAAGCCCACTCGGTGCCGAACAGGAACCGGAACAGGCCGATCTGCCGGATGGCCGGCACGCCCGAGATGATCATGTAGGCCGAGATGAGGACGACGCAGCCCACCGCCAGGATGCCGCAGAGGAAGAACAGGAAGTTCATGATGGCTTCCAGCCACTCTGCCGCGTTGCGGGGCAGCTCCAGCCGCCGCGGGGAAGAAACAGTTTGTTTCATATGGATCACTTTCTTTTGCAAAAGTGGAACTTACTCGTTGACGGGCACGGCACCGGCAGTACGGATCAGGTCCGCAGCGTCCGTGCTGGTGGCAAAGTCGAAGAATGCCTGCGCCTGCTCGGACAGGGGAGCGGAATCGTTGGTGACGAAGACGAACGGGCGCTGGATCTTGTAGGTGCCGTCCTTGACGGTATCCTCACTGCACTCCACGCCCTCCACGGTGACAGCCTTGACGGTATCGCCGACGGCAGACAGGGAAGCGTAGCCGATGGCCAGGGGGTTGGCCTCCACAGCGCTGATGACAGCGCCGGTAGCGGTCAGCTCCTGTGCGTACTTGCAGCTGTCCTTCACGTCCACGATGCTCTCAAAGCCATCACGGGTGCCGGAACCGGCCTCGCGGCCCACCAGAACGATCTCGCCGTCATCGCCGCCGACCTCCTTCCAGTTGGTGATCTCGCCGGTGAACATCTTCTTCAGCTGCTCCACGGTCAGGTCAGCGACCTTGCTGTCCTTGTTCACGATGATGGCGATGCCGTCCAGCGCCACGACAGTGCCGTCCACATCGTTCTTCTCATCGTCCTTCAGGGCGCGGGAGGACAGGCCGATGTCCAGCGTCTTGTCGGTAGCGCCGGTGATGCCTGCGCCGGAACCGGTGGGGTCGTAGCTGACGGTGACGCCCGGCTCGACCTCGGCAAAGCCCTCGGTCAGGGCGGCGATGACGTTCTTCATGGAAGTAGAACCGCCGGTAGCCACATTGCCGCTCAGGGTGCCTGCTGCGCTCTCCGCAGCAGAAGAAGCGGTGGTGGAAGCAGCGGTGCCGGATGCAGAAGAAGCAGAGCCGCCGCAGGCAGTCAGAGTAGCAGCCGCAGCAGCTGCACCGCAAACGGTCAGAAAGGAACGACGAGAGATCTTTTTCATGATAGAATTTCCTCCATTTAAACCCGGGCGCCCGCCCGGCACTGTCTTTTTGTGTTTTCCTTGGGAACGGCCTTATTCTACCGCTTTGCCGCCCTTGCCGCGACCATGGACGTGCAAAAAGTGCGTAAAACTTTGTGCATACTGCCAGCCCCAATGTAAAGAACAGGTAACGCGGCACAAAACAAAAAGCCGCCGGGCACTCCTGTTTCCAAGAGTGCCCGGCGGCGGGGTGTATTCGGTTTTACTCTACGCGGCCCGTTACGTTTTTGCCGTTGTTTCCATAGAGGAATACAGCGGTTTGACCATTGTAGCACACACGCAGTTCATAGGTGCCGGTGCTGTTCTTTTCCGGCACAGGTTCCTTGGTTTCCAGATAGAACGCTGTCGCGCCATTGTAGTTGATCGTCTTCCCCGGCTCTGCGACCAGTTCCTTCCGCTTGAAATACAGCGTTTCCTTGGTGTCCGCCTCCCGGAAGATGCAGATGATGTCCTCCGGCTTGATAACTACCCTTTCGGCGCTGTTGTTCTGGATGGTGAACTTCGTCCAGTAGGTCAGCTGCTTGACTATGCCGTCGCCCAAGCCGCCGTGAGTAAAGGGTGTTGCGCAGATAAAGGTGACATCACCGATCTTCGCCACGCCGCTGGTCTTTTCGATCACGGTATCCCCGCAGCCGGTCAAAGCCCCTGCGGCGGTCAGCATCAGTGCCCCGGCGCTGAGCTTGAGAAACGTTCTGCGGTCGATCATAGCAATGCACCTCCTGTATTAGGCTGTTTGGGTTCAATTATGCAAGTTTGGAATCCTTCTTAAAGGTATAGCCTTCATAAACACCGGTATAGGTCTCGGTGGGGTCTACGCCAACCCTAAGCTTGATATCTGCGGTTTGAGCTTCCATTGCCTGATAGAGATTTTTCTGGCTCTCATCCAGACGGAAGGTCAGCACACCCGTTTTGCGCTCGCCCTTTTTCATGACCAGCGTGATATTGCTCAGCAGATTTCCGCCCTGCAGCGCGACTTTCTGACCGTCGATCTTAAGCACAAACACGGATTTTGCGGGGAAACTGAAGCCATTGGAATTATCCAGATTATGAACGCGCACAGTCACTGCGAAATCTGCATACCAGGATTTCCCGGTACCTATGCCCTGATCATGAGGGACGGCGCTCCATTCACCCACAGCAACCGTAAAGCCACCCAGATCGGTGCCGCTGTCACTTTCACTGCAACCGCCCAGCAGTCCGGTCATGGATACTGCCACTGCCACCGCAGCAGAGGTCTTTAAAAACGCACGACGATCCATTTTCATAGCCATAATACAAACCCTCCTCAAATGCTTTTTTGCACCCTAAGAGTACCACATTTTACCACATTGTCAACTATCGGAACTTAGGTTTCACCATTTTATCGTTCCTTTATAGTAGATATCGCAGCGCGGCAGCGGGCGCAGAGTCTGCCGCCGTTCCGGGGCTGCGGCGAAAATTTTACTTTTTTTCAATAAAATCGAAATTTGCTGTTGACAAAGGGTGTCCGGTATGCTAAAATAGCCAAGTCGGGTGCGAACACCTGATGCAAAATGGACGTATGGCCCGTTGGTCAAGCGGTTAAGACAGAGGCCTCTCACGCCTTTAACATCG
>OIXA01005531.1_pt1 | contig 11221 bp, 12 predicted proteins | sample 1587721 | NCBI WGS metagenome assembly OIXA01 (sample SAMEA3888900, study PRJEB22519) | human gut metagenome | biome: human gut; feature: human-associated habitat; material: faeces | place: Denmark | collected 2013 | reverse complement strand
GTCAAATAATTCTATGGCAAGCTTCATGCCTACCATGGGGTCAAATAGAAGCTTTGATGCCAATTCCCAGCTTTTCCCCACTGCTGCAGGAACAACCTGGTCAATCGTCTCTTTGCTCACTCCAGCATCCATGGACGCAAATGCAATCTGTTTAATGAAAATAGCTATCTGGTAAAGATCTATTGTCTCATCTTTCCCGTCCCTGCGTTCCTGGTATGCATAAGCGCTCCTGTCGATAAAATATCGCAGCATCGGCTCCGCTATTGGACAATCTAAGGACTGAAAAGCTTTTTGGATCCAACATTGATAAGACTTTCCATTCAGCTTATCACAACATATGCCATGCTTACTTTTCCATGCATTCCAGTCCTTGCTGTTGTCAAGCTTTTCCGTCCGAATGATCAAGCAGGAACTTTCCGGACACTCTTCCATAAGATGCAAGAGTTCCTTCCTCTCTTTTTTCACATCCTCCACCTTATAAATAGCGCAGGGTATCCCAAAGAATGAAATGCTTTGCAGAAATTCTTTCACTCCATCTATGGCATCAAATACCTGCACATAATATGTCGTATTTTCCGCTAATTTCCGTACTTCATGGTCAATGCGGTACGGTTCCGTTCCATATACAATTTTCACCATTTTCTCCACTCACTTTCTCAGTAATTCGTACTCAATGAAGCGAAGCCATGTCCTCATTGGTTACACTATAATGGCTGCGCTTCCTGTTCCATGACAGAACGATTGAAAAATTCTTCGACATTTCCATTTAACTTTCCATACAGCATCTGTAATAATGGGATAAGATTCCATGACAAGAAGCCAATCCCATACGTGATTTCCACATATCCATCGCAAAATCCAGTTTCTGAAGGATATATCATAATGAAAAAATCTTCAAATGAAATCACAAAATAATCCAGTTCCACGAAAATATCCGTTTCAGAAAGAAGCGGTGCATTTTCTCCCTTTATGAGTACAATGACAAACTCTCGCTCTTCTCCATAAAAATCGCATCGGAATTCATCAAATGCTCTGTAAAATGCCGCCTTCTGATCCCTGGACAATATATGATCCAAATCCTCCAATTCAGCAAATTCCAATAATTCAAACCCTAATGCCTTCATAATGGCATCTAGCGTTCTTTTCCTCTGGCCATCTGCCACTTCCAATCCCTCAGAGCATTCATCACTGACAATACATAAAAGATTTTCAACCGGTACATCCTCCATTCTTAGTTCTGCCGTCTCATACTCACAGGTTATAATACCTGCTTTGATCAGCCGGTTTACTAAATGGCTGACCCACATCTGATAATGTGGATAATACCTGGCAGATCTGCCCATGTTGGAATTTGCATACGCATATGCCTCTTCTTCGTTGCAACCACCCTGTTGAAAATAGTCCATCTGATCCAGATAACTCCACGGACAGAAAGCACCTTCTATCCTTTTCATGAGCCGGATCACCTGTTTTAATACTTCCACGCGCGCTCCTCCTTTAGCCGATAACACATTTCCAATTTCGCAGCAAGCAGACATGTTTTCCAGGCCGGCACATTATCTTTATATGTACCATAGGAAATGTAAAGACCGCCTCCATTAAACGCATTGCCAAATACGTTTAAGCCTCTTTGATCGGTCTGCTGGTTATCTTGCAGCACCAGCATAAGATACGGCTCATCCTGATCATAAAGCTTCAGTAAATTATGGTACTGTTCATATTTCATTCTGCATTTTGCAAGAATAGGTTCCAGGATCTGCTCTGCAGATGTTGTCACTCCGCAGTAAAGCACCGGATATCCTATTTTTTCGATCAGATACCGGTAAGCTTTTGCGAAACTATCATAATATTCGTATAAATTTTCTGGAAACGGTTCTTTCACAAATTCATTCGCCCATGCGTACCGGAACAATATGTATTCACAAAAGTGTTCCTTATAATCGCTCAGATTTAGCATACTCCTCCTGCCTTTCCTAACACATAAAGAACAATCCCACATAAGTCACATACCGGAGATACCGGAAACATATCTCCCCAGTCTGAGTTCTCTTCTGGATTGTACAGCCAGTAATAATGCTCACCAATTTGAATAAAATCTGTCCCGGACGAATAAGAAACACTTAAAGACTGGCAAAACAACTCATATGCTTCAAATGCGATTTCACAAAGTCTCCAGTCCCTGCATTCTTCATACCAGCGTATTACCTGCTCCACAACGTCCAAAGTAAGTACCGTAGTTCCACATTCCCCCAGGTATTCTTTCAGTTCTGCCTTTACTTCTTCTGGAAAAAGTTCCAGAGTTTCTGTATCATCCTCATAGGCAGAAACCACATCGGTAAACCCAATAATCCCAGGATATGGAGTTTCTACACAAAAGAGTACTTCTTCATTTTCACTGATGAAGTCATCTTCATCGTCTGACTCAATCCATTCAATCGATAAATCATAAACTTCCCCCACTTCAATCCCATATTCCTGCAGGATGCGTTGTACCGCTACCTGTAAAAGTTCCATCTTCATGCAGTTATCCCGAAAAGAATAATCAAAACATTTTTCATACTGCATCAGACGCTTTGCATAGGTAATGATCTTACGCAGTTCTTCCGGATGATCGAAGAGCTGCTGATAACGCTCCTCATTCACTATCTTCAAAAAATATTCCCCTTTCCGCTCCCGCATTTACCGGAATAGCATTTCCCTTAAACACATCAAAATAAACTATTTTATATGGAAGGAACCCGTTTCTTAAAATTCCGAGAGTAGCTGATAAAGCCAGCATTGCCGCAGCCATATTGGTAAACCGATGCTGCGGTGAAGACTGGTTGATCACCCCACAGCTTAATTCACTTGCCCGCTTTTCCCGGCTTCGCATGATTTCCGGAAAATAGTACGGCCTGGAAGGTGACAACATCTTTCCATTCTTTTTGACTGCAGCTACAACCTCGCCAGTGTGAAATTCATTTGCCGCATCGATCCAGATACCAGTAGGCGTCTGACGGAACCATTTTTCCATTTCCGGAATAGATCACATCATCCATCCGTATCTTTCCCTCTGTAGGTTTTGCAAATCCGCCGATCGCCCGCAAAAGAGTGGTCTTTCCACAGCCGGAAGGTCCTAAAATAGCCAGAAACTCCCCATTTCGTATTTCCAGATCAATGTCATTAAGCGCCAGTGTTTGCCCGAACCTCTGGGTTATATGCTCTAAATAAAGACTCATGTTCTTTTCCTCTCTTCTTTTTTTCTGCCGGTTTTAAAGCCACCAGACAGTAACCTGTAAGAACCATTACAACGATCACAGCTGACATAGCTGCCGACAGATTGTAATCTCCAGACTGCTGGAAGTTAAAAATAGTAAGTCCTATGGTCTTTGTTCCTGCACTTGCAAGCATAGATGACAAAGTAAGTTCTGTAAGTGATGATACAAAGATCAAAAAGGAACCGGATAAAATAGGACGTACCAGCATAGGAAGCAATACCTGCTGCCAGAGAGCTCTTTTGCCTCTGCCACAGGCACGTACTGCTTCTTCCAGCTCCGGGTTCACAGACATAAGAGCTGTGGTGCTCTCTTTGATCTGAAGGATCAGATATCTGGTTATATAAGCGATCACCAGGATCCATATGGTTCCGTATACTCCCGGACGGATCCCGGGAAGCGGCTCTACCCAGTGGAAGATCATTGCCAGAGAAAGAACGATACCTGGAATGGCATAGGTCAGAGAAGCACATTTTTCCATGGTCACAGCCCCTTTACTGTTTCTTCTCACTTTCATATAGGCTGCTGCAGTTCCCACAACAATACAGACTCCACAAGTCACAAGTGCCAGAAGGATACTGTTTCTGACAGCGGCAAGAACACCTCTGTTTGTAAATACAAAAGCAAAATTTTTAAGGGACAGATTATCCAACGTCATTTTCAGGCCATATGTTTTTAAAAATGCGCTTTTTATCATTACCAGAATGGGAACCAGATTTAATACACCTAATGTTCCCAACAGCCCCCATTCTAATAGCCTCCGTTTTGGTCCTTCCAGCTCAATACGTACCGAATAATCTTCTTTAATGCTTTCTGATTTTCCATTTTTTCCCACTAATGCTGTTTCCATCAATGTACCGCCTACTGCGATCACAGATAAAAGAACAGAAAGAGCTGCTGCCATAGGGAAAGCGTCTGGTCCAAATCCAATTGCTTTTTCATAAATATAGGTGCTGAGCACCGGGATGCCAGAAGAGATACCTAAAAATGCCGGCACAGAGAAGTTATCAATGGCTGATAAAAACGCCAGAAGCCCGCCTGCAATGATCGCAGGAAGCACCTGCACCAGATCCACATGGACCAGTGTATAAGAAAGACCAAATCCGCAGGCTCTGGAAGCCCATTCCAGGTCTGTTGGAATACGCCGAAGCATATGGATCACGCTCATGTATACAACAGGGATGTTGCAGATACCGATCACCAGTAAAATACCGCCAATGGAATAAATATTCACCGGACCGATCCCCACTGCCCCAAGGATCTGGTTTACGATCCCTTTTTTACTTAAAAATCCGCTCCAGGAAAGAGTAATAATATAAGAGGGGATAATGAAAGGAAGCAGCACCAGTAATTCTAAAAGCCTTTTTCTTTTTATATTGGTATAAGCTGCTGCCAGAGCCAGTCCGCTTCCTGCCACGATGGCGATCATGGTAGAGGAAGCAGCAATCAGGATCGTATTAAAGATCGCTTCTCTGGTCCGTTTTTCCTGTAACAGGACCTGATAATTAGAAAGTCCATAACCATCGCTTCCTTTCAGGCTCATAAACAGTAAACGGACGATCGGCGCTATAAATACCAGGAAGACTCCCAGGTAAAACAGCAGCAGACCTGTACTGCCTAAGACTTTTTTATGTTTCATAACAATGCTGCCCCTTTCTGCCTGTATACCTGCTGTTACTGGAAAATCTCAGAAAATTTCTCTTTATCTGCGTCACGGCTGCTGTAAAGTTCTTTTGTATCAGCACTGATGGTCTTGATCTGATCAATGGATTTTAATCCTTCTGGTGCTGCTACACCCTCTTTTACAGGTGTATAACCAATAGAAGCTGCCAGTTCCTGTCCTTCATCAGAAAGAACGAAATCTACAAATGCTTCTGCTGCTTCCTGGTTCCTGGAGTCTTTTAACACACCAATTGGTTCGGTAATGGCTGGTGAACCTTCTTCCGGATAAACAAACTCTACCGGGGCACCATCATTTTTAGAACGGTTTGCCATGTAATCGACCAGGATACCGCAGGACTTTTCTCCTGCCACTACTGCCTTCTGTATTGCTCCGTTTCCTTTATCTACTGTAATTCCGTTATCCTTTAATCCCTGGAAGAAATCCCAGCCTAATGTTTCATTGCGGCTGAGTACCCCCAGATTGTAAGCTGCAGCACCGGAATACAACGGGCTTGGCATGATCACTGCATCTTTAAATGCCTCTCCTGTCAGATCTGCAAATCCCTTTGGCGCATCTTTTACCAGATCTGTGTTGTATGCAATACCTGTTGTGATCACCTTTGTTCCTGTATACATATGGTCTTTATCAATGTATTCTTCCGGAATGCCTTTCAGTTCCGGTGACTCATAAGGTAAAAGCATATCCTGTTCTTTTAAAGTTTCAAATGTAACACTGTCTGCTACTAAAAGCACATCTGCCTGAACAGCACCTGCTGTCTGCTCTGCCAAAACCTTGCTGACTACTTCTTCTGTTCCGGAACGGAATACATCTACTGTTACATCCGGGCACTCTTTGTTAAAGCCATCGATCAGCTTCTGTGCATCTTCCTCCGGCTGGGAAGTATATAATGTGATCTTTCCGGAAACATCTTTCTTTTCTGCCTCTGTGGAAGCTTCTGTCGTCTCTGCCTTTGCCTGTGTAGCCGGTTCTGCTGTGGTCTTGGCAGGTGCTGCTGTTGTTTCTGTTTTATCAGTCTGTCCGCTGCATCCTGCAAGTCCCATAACTGCTGCTGTTGTTAAGATTAATGCCATTTTCTTATTCATTTTTAAAGTCCTCCGTTTGTTTTTAAAAAAGCTGTATTTTCTGTAAATGTATGAAAATCCCTGCTGTCATCATAGCCTTCTGTTACCAGAGGGAGTCCATATGCTAAAAGTTGTGGAAGCATTTCTTTAAATGAAAAATCACCGTTTTCTAAAGGAGTATGGTAACATTTTCCTTTCCGGTTGCTGATATGTATCTTGGAGATCCGTTTCATCTGGTCTAATATGTGAAATGGTTCTTCTTCGCTGTCACAATGTGCTATATCCAGAGTATAAAAAAACTGTTTTTTTCTGCTTCCTGCTGCTTCTTCCATACTCTGTGCATCTGTTACAAATTCTTTTGGGATCTTTTCCATGATCTCTAAAGAAACATCTACTCCGATCCGGTCAGAAAGCCTTCCGATCTGTTCTAACGAGTCCTGAAGAAGTTTCATGCTCTCTTCTCTTCGTCCCGGAAGTGTCATATGTCCCGGATGAACTGTCAGTTCCATTGCTTCTAACTCTGCTGCCAGCCTCATAGATGCTTCCACCTGTTTTATGGACATTTCCCGGATCCCCTGATTCATGGAAGCCAGATTTAAATCCCAGCTGCAGCTATGTACACAGGTTCTTAAAGGGTATAATGCCTGAAGACGCAGATACTCCTGTGTGTCATACCCTCTTGCAAAAAACTGCTGCGCCCAAAGTTCGATTCCATCAAATCCATTGTCATATACCCGCTGGAACATTTCTTCCAGCCCGGCATTCCAAAGCAGAGTCGATGAAACAAATATCTGTTTCATATCCATGCCCCTTTCCTGTTGAACTGTTTGCATTATACGGTCTGGAATGTAAAATTCAAAAGCAGGGAAATGTAAAATATGAGTAATATTTTTCATTTATTATAATTATGAAATTTTATTTGCATTTATGATCACCAAATGATAAAATAACTCACATAGATAATCATTTTCAGCCATTCAGATCAAAAAAGGAGTTGTATTCTCAGATGCTTCAGGAATTATATGAACAATATAAAGATACATTTTCAAAATCGGACCATAAACTGATACAGTATCTTCTGCGAAACGAAGAACAGCTTCAGTATCTCACTTCAGAAGAACTTTCTGCACACACAGGCATCAGTCCTGCCACGGTTTCAAGATTTTGGAAAAAAATAGGATTTCAGAATTTAAAAGAACTGAAAATAAATGTTGAATCAGTACACGGCAGCGAACGTTTGAAAGTCACAAGAGGCAGTTAAATGATTGTAATGTCAATAGCTGGAGTAGACCCTTCAGGAGGAGCAGGTATCCTTGCAGACATCAAAACATTTCAGGCGCTTGGTGTATACTTTGGAAATAATACAGCAAAAACGCTGGACCGTATGGATCCAGCACTTCCAGCCCGTGCAGCAGACCTTTTACTGCAGGCACAGCATGTTTATATCTATGCCCCGGATGCTTCCTGCGGACTGGCATCCATTTTTTGTTATCGCGCAAGACGATTGGGGATCCAGCCTGTTCTCTTAGAAGGTGGATCTGCCATTTATGAATATATGGTCAACATTACCGGCAATGATCTGGTCCTTCTTTTCAGTTTCTCACGTCTTTTAGGTGAAACACGGATCCTTTTAGATCACTGTAACAAGATAAACTGCCCGGTTATCCTTTTTACAGACCTTTTTGCGACTCAGGAAGAAATGCCGTCCAGACTGACTTTTTACTGCTATCGCGGCGAACCAAATGAATATCATTCTATGACGGTTCCTTTACTGGTCCTTGATCTGATCATTTTAAATCTGATGCAGGCAAGCAAAAACAGTCTCACCTCCAGCCATTATCTGGAGAAACTGCGGGCCGAATATGCACAGATCATACGGAGATGACCTCAGCCATTGACAAATCACCGTTTTTGTGCCTATTCTATACTTATAATCCCATCTTTGACAGTCAAATTTATCAAAACACCGCTGAAAGCCTTATTCTACCTGGGTTTTTCAGCGGTGTCTTTTCGTTTTACTATATAGTCTTTTTTCTGAATCAGATATGGATGATAGACTTTTATGATTTTTCTCGAGATTGTTTACTAAGTTTTTGGATTTCTTTCATTTTCCTTTTGGTAAGAAATTCATAATCCGTTTCGAATCCGGCTACTTCATGTAATGCATCCGTCAGTTTAGTAGATTCATAAATCGGTATGAATCCCTGCCCCTGCACATCTGCAAATTCATAGTCTCTTAATGTCGACAATAACTCTTCACATGTATATTTCCGCTCGAGTTTTTTTTCGAGCAGACGATAAATGAACAGCGCTAGAAAACAGATCAGGAAATGTGCTCGGATCCGGTCGTTTCGCTGGACAAAAACCGGACGGGCAGAAAAATCCGTTTTCATGATCCGAAAGCATGCTTCAATCTGCCAACGGCTTTCACTGACTTTTAAAATATCTTCCGGCTCATCGTCAAAAAGATCCGTACATACAGCATAGAGGCCATCGTACTGTGCTTCCTGTGCAATCTTTTTTTCATCCAGAAAATATAGGATATCGGCCATTTCTCCATCTTTTGTAACAGCTGTTTTATCAATAAATCTTGCTGGGTCATTCGGATTTTTCCGGTTTTTCTTATGCCTGCCATTTGAAAGCATTGCTTTTGCTCGTTCAATCTGTTTCTCCCGAATCTCTTTTTGATAAGCAGCGTATTTTGGTGAGTAAGTAATCAACAGACGCTGTTCCATCTTTTTGGAACTGTAAGGTTCTTCTTTATAAAAAAGTTCCTCTTTATCATCGTCTGTCAGGCTGTTCAGATCGACCGCTTTATGGTCTGAGAGGCACCGGAATCCTTTTTTGTTTAGTGCAAGTGTCCGGTATTCTTCTGGAAGTTTTTTGATAGACTGGGTTACGATATAAGAGCGCTTCTTGCTGTGATTTAAGAGCCGGTTATTTTCAGAACCAAGGCCTGCATCAGAACAGAAGATAAACTCTTCACACCCAAACTCCTCAATCACTTTTTTCTCGAGTGGTTTCAAAGATGTCTGTTCATTTTGATTTCCTGGAAATATGCTGAAAGCCAGTGGGATTCCATCTCCGTCGGTAAAGAGTCCCATCTGCACGATAGGATTTGGACGGTGTTCTTTACTTTTTCCGTATTTTTTATCTCCATCTTCTTGTTCAATCTCAAAGTAGTAGTTGGTACAGTCGTAGTAAAGGACCCCATCGTTACGTTTTAAAACAGACTTTGAATTGCGATATAGCTCTGACTGAATCAGATCGCATTCTTCTGAAAGAACATTCAATGCCCGGTAAATATCATGAAGCTGATAAGTGGGTGCTTCTAGGAAGGTTTTAGCCGTTTCAAAAGAAGAACGTTTGCTGCCTGGTTCTAAAATGCGTGTATAGATGAGATCGGATAAGATCGCGTTCAAATCATAATCATAGTGATGTTTATCTCGAATCTTTCGACATACCTTGTTTAAACCAAGTTCATAATAAAGAGACTGCAGGAAAAGGTAACCTCCCTGAAATTTTCGCTTTTCTCCATGGGCGATCTTTCGGTTTGGATGGAAAGTAATAGGAATACAATGATTCGCTTTTTCCTGTTCAAACTTTTCGGTCTCAATGCGAGCCTGTTCTTTTGCCCAGGCCATAACATCGTCTCTGGTGGGACCATGTTCAACCAACAATTCTTTTAATGTTCCAAGTTTGCGGATTGTCCGAGAGGTAGATTTTCCGTTACTGTCGATGTAGGATTGCTTTATATAAAAAGACTCAGCATTTTTTGATTTTGATGTATTGACCTTCAATTTTTTCACCTCAATACCATTATAGCGCAAAAAGCCGAAAAAGCCTATATATAAAAACAACAAATTTGACAAAAAAATATAAGCATTCATGCGGCTTATACGCTGTTTTTCATTCGGAAAGGTGTCAAACTCCCGACTATTATACCCAAAGGTTTGCCAATTGACAAGACAGCGGGTATGAAGTATCATTTTTTAAGTAATAGTTATGGTCTGTGCACTGTTTGTGCACTATATGACCAACAGCATGATACTACTGACAAGTGAGTGACAGATAAAGAGGAAAAATGCATGTTAAATCAGTTTTCAAGAACAGAATTATTATTTGGCAAAGCGGCAATGGAAAAGCTGGCTTCTTCCCGTGTAGCAGTATTTGGCATCGGCGGAGTAGGCGGTTATACCTGTGAAGCACTGGTGCGAAGCGGAGTAGGCGCATTCGACCTGATCGATGACGATAAAGTATGCCTGACCAACTTAAACCGCCAGATCATTGCAACCCGCAAAACTGTAGGAAAATACAAGGCAGAAGTGATGAAAGAACGTATGCTGGAGATCAACCCGGACGTAAAGGTAGAGATCCACAAATGCTTCTTCCTGCCGGAAAACGCAGACGAATTTCCATTTGAAGATTACGACTATATCGTAGACGCAGTAGATACCGTTACAGCCAAGCTGGAACTGGTAATGAAAGCAAAAGAAAAAGGAGTTCCCATCATCAGCTCCATGGGCGCCGGAAATAAATTAGATCCTACCATGTTCCGTGTAGCTGACATTTACAAAACAAAAGTCTGCCCGTTGGCAAAAGTTATGCGCCGGGAGCTGAAAAAAAGAGGCGTAAAGAAATTAAAGGTGGTTTACTCCGAGGAGCAGCCTACAAGACCGATCAACGATATGGCCATCAGTTGCAGAAACCACTGCATCTGCCCGCCAGGTGCAGCTCATAAATGTACTGAACGCCGGGATATTCCGGGAAGTACAGCATTTGTACCTTCGGTTGCGGGGCTTATTATTGCCGGTGAGGTGGTTAAAGACTTGTGTCAGACGGAAAGTGAGCGGCGTTAATATGAGTATTACAGTAGATGAATTATTTGCAATGAACCCGGAAACTTATCAGATTATTGATATTCGCGGTGAGCAGGAAGTGGCTAGAGGTGCCATAGATGGAGCGTTGCATTTAGATAAAGATGAAATTTCGGCAAGTCCTGAGGTGGATAAGACAAAAAAACTTGTTATTTGTTGCAGCAGAGGCGAGACCAGTATCGGTGTTGCGGAAAAACTTTGTGAAGAAGGATTTGATGCCGTGAGCCTTCAGGGCGGCTATGCTTCGTGGCTTTTGGCACGTTTTCGTCAAATGGAAGAACAAGATGCTGCCGTTGACAAGGCGAAAGAAGTGGAGCGGAGTCTTCATAAAAAATTTCGAAAAAA
>OIXA01005526.1_pt1 | contig 11231 bp, 10 predicted proteins | sample 1587721 | NCBI WGS metagenome assembly OIXA01 (sample SAMEA3888900, study PRJEB22519) | human gut metagenome | biome: human gut; feature: human-associated habitat; material: faeces | place: Denmark | collected 2013 | reverse complement strand
ATTTTGGATTTGCCTATGAAAAGAAAAAGTGTAGCGTATCTATTGATATTTTACACTGATCTGTGACCTACAACTTTCCGGACAGACGATTCCGGAAAATGTAACCTTAAAACAATTGGACGGAAAAGAAATTACTTTTAAAGAAGCTGTACAACAAGGACCGGTAATCGTATCGTTTTGGGCGACCTGGTGTAAGCCTTGCCAAAGCGAACTGGAAGCATTAAAAGATTTGGAAGACTCCTGGAAAAATAAAGTCCGGATTATAGCAGTATCAATTGATGATGCCAGAGCAATGGCTAAAGTCAAATCCCTTGTAAAAGGGAAAAAATGGCCATTCGAAGTACTGCTCGACCCGAATAAAGAGCTATATAAAGCATTCAATATTTCAGCAATTCCCTATGTTTTAGTTATAAACGATAAGAAAGTGGTATGGACCCATTCCGGATACATGCCAGGTAATGAAGTTTTAGTTGTAGACAAAGCATTAGAAACAATCGGAAAAAAATGATATAGTAGAGAAAATAAAACAGTTTTAATGGCTGAAAAGTTATAGGATTACTAATAAATTATAGAGGAAAATAAGTAATTTCATATATTTGCCATTATTTTTGTTCGTTATTATTATACTATGCTGAAAAAAGCCTCAGACAACCATGCTAAAACTGATTTACAGGAATTCTCATATGACCAGCCAGATGTATTCGACCGGTTATTCGACCGCCATTACACTTCACTTTGGTCATTCGCATTTCACTATGTTAAAGACAAAGACATAGCGGAAGATTTGGTACAAGAGGCTTTTATCCAGTTGTGGGATCATTTAAAAGGATTTGACAGCTTTACAGCTATCCGTGTATATCTTTTCCGGAATGTCCGGAATGCAGCACTTGATTATCTCCGGCATGACAAAGTACGAAACAGGAATAGTACAGAACTCAATGTATGGCTACAAAATGAATTGAGGGAGCCATTGGAGCGTAAAATCATAGAAGAGGAGGTATTCGGATCTATGTACGATGCAATTTATAAATTACCGGAACAGACACGAAAAATTGTACTACTGACGCTGGAAGGAGTATCTAATCCCAAAATCGCCGAACAATTGAAAATTTCGGTTAATACACTGAAAACTTTAAAAAAAAGAGCTTATCAATACCTCCGTAATGAACTTGGACCATACAGGTTTACTCTTCTGAATTGGATATTTTTGTTGCGGAAATTAATAAAAAGAAATAATAATTAAAAATAAAATCCAGGGGCATTTTTTCTTCTATTCCGATTCCGGTTTTTATACCGTCAGACCGGTGGTGTCTGACGGAAACGTAACGTAAAGTTTTTTGCGAAGTGAGGAGTTCCGCCGGTCAGTGATAGAAAAAGTTAGACGACCGACAGAAGCGACCGGGTCACCAATTCCGATCACCGGAGACGAATAAGTACCGAATAATTCTACCGTTTTTTGGTTACGACGGTTTAGACATAGTTTTTGAAAGCGTTGTAACTATGTAAACGGTACGCTTTAATTCGGTTTATGATACCATGTTCCGCTCCTGACCGGTGGCCTTAAAAAAGGATTCGCAGGGTCCGGAAGACTTTATGGATTTTACAAATTGCTTTCTTGTTTCCCCGCCAACTGTCCGCAGGCGGCGTCGATGTCTTTCCCTTTGCTGCGGCGTACGTTGACCACCATGTTACATCCTTCCAGAAACCGGATGAAGGCATCCCGGTTTTTGTCCGGACTGTGGTGAAAACCAGAACCTTCCACATTGTTGTATTCGATGATATTGATCTTGATCGGGAATTGGCGGCAATAGAGGGCCAAAGCTTTTGCATCTTCGAGGCTGTCGTTGATATCTTTCAGAAGCAAATACTCGAAAGTCGGACGGGTTCCTGTTTTTTCGACGAAATATTTCAGGCTTCCTGCAATCTCACTCAAAGGATAGGCTTTATTCACCGGCATAAGGAAAGTGCGGGTGGTTTCTTTCGCTGCATGTAGCGAAAGCGCCAGATTAAAACGCACTCCATCGTCTGCCAATTGCCTGATTTTTTCCGGGATACCGGCTGTAGATACCGTAATCCGGTAGGGTGACATGGCTAATCCGTCCTGGGCCGTAATCCGTTCTATCGCTCTGAGGACCTGCTCGTAATTCAGTAAAGGTTCGCCCATTCCCATGAAAACGATATTGCTCAATGGTTGCCCCTGGGCTTCCGCTGCCTGCTGTGCACGGACCACCTGTTCGAAAATTTCGCCGGCCGTTAAATTACGTTTAAAACCCAGGGTACCGGTTGCACAGAATTTGCACCCCAGCTGACAACCCACTTGTGAAGATACACAGACCGTGAATTTTTGATTTCCGGGAATCAGTACGCTCTCGACGATTTCGCCGTCGGTCAGCCGCCAGGCTGTTTTTTCGGTGCCGTCGCTGGCTGTCTGCACCTGCTGCGGAAAGAGGGAATCGAAGAAATAATGCCGGCTTAATAATTCCCGGGTAGCCTTCGATAAGTTGCTCATCTCTGCGAAATCCGTCACCCCTCTTTGCCAGATCCATTGCCAGATCTGTTTTGCACGGAAAGCCTTCTCGCCTTGTGCGGTTAAAAAGTCGCTTAAATCCCGTAAAGATTCTTCTCTGATATTTTTTTTGTTACTTGTATCGGCCATAATCTCGTTATTATATAAAATCAAAATCTCTCACCTCACAAAGGTATCGTATTTTGCTATATTCTTCTCCTTCAGCCTTCCAAATCTTTTCTTCCTGTTCTTTTTTCTGTCCCGGTTTTTTCTTTTCCTCTCTCCTGTTAAAATAAAGTGAAAATCAGATAAAGAACGGATTTAATTATATATTTGCACTTATCTTAGCTTGAAAGTTATAATAACTTAGGAAAAAGGTTGTTTTTCGTTAAGAAATTTAAGTTGGGATAGTGTGGTAGTTATAATTTAAAACAAATACTATAGAATAAAACACATGAAGAAACTATTGATTATTGCTCTTGCTCTGCTTTCGGTGTCTATTGTCAGGGCTGATGAAGGAATGTGGTTGTTGTCGAAATTAAAACCACTGAACATTGAGAAAATGCAACAGATGGGATTTAAACTGACTGCAGAAGATATCTACGATGTCAATAAACCCGGTATCAAAGATGCTATCGTCGGTTTAGGCAATGCCGGCCGTCCTTTCCGTCATTTTTGTTCGGGAGAGATTATTTCTCCCAATGGGTTGATGCTGACCAATCATCACTGTGGTTTCAGTGCTATCCAATCTCATTCTTCTGTCGAGCACGACTATCTGGCCGATGGTTTCTGGGCTTACAAAATGGAAGATGAGCTCACCAATCCCGGCGTGACCGCTTCTATTCTGGAACGGATGGAAGACGTAACCGACCGTATCGCTCCTTTCTTAAAAGACGATATGAGCGAAATGGACCGCGGCGCTATCATCGACAGTATATCTGCAGTGATTGTGAAGGAAGCTGTGGCTGGAACGAAATTAAGCGGACAGGTTCAGCCGATGTTCGAAGGAAACCAATTCTTCCTGTTCCTTTACACCATCTACAAAGACGTACGTTTGGTAGGTGCCCCTCCTCAGAGCATGGGAAAATTCGGTGGAGATACCGATAACTGGATGTGGCCCCGTCATACTGCCGACTTTTCTATGTTCCGTATTTACACCGCTCCTGACGGTAGCCCTGCCGAATACTCCAAAGATAATGTACCCTTAAAACCCAAACATTACCTGCCCGTATCTGCAAAAGGCGTGAAAGACGGTGATTTTGCCATGATTATGGGATTCCCCGGAACTACCGACCGCTATACCACCAGTTTCGGATTACAGAATACGATGGATGTAACCAACGATATCCGTTACAAAGTACGTACGGTAAAATTGGAGGTTATGCGCGAAGAAATGGCTAAGAGTCCGAAAACCCGGATTCAATATGCTTCTAAATATGCCAGTTGTGCCAACTACTGGAAATATTCCTTCGAGCAGAATAAAGCGCTCAAAAACCTGAACACCAAAGGCAACAAAGAAGCCATCGAAAGAGAGTTTACCGCTTGGGTAAATGCCGATCCGGCCCGCAAAGCCACTTACGGCGAAGTGCTGCCGATGATTCGCCAGGGATACGAAGATATTAAAGAATATTCCGTAGCTACGGCTTATGCGCAGGAAGCCCTGGCCGGACCCGAAGCTCATTTGTTCGCTTACCGTAGCGGAAGAATGATCGAAGATCTTTGTGATAAAGAAATCCCCGCCGGAGAAAAAACAGAGATTAAAGAAGCTTTGAAAGATATGGCTAAAGCTTTTTTCAAAGACTATAATGCCGATCTCGATACAAAATTATTCGCTGCATTGTTTAAAATATACAACGACAATGTCGATCCCGATCTTTACCCCGAAGTTATCGATCTGGTCAACAAAAAATACAAAGGCAATTACGATAAGTTCGCTGCCGGATTGCAGCAGAAATCCATCTTCATGGACGAAGCTGCTTTCAACGCATTTCTCGACAAACCCGATTGTAAACAATTGGCCAAAGACCCGGTATATATTGCCGGTAAATCTTTCTATGAGATTTGGATCAAACTGACCGCCTACAGTGGTGAAATGCAGGAAAAAATTTCCAAAGGAGACCGTCTTTTCGTGAGGGGATTGATGGAAATGCAGCCCGATAAAGCCTGGGCTCCCAATGCCAATTCTACGATTCGCCTGACCTATGGTAAAGTAGGTAGCTACAAACCGCGGGATGCTGTTTTCTATGATTACTACACCACCCTTACCGGTGTGATCGAAAAAGAAGGGCCCAAAGGTGGGGAGTTCGAAGTACCCGACCGGCTGAAAGAACTGTATGCTCAGCAGGATTTCGCTCCTTACGGGACCGATAAGTTGAGTGTCAACTTCATCACAGATAACGACATCACCGGAGGTAACAGCGGTTCCGGTGTCATCAACGCCGAAGGACATCTGATCGGTACTGCCTTCGACGGTAACTCCGAAGCCATGTCCGGAGACATCGATTTTGAAGAAAATCTGCAACGGTGTATCAATCTCGACACTCGTTATTTCCTCTGGATTGTAGATAAATATGCCGGAGCTAAGAACCTGATCAACGAGATGACTATTATAAAATAATCAAAAACTAACTACTATGAAAAATTTAGATTGGGGTAAATTGTCCTTTGGATATTCCAAGACGGATTACAACGTACGTTGTTATTATAAGGACGGCAAATGGAGTGCTCCTGAAGTCAGCGACTCTGAAATGCTGAATATTCATATGGCTTCTACCTGTTTGCATTACGGACAGGAAGCATTCGAAGGTATGAAAGCCTTCCGGGGTAAAGATGGAAAAATCCGTCTCTTCCGTTGTGAAGAAAATGCAAAACGTATGCTTAGTTCTGCCGAATACGTAATGATGCAGGCTCCTTCGATCGAACTGTTCGAAGAAGCTGTCGTCAAAGCCATCGAGTTGAACAAAGAATACGTTCCGCCTTACGAATCGGGGGCCAGCTTATATATCCGTCCCTTGTTGATCGGTGTCGGACCGCAGATGGGAGTTGCTCCGGCTAAAGAATATATTTTCGTTGTATTTGTAGCTCCTGTAGGACCTTATTTCAAAGCCGGTTTCAAACCGACCAAAGTCATGCTCGAACGCCGTTACGACCGTGCTGCTCCCAATGGCACCGGACACATCAAAGTAGGAGGTAATTACGCTGCAGGAATGAGGTCCGGCGAAGTGGCCCATCAGAAAGGCTATTCGACCGCCATCTTCCTCGATTCCAAAGAGAAGAAATACATCGACGAATGTGGCCCGGCCAATTTCTTCGGTATTAAAAACGGTTCATATATCACTCCGTTCTCTCACACCATCCTGCCTTCTATCACCAATGCCAGCCTGATGGTATTGGCCGAAGACATGGGGTTGAAAGTAGAACGCCGGCTTATTCCTGTAGAAGAACTCGAGACTTTCGAAGAAGCCGGAGCTTGCGGTACGGCTGCTGTCATCAGTCCTATCGGACAGATCGATGATCTCGAAAACAACAAGAGCATCGTTTTCGGTAAGCCCGATGTTCCTGGTGAATGGTGTACCAAATTGTACAACCGTTTGAGAGCTATTCAATACGGAGACGAACCGGACAAATTCGGTTGGGTAAAAGTATTGAATTTCTAAAAATAGATTTTTAGGGATAATTGAATCAACTCGGAGAAAGTGTCTGATCGGTTCAGGCACTTTCTTTCTTTTTGGAACTCCGGGACGGACCTTTCGTCCCCAATGGAGGGACGGGAGTTCATAACTACTCCTTCGGCGTTTAAAGTAGTATATCGGGTTGCTGGAGCCTGCGGATATATATTTTTTGAAACTTTCTTTATCAAACATTTGTTATTCTACGAAATTTTCGTAGATTTGCGAATAAATCGTAGTTTGATGTGCCTTATGGAAAAATTGACTTTTCAGGAAGAAGAAATCATGCTTATTATCTGGCAGGTAAAAGAAGGAGTGATTAAAGATTTTTTGAATTGCATGGAAGAGCCTCGTCCGCCTTATACGACGGTGGCTTCTATCGTGAAAAATCTGGAGAAAAAAGGATATGTACAGGCCAAACGTTATGGGAACACCTATGTTTATTCGCCTTCGATCGATGAAGGGGAATACAAAACGAAATTTCTTTCCGGCGTCGTACAGAATTATTTCGAGAATTCATATAAAGAGATGGTAACTTTTTTTGCCCGGAAACAGAAGATCTCGGCCAAAGAGTTAGAAGAAATTATCCGTTTAATTGAAAAAGAATAGGAGCTATGGAAGATTTTCAAATTTATATATTACAGGTAAATGCGGGTTTAGTGGTATTCTATCTTTTATATCGGATGTTGTTTTCCAGGGATACTTTTTTAAGAATCCGGCGTTTATTTCTTTTTTCCATCGTTATACTGGCTTTTGTATATCCCCTGATTTCGTTGGTATCCTGGTTGGAGCAAGGTAATGCCTTGCCCGGGATGGTTGTCGGGTATGCCGAAATGCTGGCGGTGGTTACTCCTGTGGCTCCGCAACCTGCCGCAGAACAATCGCTTTTCACCTGGCAGCGGTTCCTGATCTGGATTTGGAGTGGGGGAAGTCTTGTGCTGACACTCCGTATGGCGGTCCAGTTGGCTGGTATCTGTCGATTCGCTTATCAGGGTAAAAAACAGAGCTGTCATCATGTTCCGGTCATTGCTTTGCCGAAGATTACAGCTCCTTTCTCTTTCTTCGGTTGGATTTTTGTCAATCCGGCCCATTACGAAGAGCGGGAACTTCATGAGATTATCGTACACGAGTCTGCTCATGTCCGCCAATGGCATTCATTGGATATGTTACTCGGGGAGATACTTTGTATCTTTTTCTGGTTCAATCCGGTTGTCTGGCTTTTACGTAAAGAAATCAGGCAGAATCTGGAATTTTTAGCAGATGAGCAAGTGGTAAATTCCGGTTACAACCGCAAAAATTATCAATATCACTTGCTTCGCCTGTCCCATCAATCGACTGCAGTACCTATAGTTAATAATTTCAATGTTTCTCAATTAAAAAAACGAATTATTATGATGAATAAGAAAAAAACATCCAGAATCGGCTTGTTGAAATATGCCTTTTTACTTCCGGTAACCGGCTTATTGATTCTGGCTGGAAATGCACGAGCCGTAACCGATCTGGCCTCCCATACACTGATACAGGCCGGCGGGGAAACTTCCTTATACAAAGGCCGGGTAGTGGACGAACAAGGTAATCCCCTGCAAGGGGCCACGGTCATTATCAAAGGGACCTCACTGGGGGCTTCCACTGATCAGGATGGAGAATTCTCTATCCAGGCCGGGAAGGGAGATACGCTTTATTTTTCATATGTAGGCAAACGGACTGCAGAGGTGATTTGTGGGGATAAAGCTAATCTGAAAGAGGTGGTTTTACCTAAGCAACCGGTAGAGCTCGAGGGAATGGTAGTTGTCGGATATGCGAAAGCTGGCCAGAATGCAACATCTAAGGAGGGAGAAATTTTCACGGCTGTCGAGGAAATGCCGGTATTCAAAGAAGGAAATGTGCTGGCTTATATGGCACGGATGGTCAAATATCCTGTCCGGGCTCAGGAGAAAGGAATTCAGGGTAAAGTGATTGTTTCTTTCGTAATCGATAAAGCGGGTAGAGTGACCGATCCTCAGGTTGTAAGAAGTGTAGATCAGGATCTGGACCGGGAAGCCCTGAGAGTTGTCAAGGCATTACCCGATTGGATTCCCGGCAAACAGAGAGGCGTGGCTGTAGATGTGTTCTATACGCTTCCGATCGAATTCCGCTTGCAGAGCGATGCAGAAACTCCTGCCGTTTCGGGAAAAGCGGATGAACAGGTGTGACCGGCCTTTTAACAGTAAAAACAACGGCCGATAAATCGGAGTTGTGCAGTCTTCCCCATCGCTGATTAGTAAAACCTTCGGTCCTGATAAATGAATATAAATCAGAACCGAAGGTTCACCGATCCTTCCCTTAGGGGGGATTATTTCGTATTGATAATCACTTCTGCATTCGGGTAATACCCCACCTCTTTTTCAATCGGGCTAATCGGACGGATTTGCAGGATCTCACTGGGATCGATATCGAAACGGTCGGCCAGGCGTCCGTCGATAACCAGAAGAGGTTCTTTCATTTTTTCGAGATTGTATTTGTATTCCTGGCTATTGTATTTAAAAGTGAGTACGCCATTCTGAAAGCTCACAAATTCTCCTAACCGATCTCTCGACGTGATGAATAAATAGGATTTTTTGACATCTTCTTTCGATGGGATGATGTTGACATTCAAAATCTTATCCGGCATTTGTACGTTGTCTTTAGGGGCTTGTTGCCCATCGATGATGTAAGTCATATCCGAATTCTGGGAGTCGATTTTAATTTTTGTTTTTCCGTTTTCTTCCGTGATTTGTACCGAGTTACTGCTCATACCTGTACCGTTGCCGAACGATTGGAAAAATTTTTCAACCTTTTGCCGGTGATTGCCGTTTTTGAAAAATTCTTCGAAATCTTCATCCGTCATGCCCTCCCCCGGATTAAAAAATTCGTCCGGTAGGAAATGACCGAATGGAAAACCGCCGGGTATATTGTTCGTGGTGGTCGAATCGCCGGGCATGCCGAAAAAATCGCCGAATAACGATCCGCTTCCCATGTGATTGTGCAGATTTTCCATCATCTGCCGGATATGCTGTGAAATAGCTCCGGGATTCATATCCGGGAAATCGTTAAAGTGTTTATACGACTCATAGGTGTCGGCATTGGAACTCAAGGCAGCCAGGGAGTTCAGGCCTTTCAGATTCAGCGCTCTCGACAGCAGGGCGATTTTATCCAGTTGAATGTCTCCCCGGAGTTCGATGATATCCACCTGTTGTGGGTTTTGGTTCCAGACCACCAGGTCGGTCACTTGTCCGTTTTTGTTGTGCGTGTAGATCAGTTGCTTTCCGAACTCGTCGTTCCGGCTTTTGATCAGTTTGTATTTTTCCGGTTTATCCAGTATTTCCCGGAACTGGCCGATCGCTTTTTCGCTCAGGGAGGGATCGGTCTGATTCAAATCCAGATTGAGAATATTCACCTCTTCCAGTTTTTGCAGGAGTTCGTTTGCCTCGGGCGGAAGATTATTCCGTTGATAAAGTCCGTAAAGGCTTTTGTCCAGCTGGGTGACCGTCACGCCGTTTTTCTCATGGTATTTGGACATGAGCTTAGATAATTGTGCATTTGCCGCGAAAGGCAAAACAGATACAATCGACAAAATAATAAATATTCTTCTCATGGCTATCTTGTTTTATAATTATACTTTTTATTCTATCGCTATAATCAGGTTATGATCTTCGTAAAGCACTCTTTGTACCGGTGTTTTTTCATCTTCCAAGGCATTTCCCAGGACGCGCAGTGCATTTTCGAAGCGTTCTTTCTTCAGGTTATCCGACAGTTGTATACCCGGACGGGGTGTCGTTGTGAAGGTCCCCCTGAATGAAAGGATCAGCACGGCCATCGCTGCGATACTCCCGGCCGTAATCCAGAGCTGTCTGATTTTGCGTTGCCGTTTTTGCCGGATACCGCTGTAATTTTTCATTCAGGCCTTCCGGTATTTCCATCGGATCGCGAAGCCCCAAAATCGGTTCTCCCGGGAGTTCTCCCCGTTGCCAGGCAGACCTCAACTCCCGCTCTTCTGCCAAAGTTGTCTCCCCTTTGTAATATCGTTTCAGTACTTCTTCCATATATTCTATCTGTCATCTTTCATTTCGCATCATTTCTTTTACCTTCGACCGTCCGCGTGAGAGCAACACCCGGATGTGGTTGGCGGTTAGTCCTGTGATCTGTTCGATTTCTTCAAATTCCAGTTCTTCTATTTCCCGCAGGATGAGCACCTCCCGTTGATTTTCCGGCAGAGTGTCGATGATTTGCCGGAGAAGGCTCACGGTGTCCTTGATTTCGATTTCCTGCAAGGGATTGCTTGTATAATCTTCGTTTTGTGCCAGCTCTTCCCCGCCGTACACCGGTTTTTGTTTTTTTATCCAGTCGAGGCACAAGTTGCGGGTCACCTTCAATGCCCAGGCCCGGGGATTTTGCACTCCTTTCAGCTCTCTACGTGTGTTCCAGAGTTTAATCATAACCTCCTGAGTGATGTCTGCAGCATCTGTCGGATTGCTGAGAATATGCTGTGCATAGGCATAGATATTCTTGGTCAGAGGCAGGATCATATGGTTAAATTCTTTTTCTGTCATCATTAGTAAGACGGATGCAGGCTGATTTTATTACAAAGGAACGGTTTTTTCTTCGTTAAAGTATGTTAGAGAACGTTTTTCTTGCCGTTTCTTTATCGCCTTCGATGCGCAGGTTACGTCCTTTAATAATCACATCTTCGCCGGGAGTGAGTAAGGTATTCACTTTTTGGGTTCACTTCAAATACAATAATGATACAAAATTAAATATCTTGTCGCCCATTCTTTATACTTAGAGTATCTGACGATTGTATGTTGATAGCATTGGGCCATGTCGTCTTGCTATTGATAATCGCTTGTTCTATTGCTCTTAATTGAGTATCATCTATTTTAGAAGGAGGGGTACATCGGTTTACTAAAAACGGTATTGATACAGATGAAATAAATGCAAGTGCTGCAAATATCAGAGAGCAATTTGTTTTACTTATTTGCTTTGCCTGCCATTTTTCACTTGCTTTCATTTGATTTATGTGATGTCGTTCATTGTTGTCT
>OIXA01005525.1_pt1 | contig 11232 bp, 8 predicted proteins | sample 1587721 | NCBI WGS metagenome assembly OIXA01 (sample SAMEA3888900, study PRJEB22519) | human gut metagenome | biome: human gut; feature: human-associated habitat; material: faeces | place: Denmark | collected 2013 | reverse complement strand
AATGCGGAAGAAGGGACTTGAACCCTCACGTCGTTGCCAACACTAGATCCTTAGTCTAGCCTGTCTGCCAATTCCAGCACTTCCGCATATGTTGTCCGCCTCACTTTCGTGCCGCGAACATATAGCATAATATCATCTCATTTCTAATTTGTCAATAGATTTTTTTCAATTTTTTTAACGTTTTTTTATAGTATTCTAATTTTTTATCTGATACAATAGGGATATATCATTGCAAAAGGAGAGATTTCTTATGAAAAAAGAGGGATATTATTCCTCCGGACAATTCGCCAAAATGGCGGAAGTATCGGTGCGCACCATCCGATATTACGATAAGCAGAATATTTTAAAACCTTCTTATGTAAATGAAAACGGGGCCCGCTTTTACAGTGACCGTGATCTGGCCAGACTGCAGCAGATCCTTCTATTGAAATTTCTGGGATTTTCTCTGGACGATATCCGGGAGATCACTGTGGACACAGCGGATTATCATATGATGAAAAACTCTCTGGAGCAGCAGCACAAGCTGATCCAGGACCGAATCGAACAGATGCAGCTGGTAGAAACTGCCATCCGTGATACCGCAGATGCCATCACAAAAGACCACGAGCCGGATTGGAGCCAGATGCTCCGTCTGATACATCTGACCGGTATGGAAACAAGTCTGAAACGCCAGTATCAGGATTCTACCAATATCACGGCACGGATCAATCTGCACCAGAAATATTCCGTCAATAAACAGGGCTGGTTTCCCTGGATCTATCAGCAGGCCGGAATCCGGTCCGATATGCACATTCTGGAACTGGGATGTGGAAATGGTGCTCTCTGGACAGAAAATCTGGACAAACTGCCGGAGCAGATATCCATCCTGCTTTCCGACACATCCGAAGGCATGCTCCGGGATGTGCGAAGAACCATCGGTGCAGGGGATATCCGATTTTCCTATCGGACCATTGATTGTGCGGATATTCCATGTGAGGATCATTCCTTTGATCTGGTATTCGCAAACCACGTTTTATTTTACTGTGATGATATCGACCAGGTATGCCGGGAGATCCGGCGTGTTCTGAAAAAAGACGGATTGTTTATCTGCAGCACATATGGCTCCCTTCATATGAAGGAGATCAGTCAGCTGGTGCAGGACTTTGATCCCCACATTCAGCTTGCCGCAGATAATCTTTACGAGCGTTTTGGGCTGGACAATGGTGCCGGGCTTCTTCACCGCCACTTTACCCAGGTGGATCTGTCCCGTTATGAGGACAGTATTTATCTGAAAGAACCGGAACCGTTGATTGATTATATCCTGTCGTGTCATGGAAATCAAAACCAGTATCTGCTGAACCGGTACAAAGATTTCCGCAATTTTGTCCAGAAAGAAACACAAAAAGGATTTACCATTACCAAGGATGCGGGCATTTTTCTCTGCCGGGTGTAAGAAACAAACGTAACTGTCAACCAACCACACATTTACAGAGAGGATCTTTATGAGAAAAAATTACAAATCAATTTCCTGTCTGCTGACGGCAGCTCTGGTTCTGACCGCAGCTCCGTTCCATGCAGACGCACTTACAAAACCAAAGCTGAACAAGAAAAAACTCACCATGAGGGTCGGCCAGAAAAAGAAACTGGCCATCAAAAACAAAAAAGCATCCCAGATCAAAAAGATCAAATTTACCGTCAAAAAGAAAAATATAGCACGGGTCAACAAAAAAGGGGTCGTAACTGCTTTGAACGAAGGAAACACGAAGCTGGTCTGTAAAGTGACCTTAAAAAACAAAAAAACATATAAGCTCAACTGTAAAATCACAGTGAAAGAGGCAGAAAGCACTGTCTCCACGGCAACACCGGGAGCCTCCGCTGCTGCCGGCGTTGCCGGCACTCCTGCAGCAAGTACGGCCGCCTCTGTAAAACCGGGCTCTCCGTCCATGAAACCGAACGCTTCCGGCACTCCGGTCCATACGGATGCCCCGGACGTCACGCAAAAACCATCCGCAGGTCCGGATGGTTCTATCACCCCGGATAATACCGACGCACCGGCTGATACTGCAAAGCCTGACAACACTCCGGATACTTCCAAGGCTCCGGCTGATACCGCAAAGCCTGACAACACTCCGGAGACTTCCAAGACCCCGGCTGACACGGCAAAGCCTGACAACACTCCGGCAGCTTCCAAGACCCCGGCCGATACCGCAAAGCCTGACAACACTCCGGAGACTTCTAACACTCCGGCATCTACCGACACGCCGGATACACCAGATACGCCGTCTCCTTCTTCCCAGGGACCACATCTGTCTGCCAATGGCATTTTGACCTCCGATAATGGCGTGATGCGTACCGGAATAGATGCCTATGACATTGTAAAGGAAATGGGTGCCGGCACAAACCTCGGCAATACTTTAGAATCCTGTGGTACGTGGATCGACACCTCCAACACTTCCAATTACGAAACCGCATGGGGACAGCCTGTCACCACGCAGGAAATGATAGATGGGATGAAGACCGCCGGCTTTGACTCCATTCGTATTCCGGTTGCATGGAGCAATATGATGACAGACGACGGAACCTACACCATCAACGAAAAGTATTTTAACCGTGTAGAGACCGTGTTAAACTATGCGTTAAATGCAGATATGTATGTCATTATCAATATCCATTTTGACAGCGGCTGGTGGGCACGCTTTGGTTCCAAAACGGAGCAGGAACGCAAGGATGCCATGACAAAATATAAAACGATGTGGACTCAGATTGCCAATCGTTTTCAGGAATACTCCGACCGTCTGATCTTTGAGTCCGCCAACGAAGAATTGGGGACCCGTTTAAACAGCACCGATGATTACAAAGGCTCCGGTTATTACGCAAAGGATGACTTGGATTCCCTTTATAAGCTGACAAACGAGATCAATCAGACCTTCGTGGATATCGTTCGTTCTACCGGTGGCAACAATGCCAGGCGTTTCCTTCTGATCGCCGGATACGATACCGATATCTCAAAAACCTGCGATCTGAGATACAAAATGCCAACGGATACGATCGATTCCCATCTGATGGTTTCCATTCATTATTATTCCCCTGCTACCTACTGTATTGTAGATAATCCGAAAAACTCCTGGGGATATGATGCAAGCTGGGGAACCGATGAGGACATCAAAGCACTTCAGAGCGAACTGTTACAAATGCGTATATCCTTCGTAAACAAGGGCTACCCCGTCATTATCGGAGAATATGGTGTAGCAGATACAAAGATCAGCGAAAATAATTTTGTCCGCAAAGAGGGACGCGATCTGTTCTTCCGTAGTGTCTGCGAATTTGCATTAGAAAACAATATGTGCCCGATCCTCTGGGACTGCAGTCGGGTTTTTGACCGCAGAAACCTCACCATGACAAACGAGGCAGAAAAAGCATTATATATAGAAATGAATGAAAAGGCACATCATTCCGAGCTGGTAAAGCCTTCCGTTTCCGATGATGGTTACCATTGGACCGGTACCGTTGCAAACAGTAACTGGAGTGCTTCCAGTGCATCTGCGAGTGACTCGAACTCCACATTTATTATCACCAAAAACGGGGGCTGCTTTACCATCTCCGGCATTGACTGGTCCGTCTTCAAAAATCCGGTTTTAAAGCTGACCTGCAAAGAGAGCTCCGGATCCGCCCTGTTCCGTCTGGCAAACCAGGTCGATACCAGCAACCAGTCCTGGCATCACCTTTATGACAACGGCACCGGTGTCATATCCGAAAAAAACATTTCCTCCGGAAGTACCATTTCCATCAATATTCCGCTGGATGATATGACAGCAACCCAGAATCTGTATTTTGCACTGGCAAACAGCTCTGATTTCAATGGAACCATTTCGGTCGAAGTCGTGGAAAACTAATCCTCCCCCTCCGAAAAAGGCGGTAACGTATTCACTTTTCACAAGAATCGATTCTTTTCGCGGTGAAATTTACAGCAATGTGACAATTTTATAAAAAGGGCTTGAAGGTGACGTTACGTCACCTTCTATACTATACCCAGAAACAAAAAATAACGCTTACTTCTATTGGGACTTACACAAATGTAACAAATCACAAAACTGAAAAACAACGAAAGGAGATTTCCTATGAAAGGTATTATCTTAGCCGGCGGTTCCGGCACAAGACTTTATCCGTTAACCATGGTTACGTCCAAACAGCTTCTGCCGATTTACGACAAGCCAATGATCTATTATCCTCTTGCCGTACTGATGAATGCAGGAATCCGTGAAATTCTGATCATCTCTACTCCACAGGACACACCTCGTTTTAAGGAGCTTTTAGGAGATGGACATCAGTTTGGCATCGAGCTGACCTATGAGGTACAGCCAAGCCCGGACGGACTGGCACAGGCTTTCATTATCGGAGAGGAATTCATCGGCAACGATACGGTTGCTATGGTTCTCGGAGACAATATCTTCTCCGGCCACGGACTGAAAAAACGTCTGAAGGCCGCTGTAGAAAACGCAGAATCAGGCAGGGGAGCAACTGTATTTGGCTACTATGTAGATGATCCGGAACGTTTCGGTATCGTGGAGTTTGATCAGGATGGCAAAGCCGTTTCCATCGAGGAGAAACCGGAGAAGCCAAAGAGCAATTACTGTGTCACAGGTCTTTATTTCTATGATAACCGCGTGGTACAGTATGCAAAGGATCTCAAGCCAAGTGCCAGAGGTGAGCTGGAGATCACCGACCTGAACCGTGTCTATCTGGAGAACGGAGACCTGAATGTAGAGCTTCTGGGACAGGGATTTACCTGGCTTGATACCGGTACACACGAGAGTCTCGTCGAGGCAACCAATTTCGTGAAGACGATCGAATCACACCAGCACCGCAAAATTGCATGTCTGGAGGAGATCGCATACCTGAATGACTGGATTACAAGGGAAGATGTTCTGAAGGCATATGAGCCTTTGAAGAAGAACCAGTACGGCCAGTACCTGATGGACGTTCTGGATGGAAAATATATGGATGTGCTTCACTAAGGAGCAACGAAAGGAGATTAAAATTATGACAATTATTGTAACCGGCGGTGCTGGATTTATTGGAAGCAACTTTGTATTTCACATGCTGGACAAGTACCCGGACTACCGCATTGTCTGCCTTGACTGTCTGACATATGCCGGAAACCTTTCTACACTGGCACCGGTCATGGACAACCCGAACTTCCGTTTCGTAAAGGAAGACATTACAGACCGTGAGGCAGTTTATAAATTATTTGAAGAGGAGCATCCGGACATCGTTGTAAACTTCGCTGCCGAGAGCCATGTAGACCGTTCTATTGAGACTCCGGAGGTATTCCTTCAGACAAATATCATGGGAACTGCCGTGCTTATGGATGCATGCCGTAAATACGGTATCACCCGTTACCATCAGGTATCTACCGATGAGGTATATGGTGATCTTCCACTGGACAGACCGGACCTGTTCTTCACCGAGGAGACTCCGATCCATACAAGCAGCCCATACAGCTCATCCAAAGCCGGTGCAGACCTTTTGGTACTGGCATATCACAGAACCTACGGACTGCCTGTTACCATCAGCCGCTGCTCTAACAACTACGGACCATATCACTTCCCGGAGAAGCTGATCCCTCTGATGATCGCAAATGCACTGAATGATAAGCCGCTTCCAGTCTATGGTACCGGCGAAAATGTCCGCGACTGGCTGTATGTGGAGGATCACTGCAAGGCCATCGACCTGATCATCCACAAGGGACGTGTTGGTGAGGTATACAACATCGGCGGTCACAACGAAATGACAAATATCGACATCGTAAAGATCATCTGTAAAGAGCTTGGTAAGCCGGAGAGCCTGATCACTTATGTATCTGACCGTAAGGGACATGATATGCGTTATGCGATCGATCCAACCAAGATCCACAATGAACTGGGATGGCTTCCGGAGACGAAATTTGCAGATGGTATCAAGAAGACCATCAAATGGTATCTCGACAATAAAGAGTGGTGGGAAACTATCATTTCCGGCGAATATCAGAACTATTATGAGAAAATGTATGGAAATCGCTAAGAGGGGTTAATTCTTATGAAAATATTAGTGACCGGCGTTGCCGGACAATTAGGCCATGATGTGATGAACGAGCTTGCCGGAAGAGGCCACGAAGGCATCGGCAGCGATCTTGCACCGGAATACAGCGGCATCGCAGACGGCTCCTATGTCACCACAGCAGACTATGTATCCATGGATATTACCGATCGTGCTTCTGTCGCAGAAACATTATTAAAGATCAATCCGGATGCTGTCATTCACTGTGCTGCCTGGACTGCCGTTGACGCCGCAGAGGACGAGGACAAAAAGGATACGGTTTATGCGGTCAATGCAACAGGTACAGAAAATATCGCCGCTGTCTGCAAAGATCTGGACTGCAAAATGATGTATATCAGCACCGACTACGTCTTTGACGGCCAGGGAACCACTCCATGGCAACCGGACTGCAAGGACTACAAGCCATTAAACGTATATGGTGCTTCCAAGCTGGATGGTGAGCTGGCAGTGTCCGAAATTCTGGACAGGTATTTTATCGTCCGTATCGCCTGGGTATTTGGAACCAACGGCAAAAACTTTATCCGTACCATGCTCAATGTTGCCAAAACACACGACAAGCTCACTGTTGTCAGTGACCAGATCGGTACTCCGACCTACACCTTTGATCTGGCAAGACTTCTGGTGGATATGATCGAAACAGACAAATACGGCTACTATCATGCAACCAACGAAGGCGGCTATATCAGCTGGTATGATTTCACAAAAGAAATCTTCCGTCAGGCTGTGGCACTGGGACGTACCGAATATGACGAAAACCACGTCACTGTTTGTCCTGTCACCACAGAGGAATACGGCGTATCAAAGGCTGCAAGACCTTTTAACAGCCGTCTGGATAAATCCAAGCTCACAGCAAACGGATTTACTCCTCTGCCAATCTGGCAGGATGCGGTTGCACGTTATCTGAAGGAGATTGAATTTTAATCAAGAGCAATCCATAACATCCGTTGGGTAACAATTTACTTTTTGATCACAAAATCACAAAGCGGATAAAATATTGGAAATATATTCACATATATCCGATATAAAACACAAACCGTGGATAAGCATTTGCATAACAAGCTTATCCACGGTTTATTTTTCATGTATTAGTAAAATACTTTTTACATATTTACTGTTACCTTTTGCTTAGAACCGAAAATCTCTCTTTCCTTCCTTCAGCTCCTCCAGATACTGGATGGCTCTTTCCCGTACCTTCTCGTTTGGCACCTTCTGAATCTCTCTGGCGATCAACTCCTCACCGATCTGCTTTGTCTCCGGAGATGCATAATCCTCCAGATACTCCTTCAAGGTCATCAGCGCATTTGGCTGACAGCAGTTTACGATCTGCCCGGATTTCAGAAGCGTCATAAAACGGTCTCCAGTTCTTCCGGCACGGTAACATGCGGTACAGAAGCTTGGAATATATCCCATCTTCATCAGCCAGTTTACCACCTCGTCCAATGTACGGGTATCGCTGACATCAAACTGTGCAGAGCTGTCATCACGAACCGGCTCAGTATAACCACCGACGCTGGTACGGGAGCCGCCACTGATCTGTGAAATTCCCAGATGAAGGACATGCTCTCTGGTTTTTTGTGACTCTCTGGTTGATATGATCATACCGGTATATGGCACGGCAATACGGATCACAGCCACAATCTTTTCAAAGATCTCATCCGGCACGGCATTGCTGAAATCGTCTGTATCGATATCGTCAGCCGGACAGATACGCGGAACACTGATGGTATGAGGGCCCACTCCCTGCGCTGCCTCCAGATGCTCTGCATGCATCAGGATTCCTACCAGCTCATAACGGTATCCCTCCAGACCGAAAAGAACACCAAGACCAACATCATCAATACCGCCCTCCATGGCACGATCCATCGCCTCGGTATGATATGCATAATCATGCTTTGGTCCCGTTGGATGGAGCTGCTCATAAGACTCCTTGTTGTAGGTCTCCTGGAACAAAATATAAGTACCGATCCCGGCATTTTTCAGACGGGTATAATTCTCTACTGTCGTAGCCGCAATGTTGACATTCACACGGCGGATCGCCCCATTTTTGTGCTTAATGCTGTAGATAGTATCAATACTTTCCAGAATATATTCCAGAGGATTGTTCACCGGATCTTCTCCCGCTTCGATTGCCAGACGCTTATGACCCATATCCTGCAGAGCAATGACCTCATCCCGGATCTGTTCCTGGGTCAGCTTGATTCTCGGAATATGTTTGTTTTTGTGATGATACGGGCAATAAGTACATCCATTCACACAATAGTTAGAAAGATAAAGAGGTGCAAACATGACAATACGGTGACCATAAAATTTCTCCTTGATCTCCATCGCAAGCTCCCGGATCTGACGATTGATCTCCGGATCATCACACTCCATCAGGACTGCCGCCTCCTTGTGGCTGATTCCCTTTGCCTTTTTTACCTTTTCCAGGATTTCCTTCATCAAAGGAATATTGTCCTTATTTTTCTTTGCATAATCAAGAGACTCCAGGATCTCCTCATGGTTAATAAACTCCTCTGCCTTCAATGACTTTGGATCATACTTGTAACTGCTCATTGTTTTTCCTCCATATTTTTATAACTGTTATTTTAATCTGTCCGATATTTCGGACACTGTATCTTACAAATATCATTTTATCTTCAACGGATACTACGTCTTGGAATATACCGCCTTTGCACTGACCCCCGGTATCATTCCCAACTTGCCTGACAGCGCACTTACCGTATTGGTATCCGCATCCATCACAACACTGATCACGGAAACGCCACGTTCCCGGTAGGGCATTCCCATCCTGCCCACAATGTACTCCCGGTACTCGTGAAGCAGTTCATTGACCCGTTCCACACGATCCATATCCTCGACGATAATACCAAGGATTGCAATTCTCCGATCCATAATAATCCTACATCCTCCATCCATAACTTCCTGCCACGAACCGTCTGTCTTGTCTCTGCTCTTTCATCTAAAAAGACAAAACCCGTATCTTACCCTTAATCCTCACCGCATTGCAAACATTTCCCTATACGCTGAAAAAGGGCAAAACCAGCGTTTTGCCCTCCAAGAATTGCTTCGCAATTCTCGTTGGCTTCCCTCTGCGCTACGAGCATTTTCCTATACACTGAAAAAACGTCCCATGTCCAAATGACATGAGACGTTTCCCAGTACAAAATCAATATTTATTGTACTAATATCAAACCGCAGACTTTCCCTGCGTAATCCTTCAAAACATATCATGCCTTTGCGTTGGGACGAACCCTTCGTGTCAGAACATGAGAATATTTTATCATCTAAGGTCTGGAATGTCAAAAATAAATTAACTCAGACTTCCTTACTCCGTCCAGCTTATGGCACATTTCACTGCCCGCTTCCACCCGGCAAGTTTTTGTTCACATTCTTCCTCGGAAATCTCCGGCATAAATCTGCCTCCGACACCGGCATTTTGACGGATATCTTCAAAGTCCTTCCAATATCCTGCAGCAAGTCCCGCCAGATATGCCGCTCCCAGAGCCGTGGTTTCAAGACACAGCGGCCGGTTGACCGGCGTCTGGATCACATCAGCCTGTGTCTGCATCAAAAAGTTGTTGGCACTGGCTCCTCCGTCCACCTTCAAGGCTGACAGGGTGATCCCGGAATCTGCTTCCATCGCCTGCAGCACATCACTGACCTGATATGTGATGGCTTCCAGTGTTGCACGGATAATGTGGTATTTATTGACGCCACGGGTCAGGCCCACAATGGTTCCTCTGGCATACTGGTTCCAGTATGGTGCTCCCAATCCCGTAAATGCGGGTACGACGTAGCAGCCGCTGGTATCCGGCACCTTACGGGCCATATACTCGGAATCCTCCGCGGAATCGATCAGCCGCAGTTCATCCCGCAGCCACTGTACCGAAGCACCTCCGATAAATATAGATCCCTCCAGCGCATAATAAACCTTTTCATCAATCCCCCATGCGATCGTCGTTACCAGACCATTTGTGGAAAATACCGGTCTCTCTCCTGTATTCATCAGTAAAAAGCAGCCTGTTCCATATGTATTTTTGGCCTCACCCTGAGAAAAACAGGTCTGACCAAATAATGCCGCCTGCTGGTCTCCCGCCACTCCGGCAATAGGAATCTCTCCTCCCAGAAATGATGTGTCCGTTTTTCCGTACAGTCCGCTGGAAGGACGCACCTCCGGCAGCATACATACCGGAATGTCAAGCCGCTGCAGTATTTCCTGATCCCAGCACAGATCATTGATATTGTACATCATAGTCCGGGAAGCATTGGAATAATCTGTGGCGTGAACTTTTCCCCTGGTCAGCTTCCAGATCAACCATGTGTCTACCGTACCAAACAGCAATTCTCCCCTTTGCGCCCGTTCTCTGGCTCCCGGCACATGATCCAGAATCCATTTGAGCTTCGTAGCAGAGAAATAGGCATCAATCACAAGACCTGTTTTCTGACGGATCATCTCCGTGAGGCCTTCTTCCTTCAACTGATCACAGTATTCTGAAGTTCTGCGGCACTGCCAGACGATTGCGTGATAAACCGGTTCTCCGGTTTCTTTATCCCAGACGATGGTCGTCTCTCTCTGATTCGCGATCCCGATTGCCTGAATATCCTGTGCCGCAGCACCTATTTTGGACATTGCCTCCACTGCCACTCCAAGCTGCGTGGACCAGATCTCACTGGCATCCTGTTCTACCCAGCCCGGCTGAGGAAATATCTGTGTAAATTCCTTCTGTGCCACAGAAACGATTTCTCCCTTTTCATTAAATAAAATGCAGCGATTACTTGTAGTTCCTGCATCTAAAGCCATGATATATCCCATATGACTACCCCCATTTATAGCATTTTTCAATGATTTACCCAAATTTCGCACATGCAACTTATCGCTGTACTCATAATATTTCTTATGTCTCAGGGAAATGAATACCGATTTTTGCCTCAGGATGTTTGATGAAACCGTGAAGCAGTGGCACCAAAATTGACGCAGATCAGTAGGATTTCAGAAAAGTCTTTGCTTTGCAATGTTTCGATGAATACGTGTCTGGACGATTAAGCCTCTAGGGTGGGCTCAGTTGTTTCGGTGGGCACGCTTTCGCTACAATGCGCTACGCAGCACTACATAGCATCCTATAAAACAGGATGCAAGTAGTGGCGAGCGCAAGTGCC
>OIXA01005506.1_pt1 | contig 11261 bp, 9 predicted proteins | sample 1587721 | NCBI WGS metagenome assembly OIXA01 (sample SAMEA3888900, study PRJEB22519) | human gut metagenome | biome: human gut; feature: human-associated habitat; material: faeces | place: Denmark | collected 2013 | reverse complement strand
CGATATACGGGCGGACGGTGGTGATGAAGTTGCGCAGCGTCTCGCTCGGGAACCATGCGCGCAGGTTGATCGGCACCGCCAGCGCCACGGGGCGCTCGCGGTAGGGTCTCTCGCGCTTCTGCTTTTCCAGAATGACGTGGATGAGCACGGCGGAGAGGTACTCCGTGATGGAGGCGTTATGCTTCTTTGCCTGCTCGCGCAGGCGGGAGAGCGGCACGAAGCCCATCGTGACATGGAAGGTGTAGAACGGCTCCGGCGTGCCGGTATTCTGATAGGCCCTCGGCAGCCGCCGCAGGCCGAAGGCGTGGCGGCCCGCATAGCGGGCGTAGGCGTCCTCCAGCTCCTCCTCGCGCGGCGGCTCATTCAGGTCGAGCACGCCGTTTCCCGCGGGAACGTCCACGCCGGTCTGGCGCAGGTATTCGGCAAGAAGTGTGCGGAAAAAAACGATGGCCCCGCCGCCGTCGGAAAGCGCATGAAAGACCTCGACGGAGATGCGCTCGCGGTAATAGTAAAAGCGCACGAGCCAGCCGTTGTCCTCGCGGAAGCGGACGGGCTGGCAGGGGTCGGAGACGTCCTCCTTCAAAAACGGTCCGGGCGCATGGTTCGGCTCGAGATAGTACCAGAACAGGCCCTTGCGGATGCGCACGGCAAAGCTCGGGAAGCGCGGCATACAGCGGTCGATGGCGCGCTGGAGCGCGGCGGGATCGACCTCCCCTTCCATCCGGGCGGAGAAGCGGTAGATGGCGGAATACTCCTCCTTTTGCAGCGCGGAGTAGAGAATGCCCGCACTGTCGAGCTTGTACCATTTGCTGTCGGGTCTCGCCATCGTCGTTTCCTCCTTCCGCGCGGCATCGCCTCGGATGGCTTATTGTAGCACAGCGGCGCGCACACCACAAGAAAAATGACGGTTTTCCTTTTCTTTTTTACGCAAACATGATATTATACAGGCAGGAAGACCAATCACAGGCAGGAGATAACGATGGAAAACAAGCTGAACCTTCCGCTGAAAAAGAAGAAAAACGAGGCCGAGAGCCCGCGCCTCGATCCGCTGATGCGCGCGCTCAAGGCGCTGCACAGCGCGGGCGCGCCCGAGACCATGACCGAGGAGGAGCTGGAGCATCAGCGCCGCAGTCAGGAGGTCCTCGGCCGGTTGACCGCGCCGATGGCCGGCATGGACTATGAGGAATTTTCGCTCGGCGGCATGAACGCCGCGTGGATGCGGCTCAAGGCTCCTCACGGCAGCCGTCACGCAATTCTCTACTGCCACGGCGGCGGCTACACGAGCGGCAACCTCGGCTACGCGCGCGTGCTCGCATCCAAGCTCGCGCACGTCACGGGCTACGACGTGCTGAGCTTTGAATACCGTCTCGCGCCCGAGCATCCCTACCCCGCCGCCGTCGAGGACGCGCTGCGCGCGTGGGATCATCTCATGCTGCTGGGCTACGGCGCGCGGGATGTCGTGCTCGCAGGCGACAGCGCGGGCGGCAACCTCGCGCTCGTGCTGTGCCATCGTCTCAAGGCGGCGGGCCGCCGCCTGCCCGGGGCGCTGGTGCTGATGTCTCCGTGGACGGACATGACGATGTCGGGCGCGTCCTACGCCGAGCGGGCGGAGAGCGACCCGATGCTCACGCCGGAGTACATCGAGGCCGTGCGCACCGCTTACGCCGGCGGGCGGGACTACGCCTCGCCCGATCTTTCGCCGCTCTTTGCCGACCTTACCGGCTTCCCGCCGACGCTCATTCAGGCCGGCGATCACGAGATCCTGTATTCGGATGCCGAGATGCTCTGTCACGCGCTGGAGCGTGCGGGCGTTCCCTGCCGCTTCGAGGTGAGCGAGGGGATGTGGCACGTCTTTCAGATGTTCCCCCTGCGTAAGGCCGCCGCAGCGATGGAAAGCGTCGCGCGCTTCCTGCTGGAGCGGTGACGGCGCACCCCCCTTCCGAATCCCATACCCTGAGAGGAGAAACGAATATGAAGCAGCCTCATATCCAGCTCGACGAGAGCTTGAACGTCCGCTATGCCATCCTGCCCGGCGACCCCAGGCGCGCCGAGCGCATCGCGTCGCACATGAGCGAGGTCGAGGACCTCGGCATGAACCGCGAGTACCGCAGCCTTGTCGGCGCCTACCGCGGCGCGCGCATTCTGGCCATGTCCACGGGCATGGGCGGCGTCTCGACCGGCATCGCGGTCGAGGAGCTGCATAACATCGGCGTGACGCACGCCATCCGCATCGGCTCCTGCGGAGCCCTGCAGACGGACATTGCTTCCGGTGAGCTGCTCATCGCCGCCGGCGCGGTGCGCGACGACGGCACCTCCCGCGCCTATGTGCGCGAGGGCTATCCCGCCGTGCCGGACACGGAGCTGCTGCTCGCGCTGACGGAGAGCATCCGCGCGCAGGGCTTCGCCCACCGCCTCGGCATCATCCGCAGCCACGAGAGCTTTTACATCGATGACATCGAGGAGATCAACGAATACTGGTCGAAAAAGGGCGTGCTCGGCAGCGACATGGAGACCGCGGCGCTGCTGACCGTCGGGCGGCTGCGCGGCATGAAATGCGCGAGCGTGCTCAACAACGTCGTGCGCTGGAAGGAGTGCATTTCCCACGGCGTCGGCTCCTACGCCGCCGGCGCCGACGCGGCCGCCGCGGGCGAGGAGCACAGCATTCTCGCCGCGCTGGAGACCTTTGCGCGGCTGGAAGCCGAGAAAAAATTGGAAAAAACGGGAACTTTTTCCCGCTTTTGAGCGTCAAACCCTTCAGAGACCCCAAATAAAAGATCGAGGTGACGGAAGATGAAAAGAACACTTGCCCTTTTTCTCAGCGCGCTGCTGCTCCTTGCCCTGCTCACGGGCTGCGGCAGCAAGTCGGCGCCGCGCGACAGCGCCGCCGGCAGCGACTACATGATGACCAACCAAAGCTACGCCAAAACGGACGAGAGCTTCGCCTACGACGAGCCGGAGCTCCCGACGCCCGACGCCGAGAACGGCTATTGGGACGGCGGTGAAAGCCAGACGCTCACCGGCGGCATGACCGCTCCGGGCGACGCGAAGATGATCTACCGCGCGAGCATCGAGGTGCAGACGCAGGACTACACGACGAGCGAGACCGCCATCACCGAGCTGGTGAAGTCCTGCGGCGGCTACTTTGAGAGCAAGAGTCTGAGCAATCGCTCGAGCGGCTACCGCTACGGCGAATTCACCGTGCGCGTGCCCGCGAAGGAGTATGAGCGCTTCTGCGCTCAGGTCGGCACGCTCTGCCATGTCACCTATATGTCCTCCTCGGCGGAGAACATCACCGAGGAATACTACGACACCGACTCCCGTCTCAAGACCGCGCAGATCAAGCTCGAGCGGCTGCAGGAGCTGCTCTCGAAGGCGGACAATATGGCGGACATCATCACCATTGAGAGCGCCATCAGCGACACGGAGTACGAGATCGAAAGTCTCTCCGGCACGCTGCGCCACTACGATGCGCTGGTGGATTACGCCACCGTGAGCCTGACGCTCAGCGAGACCTACAAGCTCGATGAGAACGAGGGCGCGCCGCTGACCTTCGGCGCGCGCATCGCGCGGGCCTTCACGAACGGTCTGCGCGACACAGGCGTATTCCTTGAGGACCTTGCCATCGGCATCGCGAACAATCTTGTGTTCCTGGCGGTGCTGGCGGCGCTCGCCGTGGTCGTCGTGCGTGCGGTGCGCAAAAAGAAGCCGCTCGGCAGGCTCGGCAAAAAGAAAAGCAAGCTCCCCGCAGGCGAGGAGCCGAAAAGCGAAGAATAACCGATAAGGAGAAAACGCCTATGAAGCTCACCTTGCTGGGCCATTCCTGCTTCGCCGTCGAAAGCGGCGGCTATCGCGTCGTGCTCGACCCGTATTATGTGGAGAGCTATCCGCCGCTGCATACGAGCGCGAACGAAGTGCTCTGCTCGCACCATCACCGCGATCACGATTTTGTGGAGGCGGTGGAGCTCACGCCGCGCGGGGGCAGTCCCTTCACGGTGGAGACCGTCCAAGCCTTCCACGACGATCAGGGCGGCGCGCTGCGCGGGACGAACACCATCCATGTCCTCGCTGCCGAGGGGCTGCGCGTCGTGCATCTCGGCGACCTCGGCCACGAGCTGAGCGGGGAGCAGCTCGCGCCGCTGCGTGGCTGCGACACGCTGCTGATTCCCGTCGGCGGCTTCTACACCATCGACGCGGAGACCGCCAAGCGCGTGGCGGACGCCATCGCGCCGCGCGTGATCGTGCCGATGCACTACCGCCACGGCAGCCACGGCTACGATGTGATCGCCACGGTGGAGGACTTCCTGCGGCTCTATCCCGCAGACGAGGTACACTGTCTTGACGGCAGCTCCTTTGAGCTGACGCCCGACGCGCCGCGCGGCGTGATCGTGCCGAGGTTCATGGGCTGAACGCATATAGAAAAAGGAAGCGAAGGGGTCTCCCCTTCGCTTCCTTTTTTCATCTTAGAACCACTTCTTTTCCTGCGCCTTTTCCAGGACAAAGGGCAGCATCTCCTCGCGGTCGAGGACGGTGGTGTGGCGCACGGGGCGCTCGCGCAGGCCGCGGAGGTTCTTCGGCGCGGGAATTCCGGTCAGACGCTCGAGCTGCTCCATGACGGCGAACTCATCGCCCTCCGCCTTTTCGCCGAGGCCCTCGAGCACGGCGGCGGGGAACTTGTAGGGCGACGCGGTGGAGAGCACCACGACCGGCGCGTGAGCGGGGTTCGCCGCCTTGTACTGCTGCGCGACGTTCCACGCCACGGCGGTGTGCGTGTCGCAGAGATAATGATGCTCCTGCCAGACCCTGCCGATGGTCCGCTTCGTCTCGTCGTCGCCGCAGCAGCCCGCCCAGAAAAGGGACTGAATTTTCTCCTTCAGCTCCTCCGGCACCTCGTAGGCGCCGTCCTCGGTGAGCTGACGCATGAGCTTCGCCACCAACTGCTCGTCGCCGGAGAGCAGGAAGAGCAGGCGCTCGAGGTTGCTCGACACCAGAATGTCCATCGAGGGCGAGCTGGTGAGGTAGAACGGGCGCTTCTTATCATAGCGGCCCGTGCGGATAAAGTCGGTGAGCACGTTGTTGGCGTTGGACGCGCACACGAGCGTGCCGACGGGAAGCCCCAGCTCGCGGGCGAAGTAGCCGGCGAGAATGTCGCCGAAGTTGCCGGTGGGAACGACGTAGTCCACCCGCTCGCCGACAGCGACCGTGCCGCGGCGGACAAGGTCTGCGTAAGCGCGGAAGTAATAGACGACCTGCGGGGCAAGGCGGCCGATGTTGATGGAGTTCGCGCTCGACAGGCGCACACCCTTGCCCGCGAGCAAGCTTTCGCCGCCGACCTTGGCAAAGACCTGCTTGACAGCAGTCTGCGCGTCGTCGAAGTTGCCGCGCACCGCGGCGACACAGGTATTGTCGCCGCCCTGCGTGACCATCTGCGCCTTCTGCACGGCGGACACGCCGCCGTCCGGGTAAAAGACGATGATCTTCGTGCCCGCGACGTCGCAGAAGCCCTCCATCGCGGCCTTGCCGGTGTCGCCGGAGGTCGCGGTGAGGATCAAAATTTCATCGTCCACGCCGCACTTCTTCTTTGCCGCCGTCATCAGGTGCGGCAGCATCGAGAGCGCCACATCCTTGAAGGCGCTCGTGGGGCCGCGGAACAGCTCGAGCACCGTGTCCTCACCGACCGGAACGGTGGGGGTCAGGTCCTCGGTCTCGAATTTGCCGGTGTAGGCGGCATGGACAAGCTGCTCCATCTCCGCGTGCGTGAAGTCGGGCAGCAGCGCACATAATATCTCCGTCGCCATGCCCTGCGTGGAGAGCGTCAGGCAGCGCTGCCAGTCGAAGTCCAGCCCCGAGAGGGCCGGCATGGCGTACAGCCCGCCGTCGGGGGCAAGGCCGTTCAGGATCGCTTCGGCGCTCGATGCGGTGAGGGCCGCGTTGCGCGTGCTTTGATAGTTCATATTAAAAATACCTCCGCTTTTCGGTTTTTTTCATTTGCCATATCAAAATATTTTTTCGATTGCCTATTGCATTTCGACAATGCTCATGTTATATTGTTCCCATCAAAAAGTCAAGTGTTTTTCTACCGCGGACATTTCCGTGCAAACTGCACAAATCGTCCATACTTGGCGGATTTTACAGAGAGAAAGGCAGGCACACCCCATGAACATTGCATTGCTCGGCTTCGGCACCGTCGGCAAAGCCTTCTACGAGCTCACGCTCGGGCGGAGCGATCTGCGCGTGACGAGCGTTTTATCCCGCCGTCCGCGCCCGGAGCTTCCCTGCACCGTGACAAATGATTTCGACGAGATCGTGCGCGACCGCTCGGTCGGCATCGTGGTCGAGGTCATGGGCGGACTGGAGCCGGCTTACCGTTATATCTGCGCGGCCATGCGCGCGGGCAAGCACGTCGTCACCGCGAACAAGCAGCTCGTCTGCGCGCACTACGACGAGCTGCTGGAGCTTGCGAGGGAGTGCGGCGTGTCGCTGCGCTGCACGGCGGCGGCGGGCGGCGGCATCCCGTGGCTCACGTCCCTCTCCCGCGCCGCGCGGCTCGATGAGATCACCGCCGTCGGCGGCATCCTGAACGGCACGACGAACTATATGCTCTCAGCCATGACGGCCTCCGGCGTCGATTATACCACCTGTCTGCGCGAGGCGCAAGCGCTCGGTTACGCCGAGGCCGATCCCACCGCGGACGTGGAGGGCTACGACGCGCGGCGCAAGCTGGTGCTCAGCGCGAACCTCGCCTTCGACGCGTCGGTGCAGGAGGAGGAGATCCCCTGCTTCGGCATCTCGAGCGTGGAGAAAAAGGACTTCGCCGCCTGGCGCGAGCTGGGCAGGGTCTGCAAGCTCTTCGTCCGCGCCGAGCGGCACGAGGGCCGCATCTCTGCCTTTGTCTGCCCCACGCTCTTCCCCGCCGCGTCGCCGGTCGCGCAGACGAACGGCACGGGAAACCTCGTCACCCTGCGCGGCGCGCGCTTCGGCGAGCTGAGCTTTTCCGGCGCGGGCGCGGGCGGCTACCCCACCGGCAGCAGCGTGCTGAGCGACTGCGTGGACGTCATCGAGGGCTGCCCGAGCTTTTATGTCTCGCGGCACGAGGCGAAGCACATCGACAATTCCGCGGCGGCCGGCCGCTTCTACCTGCGCACGGGCAGCGAGACCGTCTGCACCGGGCCCATCACCGTCGCCGAGGCCTTTGCGCGCGCCGAGCGCGCGCGCTCGTGCGGCGAGCCGGTATTCTTAGCAAGGATCGAGGAGGAGTAAAGAAAATGCTTAAGGTTCTGAAATTCGGCGGCTCGTCGCTCGCCGACGCCCAGCAGTTCGCCAAGGTCAAGGCCATCGTGGAGGCCGACGAGTCCCGCCGCGTGGTCATCGTGTCCGCGCCCGGCAAGCGCTTTTCCGGCGACCACAAGATCACCGACCTTTTGTACCTCTGCGCCGCGCACATCAAATACGGCGTGAGCTGCGAGGAAATTTTCGACATGATCCGCACGCGCTATCTCGAGATCGCGCACGACTGCGGTCTGAAGCTCGACCTGAATCCCGACTTCGACGCCCTGTGGGCGAAGATGCAGGAGGGCATCGAAAAGGACGAGCTGGCCTCGCGCGGCGAATACTTCTCCGCGCGGCTGATGGCCGAGTACCTCGGCTACGAGTTCCTCGACGCCGCCGAGTGGGTGAAGTTCCGCTTCGACGGCACGGTGGATACCGACGCGACCTACGAGGCGCTGCGCCGCGCCGCGGGCGACCGCAGCGTGGTCATTCCCGGCTTCTACGGCGTGATACCCGACGGGCGCATCCGCACCTTCTCCCGCGGCGGCAGCGACATCACCGGTGCGCTGGCGGCAGCAGCGCTGGACGCCGACGTCTACGAAAACTGGACGGACGTCTCCGGCATTCTGATGGCCGACCCGCGCATCGTGGACGATCCCGCGCCCATCCGCCACCTCACCTACGGCGAGCTGCGCGAGCTGAGCTACATCGGCGCGCAGGTGCTCCACGAGGGCACCATCTTCCCCGTGCGTGAGAAGAACATCCCGCTCAACATCCGCAACACGAACGAGCCGGAGCACCCCGGCACCACCATTCTCGAGAGCATCGAGGAGGACACGAACGACGGCAGCTTCATCACCGGCATCGCGGGCAAGAAGGGCTTCTCCGTCATCACCATCGCCAAGACCGGTATGTCCGGCGACCCCGGCACGCTCGTGCGGATCCTGGAAATTCTCGCCAAGCACGAGGTCAATGTGGAGTATATCCCCTCCGGCATCGACATCATCTCGCTGGTGGTGGAGAGCAAAAAGGTCTCCAAATGTCTCTACGCCATGCTGGGCGAGCTGCAAAAAGAGGTGCAGCCGAATAAGATAACGGTGACGGAGCACATCGCGGTCGTCGCGGCGGTCGGCCGGAAGATGGCGTACCGCCCCGGCGTTTCCGGCAAGATCTTTGCCAAGCTCGGTGAGAACGGCGTGAACATCCGCATGATCACGCAGGGTCCCGAGGAGCTGAACATCATCGTCGGCGTGGAGGAAAAGGACTTCGCGCAGGCCATTCGCGTACTGTATGACAGCTTTGTCAAGGAACATATTTAAGGAAAAGGTGAGGGCAATACCATGAAGCTTTATAATGTAGGCATTCTCGGCGCGACGGGCGCCGTGGGTCAGGAAATGATGAAAATTCTGCTCGAGCGCAAGTTCCCCGTCGGCGAGCTGCGCCCCATCGCCTCCGCGCGCAGCGCGGGCAGCGAGATCGACTTCGGCGGCAGGAAGTGCACGATCGTCGAGGCGTCGGACGACGCCTTTGAGGGTCTCGACATCGTGCTCGGCGCGGCGGAGAACGACATTGCCGAGCGCTTCGCGCCCGCCATCGTTAAGGCCGGCGCGGTGTTCGTCGACAACTCCAGCGCCTTCCGTCTCGACCCCAAGGTGCCGCTGGTCATCCCCGAGATCAATCCCGAGGACGTGAAGTGGCACAGCGGCATCATCTCCAACCCCAACTGCACCACCATCGTCACCCTCGTCGCCATCAACGCGCTGGCGAAGGAAAGCCCCATCGAGACCATCATCGCCAGCTCCTATCAGGCGGTCTCCGGCGCGGGCAAGAACGGCATCGACGAGCTACACGATGAGGTCGCAGCGCTCGCTGCGGGCAAGCCCGTCGAGCCAAAGGTGTTCCAGTACCAGATCGCCTACAACGTCATCCCCCAGATCGGCGGCGAGGCGTACATGGGCTACACGAGCGAGGAGATGAAGATGCAGAACGAGGGCCGCAAGATCCTCCACCTGCCCGAGATGAAGGTCAGCTGCACCTGTGTGCGCGTGCCCGTGGTGCGCAGCCACTCCGTCTCCGTCGTGCTGCGCACAAAGGAAAAGATCAGCGTCGAGCGCGCGCGTGATCTGATCGCCGCCGCGCCCGGCTGCAAGCTGACCGACGACCTTGCGAGCAAGGTCTACCCCATGCCGCTCGACACGAGCGATCAGGACCTCGTCTACGTCGGCCGCATCCGCGACGATCTGACCGACGAGCGCGGGCTGAACCTCTGGTGCTGCGGCGACCAGGTCCGCAAGGGCGCGGCGACCAACACCGTACAGATCGCGGAGCTGCTGCTCGAAAAATAAAGGCATTTTTGTGAAAGGGAGCCTCTGTCCGACGCCGGGCAGAGGCTCCCTTTGTTCATTGCGACATTTTTCTTGCTATTTTTTTGGTAAGATGGACAGGGCAAAGTGCTTTGACTTTTTGGGAAGAGACTGCTACAATAAAAGAAAAGTGGAAACGTTACCGGTAAGGTTCCCGGAAACGGGCTTTGATTTTTTCATGCAGAGGGTGTCGCCATGACCATCAAGGACATTGCAAAGCTCAGCGGCGTGGGCGTGAGCACGGTCTCCCGTGTACTCAACGACCGCCCCGACGTGAGCGAGGAAAGCCGCCGCCGCGTGCTGGAGGTCATTGCCGAGCACAACTATCTGCCCAACAATTCCGCGCGCAGCCTTGTGCGCACGAAGTCCGACACCGTCGGCCTTGTGGTGCGCGGCGTGCAGAACCCCTTCTACACCGATATCATCCGCGCCATCGAGCATAAGCTCGACCTTGCGGGCTACACGATGGTCATGCGTCAGATTGCCTCCTGCGATGACGAGGTGAAGTGCGGCGCGGTGATGGAGCGCGAAAAGCGCCTGCAGGGCCTCATTTTTCTCGGCGGACGCTCGGATTACTCTCCCGTGGAGCTGGCGCTGCTCAACGTGCCCTTTGTCTGCTGCACCTACACCAACGCCTACGGCACGCTCGATCCGAGCAAGTATTCCTCCGTCTCCATCGCCGACGAGCAGGAGGCCTACCGCGCGGTCATGGAGCTGGCCAAAAAGGGCCACCGCCGCATCGCGGCGCTGACCGCCGACCCCGACGACAGCTCCATCTCCCAGCTGCGCTACTCCGGCTACGCCCGCGCGCTGCGCGAGCTGGGCATCCCGCCCGAGGAGGAGGACGTCATCTGCGCGGACGATTTCACCGTGGAAAGCGGCTGCCGCGCCATGCGCGAGCGGCTGAAGCGTCCGGCGGACTTCACCGCCGTCTTCGCCATCGCGGACGATATGGCGATCGGCGCGATGCGCGCCCTGCGCGAGAGCGGGCGCAGCATTCCCGAGGACTGCTCCATCATCGCCATCGACGGCATCAATGTCTCCGAGTACATCCATCCCATGCTCACCACCCTCTGCCAGCCGATGACGGCTATGGGCACGAAGAGCGTCGAGCTGCTGCTCGGCGTCATCCGCGGCGGCGCGCACGACCATCTGACGCTGCCGACCACCCTGCGCGCGGGTGAATCCGTGCGCGACCTGACGAAATGATTTTCCCGCGCCGAGCGCGTGAAAATAAATTTGAATAAGGAGATCAATGAAACATGAAGAAGTATCTTGCGTTTGTCCTGGCACTTGTTATGGCTCTCAGCCTCGTTGCCTGCGGCAACAAGACGGCCGAGGAGCCCTCCGGCGACGGTGACGCCACCGAGGCCGCCGGCCGTGTGTTCTGGCTGAACTTCAAGCCCGAGGCGGACGGCACCCTGCAGAAGGTCGCCGCCATGTACACCGAAAAGACCGGTGTGCCCGTCACCATCCAGACCGCCGCGTCCGGCACCTACAACGAGACCCTGACCGCCGCGATGGATAAGGAAGCGCCTCCCACGATGTTCGTCGTCGGCAACCAGGCCGCCTTGGACACCTGGGGCGACTACTGCTACGACCTGACCGGCACGCCCATCGCGGGTGAGCTGA
>OIXA01005499.1_pt1 | contig 11269 bp, 11 predicted proteins | sample 1587721 | NCBI WGS metagenome assembly OIXA01 (sample SAMEA3888900, study PRJEB22519) | human gut metagenome | biome: human gut; feature: human-associated habitat; material: faeces | place: Denmark | collected 2013 | reverse complement strand
GAAGAGAACTCGCGTATCTGTCTTCACATGCAACTAATCGCTATTTTATCCCGAACTGGGGTATAAAATTACATAAGCCGTTCTGTCATAGACCATCAAGTGGTCTGTCTTGCCCATCAAATGGGCACTCAGGGAACAAGCGTTGGGCATCAACAGACCAAGCGTTGGGCACCAATAGACCAAGCGTTGGGCACCTGTTGCCCGTGCGGTGAGCACAGAGTGCCCAAACGTCTGGCGATTTTTTGGGCACTTCTTGTAAGGTCGGTAGTTTTGCTATTAAGAATGCCTCATGACGTTTTTGCGATGCTTTGATGACGTTTTTTATGATACTTCTATGATACTTCTTATAACACAATTCAAAATGTATCATTCTTCTATCTTGTTACATATCAGTTATTTATTTCTGTACTCAGTCGAAAAAATGATACTTTGATACTTTTTTCATAAAAAAACATTTTCCTATACGATTAGCACGGGCTGAAAGCCCTTTTCCCTTATAGGGCGTTCCAACCGTACAGGTCGAACAAACTTCTACTTCCACAAATGTTACGCCTTCTGGTTTAAAGAAAAACTATGCTGTGCTATTCCACTACCAGCCATTCTTTCAGTCCCCTACTCTCCTTAGAAAATTCAAGAGCGATACTAATGATTTTCTTTTCACTTGCTGCATAAATATCAGCATAATGACGCGACTTCATCTGATTAACAGCTGCATTAATACCGCCATTATCATCCATTTTTAATTCCATAACATAGACATAGAAATCATTCTCGGCTATCAAATCTATTCTGCCTGATGCCATTTCAATTTCCTCCTTAGCATCAAAGCCGCACAAGTAAAATATATTCTTTAAGATAAATCGGAAATGCTCCTCAAAAACAAATTGTTCTCTCTTTTGAATACTATAAGGAGTACCTGCAACCAAACCTTTAAGATAAAGCATGGCTTCATCTACATTTCCAATACACAAGTTCAATTTTAACTTTTGAATGAGAGTATTTACTTCTGAAGAAGATTTATTTGTCATCATGGGTAAAACCATTTCAAACATGGCTTTCTTTACTTCCTTATTAGGATAACCTAAGATATAATAATCTCCTCTTACAGCCTTGATGGTAAGATAGCCAGATTGATAGAGAAAGAGTTTCGGCTCTTCCATATTGACATCACTCATCTCCAGATAGTCAGCATCTATGAGACAACCATCGAGTGAGGGTATTTCATCCACATATTTCTTGGAAAGATTATTAAGAATTTCATTGGAGCCAGTTGCTATCCAGTAAGAATTTAGCTGTGAGCGACTAAGCGCATTCAACACGCTAAAGGGGTTATAGACATTTTGTAATTTTCGTGAAAAATGATAGCCATCATAAGTGGCTTTAAGTTCTGAAAGTACTTGCGATACCTCCATGTCATAGCGTGAGGCCAACTTAGAAATCTCCTCAGAATAATACTGAACCAATTCATCATGTGTCAATCCACAAATCGCAGAATATTGTTCATCAAAGCTTACATTTGTCAGAGTATTGAGCATACTAAACAGGCTAATCTGAGTAAACTTTGTGATGCCTGTGATAAAAACGCATTTGATGCAATAACCATAATCTTTTAGCCCAGTAAAGAAATTGCGATAGATTTCCCTACATTCATCATGCTGATTAGTTTCATAAGTATGCTGCAAAGGCACATCATACTCATCAACAATAACGGCTATCTTTACCCCAAACTGCTCGTAAGCTCTCTGAATAATGCCATTAAGGCGATTTCCCAACGAACGCTCATCAGGATTCTTTCCATAAATCTTCTCGTAGGAAGACAATACATTATGCAAGTATTCCCTAAGTTCCTGGGCAGAAGAACCACCCAAACTCATACTTAAATAAATGACGGGACGTTTAACCCAATCATCCTCAACCTGCATAATTTTTAACCCTTCAAAGAGCTCTTTTCTTCCTTCAAAATAGCACTTTAGGGTAGAACATAACAGGGATTTACCAAAACGACGGGGACGGCTTAAAAAATTGTACTTGTCACCATTAGCCAGCTGCCATACAATATCTGTCTTATCTACATAGAGATAATCACCCCTACGCATCTCTTCAAAGTCCTGTATGCCCAAAGGCAATTTCCTATTTTGCTTCATCGTTTTGATTCTTTTGTTTTATCCCCGCGTGATCATTGTTTATATATAGTCCACAAAAATACACATTTTTTCAATACCATCCAAATATTTTTAATGAAAAACAGCAGGAATAGTACTGAATCTATCGACAACCAAGCTAATCTATAATTCTTTACATACAACCATTTCGACTCCACGATATACTATCACAATACGATGGAGATGAGTGCTCCTCGCACCCAACCTTACCATTTCGGTTTCTGCATACTTACATACTTGTTTCTCCGCATCATGAGTTTTTACTTCTATCTCTGCTTCTGAAGCATTTGACTTCACGTATTTCAATTCTACCACGTAGGAATGCTGGATATCTTTATAAATGTCAAGCAATGGCAAGAGGAAAATATCGGCATACCCTTCCTGATTAGGGTATTCTGATACTGGTCTATAGAACTGATTTTGGCAAGTCATTGCCAAGGTAAAACCATGTACAAACGACTCGCCTTTCTGTTTGTCACGTTGTGAGGAAAAAAGATAAATGGTGTCTGATATGTTCTGAAAATAGGGTTCCCAATTACCATCATAAGCCAATCCTTCTTCTAATCCGTCGTGCTTACGGACATCTACGGACAATCCGTTCTCATCATAAGTATCCAACAGGTACTTGAAAACCTGCTCACGCACTACTTCATTAGGTATCACAAACCTGGTCTTTCCACGATAAGTTCCTGCTATTGTAACAAGACCGAAATAGTACAAAAGACTAATAAAATTGTCGGGCTCACAGATTCTCTCTGCAGGAAAACCTGACTTCAACTCACCTACGACAAAGCCACAAGTTACCAAGTCTTGAATAACAGATGCATCATGGGTAAAATTTTTGTCTTTACGAATAAGCATACGAAGCTTATTGTAATCAATACGGATGTTCTCCTCTAACATGTCCTCAGGAATCACACAACCATTATTGAGATATTTATCCATAAAGTACAAAACCATATTGGAATTATACATTGTAGTTTTTCCGTAAGACTCTTTGGCGAAGCAATAGTTGTCGTACCAAGGCTTCATTATCTGAATCAATTCATCTATAGAATGATTGTAATCATAATATTCTGAGTACTCTTGCAGCATGGCACGTACTTCTACCTCTGTAAATCCTGTCATCTCGTTAAAACGAGAATCGAGTGAATAATTGGTTCCTATATTAAAACCGCTTGTAAGATCATCCATCGTCACAGGACTCACTCCTGTCAGGAATACTCGCTTGATGCTTGAATCTGTACCTGACTTAACTGCGTTGTAGAAGGAGCGAAGATATCCTGTACCATGTGTCTCCGAAGCATAGTCATCTTGACGCGCAACCTCTGAAAGTATTGTATTAGTGAAATGATCATACTCATCGATGAAGAGATAGAGACTTTGACCTGCTTTGTCACAAAGGTCGCACACACAATAAAGTTGTTCTACTGCTCCCTTTTTCTCCTTCAGTTTTATCAAGGCATCTTCCGGCAAAAGCCGTGAATACTTCTCACAAAAAGAAGTAAAGACCGTATTGCAATACGAATCCATAGACTCTCTATAGGAACTAATTTCTCCATTGACAACAGAGAAATTAAAATAAAGTACTAAATAGCTGTTATGCAAAGGTGTAGGATGCTCACCTATATACAATCCTTTGAACCATGTTTCAAATTTATCAGCCTCATTCACATCATAATAATGACGCAACATTGAAAGGGTAAGACTCTTCCCAAAACGACGAGGACGTATGTAGAAGAAATACATGTTGGCATGCTCTATTTCTTCAACAAACCTCGTCTTGTCCACATAATAACAGTTTTCTTCTCTCAACGCCACAAAATTCATCATGCCGTATGGGATGCGCTTTGGATTGTTCATATTGCTAATATTTTAGCACAAAAATACACATTTTTTCAATACCATCCAAATATTTTTCATGAAAACATCAGAAATTAATCGTTCGCTTACGCGCATCTTTTCGCACCATGGCAGAACTAAAGTATGATGAACCATGCTCGTTGGACCAACAAAGAGGAAACATTTTATACATACTTACAACAAAAAATTCATTTTTTTGATTACTATGCAATAATTGTTAAAGTTAGGGGTTATATATATAAAGAAAAGTAAATACACACAATCCAAAACGGAATAATAAAGAAATAGAACAACAATGATACACTATATCCTCCCTGTCATAGGTGCCTTTGCGATGAGCACAATCTGTGGATTTATTTTTATCCCAGTACTGCTCAATTTCTGCAAAGAAAAGAAACTATACGATATACCCAACCAAAGAAAGGTACATAAATGTTTGATTCCACGTTTGGGTGGTATTGCCTTTACTCCCAGCATGTTACTGTCTTTCCTCATTGTCACTCTGATCATGAGTTCGGAAGCACAAGGACAAAAACTGCAGGTGAGCACATGGACTTTAGGCTTACTCATCAGCCTTCTGCTTATATATTCGGTAGGTATAGTAGATGATCTCATTGGTCTGGATGCTAAAATCAAATTTGCTGTTCAGATCATTGCTGCAAGTATTCTGCCAGCATGTGGTCTATATATCAACAACTTATATGGATTATTTGGTATCTATGAGATACCTTTTTATATAGGCGCTGTACTCACAGTTTTGCTGTTGGTGTTTGTGGATAATGCCATGAACCTCATCGACGGAATAGACGGACTCTCTGCGGGACTATCTATCATCGGACTGACAGGATTCTTATACATATTTTTCTCAACCGACCTGACTGCCTACTGCATATTGATTGCAGGCCTCGTAGGTGTGCTTATCGCTTATCTGCGTTTCAATTTGTTTGGAAATCCCGAGAAGAACCGTAAGATTTTTATGGGTGATGCAGGAAGCCTGACTTTAGGATTTATCATGGGATTTCTCTTTGTAAAATCTATGATGCATAATCCCCATATCATGCCATTATCTTCAGAAAGAATCGTACTGGCATACAGTCTGTTGATTGTTCCCACATTTGATGTGATAAGGGTTATCATTCATCGAATACACTATAAGAAGCCTATCTTCGATGCTGATAAAAGTCATATACATCATAAGTTCATGGCATTAGGAATGAACCAGCATCAGGCTCTCATTGCCATTCTGATGCTCCAACTGGGATATATCATCTTCAACCTTTTACTGTTCCACATCGGATGCAACTTCACTTGGATTCTATGTATTGACATCATTACATACACCCTACTCCATATATTAACAATCCATCGAATACAAAAAGCAAAGAAATGAAAAGAACGACAGACTTTATCATAGCGGGTATGTGCCTCGTCGTGTTTTCTCCGCTCATGCTTATTTGTGCGCTTTGCATCAGATGGGAAGATGGTCTTCCTGTCATCTACAAGCAGGAAAGAATAGGTCTGCATAGCAAGCCTTTCTACATCTATAAGTTCCGATCGATGAGGATTGATGCAGAGAAGGACGGGCCCGACTTATTGGAAATAAAGGGCGACCCGAGACTTACGAAAGTGGGACGTTTCCTAAGGGCTCATCACCTCGACGAGCTTCCTCAACTGTGGAATGTATTCAAGGGCGATATGGCGTTCATCGGTCCGAGACCAGAGAGGAAGTTCTATATCGACCAGATCATGGAGCACGATTCAAGATACCAGTTCCTGTATCAGATTCGTCCAGGCGTCACTTCCTATGCCACCCTCTATAATGGTTATACTGACACCATGGAGAAAATGCTGCGACGTCTGGAACTCGATCTCTACTATCTGGAGCATCGGTCGTGGTGGTTTGACGCCAAGATATTGCTAAAGACTTTCTGCAACATCGTCTTCGGAAAGAAGTTCTAAGAAAAGATGCTTTAAAGAAAGCGATTCTAAGAAAGGAAAAGCTTTTAAAAAAGATATTTATCATGAAGGGCAAGCTACGATTCCGTAGCTTGCCCTTCATATTTTTTTGTATCTCTGTTTATTCGAAATATAAATTCAAATAAAAACAAAATTTCGCCTCAAGCGAATATCACAAGGCTACAACTATTTTTCTTACCTTTGCCAATCTTGCCATAAAAGAAGAATCCTTTTTGGTTGATTGCAGACTATATCTCATTTGCATTTTTAACAAAGGCTCAGCATTTACTCCAAGAGCTGCCTCAAAGAGCAAAGCCGTCTTTTCTGTTACAGGACGGCGAGCATTCAATAATTTATTCAAGGCAGAATATGCTATACCCATCTCATCCTCCAACTGACGTTGAGAAATACCACGATATTCTATTTCATCCTTCAGAATTTCACCAGGATGTGTAAGGAAAGCTGAAATTATTTCATTGCCCGCATTTTCAAATCTGTTTTTTTGTCATTACTCATAGCTCTATTATTTATAATGATTTGACAACTCCGTTATATTACATATTGTTGCGATTGTTTGACCTTCTTCTATTACCTCTTGAAATACTATTCGGTACTGTTCATAGACTCTTACTGAGGATAATCCTGTTTTATCACCAGATAGCCTTTCATAATTAAGAGAGTTCACTACTGTCCCGTAAAAGTGGACTCATCGCTCTTTGAAATAATTGAAATACAGTCTTTTTCAAAAGTTTCCAAGGGTGCGACGATTTGAATTTGTAATTTTGCAGTTATCAAGATCAAGAAGTTTTGGGGTACTACAGAGAATGCTGCGAGAATCCAAATCTCATCGGCAATCATAGCCTATTGCCTTGTTGCTATCGTACAACATGATTTGCAACTTAAGCGATCTACTTATGAGGTTCTTCAGATTCTAAGCATTTCTCTTATGGATAAGACACCACTCGTAGATCTCTTCGAAAGGACTGATTTCAATAATGTCAAAGAACTCGATTGTCCCCTCTTTCCGGGGTTATTTGATTAATATTTAACTGGTCCCGTTTTAACGGGACACTAATGACTTCATCAATAAAAAAAGAGTAATATGGCGTTTTTTTTTACGCTATGTTACTCTTTTTTTTACGCAATGGAAATGCCCTATTGAGAAAAAAACAATAAATTTGCACAAAACTAAATGCTTACTAATTTTAAACTACAAATACTAACCCTTCAAACAAGATCACAACACTAAACAGCAAGCAGATGTGGCTTCACGACATAACTATTATGCCGAACACATCTACCGCCAACTTCAGCACTGAGAAACCGGAACCAAACCGCAGCATAGTGGTGAACAACGAGAAATGGTGCCAGACAAAGAGCGTTAGCAAAGCCCCCGACGGAACCATCATCTCAACTACAGACTTCGTATTAACCGAGTTTGGAGAAACAAAGAAACAGACCACTTATACATACAACGACGGTGTTGTAACTGAGGGATAATGGACAAAAGGCGAAAAGAATGTATCCGAATTAATACACTACGGCAAGACGACTATAGATAGCGGCCAGTATACCTGGGATGCCGACAAGCAGCAATGAACGGTTGGGCTATGACCACGTACGATAAAATACATAAAGACGAAAACGACAACGTTAACCTAAGAGAGCTTTATAACGCCGACAACACTCCCATAATGACAGTCGAAAATACATGGGAGAAGATGCTTCTCAGCACCGACGTTTACCCCGACTGCTACTTTGTAGGTGATGGCACCGACGTCTGGCAGTTCCTGGACGAATACAAGGGCAGGGACATGGGCGACGACACCGTAGAATGGAATGATATAACGATAAAGAAGGGCGAAGGATTCAAGTTCGCTTCCAACGATTGGCAGACTATCGACTGGGGTGTGGCATACGTCGGCGAGTACATACCGTTCAACCAGCCGGTGCAGCTCACGCCAAAAGGTCAGAACATCACCATCGACATGGAGACTGAGGCGATTACCTTCAAGACCATCAGGCTCAATGCGCTTACCGGCGTAGCTACATTCGAGGCTTACCCCACAGGCGTCAACAGTCCTAACGCCAAGCGTGTGAACATCTTCGCCATCAACGGCAAGATAGTGGTGCAGAACTCAAAGGACGTAAAGGTGTACAGCGCAAGCGGCGAGCTCGTCAGCACAGCTGCCGTAACACCTGTTGAAAAGGGTCTGTATGTAGTGAAAGCAGGTGGAAAGACGGTCAAGCTGAACGTGAAGTAAGCTCTTCGTTCTATGCTTTTATTTTCCGCATTGGTGAAAATATCTGCCATATCTTCCAGCAACGGCACATTTCGCTGTGCATCAATAGAATAAAGGCTGGCAGATAAGCGCCGAAACGACTTATCTGCCAGCCTATCTACCAGCTTATCTTCCAGCCGGTAATGCCAAGAGCAGACGGTATCATCGTCTGGTTATATGTTGCTAAGTGATTTTATTTCTTGAAATGAATTGTTCATAATGACTTATTTTTGAAATTAAACTTATTTCCACATCGTGTCTTGACCACCGTGGCTGTCGTGCTCGGTTGGTGCAGATTAATACTGCTCTTGATGTTTCGGGTGCAAAGATGTAAAGAAAAATGTGATTGGCAAAGAAACAGGAGGGAAAATTATTGTCTTTATCCCATACCTCATATTTGCAATATCTATAACATTAAATCCAAACAGCAAAATCTTTTCGGAGAATTATTTTTGTCCGGATTCTCAACATGATAAAGTGACCTGTTGCGAGTTTGTCAAATTTGCGTTTCAAAAGCGGATATTCAATAAAAACGTTGGCGTTTAGAAGAAAATACCATATCTTTGCAGACGAACAAGAACCAAAAATATAATAAAAAGGTTTCAAAAACATGGTACAGACATCAAGCCAAAGCACTGTAAATAAGATAGAAATGAGGCTTAGAGGAAAAGGACGTGGTTCGATAGTCTTCCAACAAGACTATGCAGACTGCGGAACACCATCAGCCGTGAAGTCAACATTCCATCGGATGTACACTGACGGAATGTTGGTGCGGTTGGCTCATGGCATCTATTATTACCCCAAAGAGGACAAGGAATATGGACTTGGTATTATCTATCCGTCTGTTGAAGACATTGCCCAGGCTATAGCCAAACGAGACAAGGCGAAGATTGTACCTATGGGAGCATATGCCTTGAATCGTCTCGGATTGTCCACGCAGATGCCCATGAATGTCGTGTTCCTGACCAACGGTGCACCACGTAGGATAAAGATCGGGAACGGGCGTGGCATCCTGTTCAAGCATTCTTCTTCGGGCAAGAACTTTGTCTATAAATCAGAGCTGATGATGCTTGTTGTAACAGCCATGCGCGCCATAGGCGAGAACAAAATAACCGACGAGGAACGCAACGTGCTTGTCGAGCACGCAAAGAATGTAAACGACAACGATTTCAATCATGATATAAAACTTGCCCCTGCATGGGTGCGCAAAATACTAATTGCACGATGAAATTCATAGACATACCAGAAGATAGACAACGTGAAGCTATCAATACCGTGGCATTGCAGACCGGATTGCCGCCGTCAAGTATCGAAAAGGACTGGTGGGTAACGCAGGTGTTGAAAGCCCTTCATACTTTGCCATATGCAGAACATATTGCTTTCAAAGGAGGTACAAGTCTCAGCAAATGTTGGAACTTGATTGCCAGATTCTCCGAAGACGTGGATATTGCACTCAGCCGAGAATTCCTTGGCTTTAGCGGTGAATTATCGAAGACTCAAATCAGCGACAGACTACGTCGCGCCGCCTGTTCTTTCGTAAGAGAGAAGATGCAGCATGATGTAAGGAAAGCTTTAGTGGATTTGGGTATACGGGCAGATGCCTTTAGTGTGGATGTTGTAATCACACCAGTCACGACAACAGACCCAGAAGTGATAACAATAACCTATCATAGTTTGTATGAAGTATCACCATATATCAAGAATACGGTAAAGATAGAAATCAGCGGCAGATCGATGATGGAGCCTATTGAGAAAAAAGCAATCAACGCTGCTATTGACGCCCATTTCAGCAAAGCTCCATTTGCAGAAAAGCCATTTGAGGTGAACGCTGTCATCCCAGAGCGTACTTTCCTTGAAAAGGTTTTCCTGCTGCATGAAGAGTTCAGGAAGAGCGAGGTCAGAGTGGAGCGTATGTCTCGCCATATATATGATTTGGCAATGATGATAGATTCTGAAAACAAAATTGCTGACCGTGCAATCCACAACGAAGCCCTGTATAAGGCGGTACTTGAACATCGCAGAAAGTTCATCGGACTTAAGGGCTTCAACTATGATGAGCTATATCCTGCCACATTATGTATCGTGCCCAACGATGATATTGCAAGACTATGGCAAGATGACTATAAGTTCATGTGTGAGCACATGATTTTCGGACAGGTGCCTTCTTTTGATGAACTGATAAGCAAGTTGTCAATGCTCAACGAGCAAATTAGGCAGTTAAATTACCTAAAGGCATGAACGTAAAACAACCTCATATTTGCAATATTACAACATTAAATCCAAACATCAAAATCTTTTCGGAGAATTATTGCAGTTTGGATTTTCAACTGACGACTGTATAAAAACGAGTTGGTGACAGATATTTCAGCAACCGCATATTTGGTTGTGCATCAACAGAATAAAGGCTGGCAGATAAGCGCCGAAACGACTTATCTGCCAGCCTATCTTCCAGCTTATCTTCCAGCCGATAATGCCAAGAGCAGACGGCAATATCGATTGGAAGACATGTTGCTACATGAGATTTTATTTCTTGAAATGAATTGTTCATAATGACTTATTTTTGAAATTAAACTTATTTCCACATCGTATCTTGACCACCGTGGCTGTCGTGCTCGGTTGGTGCAGATCAAAGCTGCTCTTGATGTTTCGGGTACAAAGGTATAAAGAAAATGTGTGATTGGCAAAGAAATGGGAGGGAAAGGACTGTATAATTGTATGCTGCTGATGGGAATAGGTAGTACCCCAATTCGGGATAAAATAGCGATTAGTTGCATATGAAGACAGATACACGAGTTCTCTTCTCATGCCATCAGACATGAGCTGTATATAAAGACTCGAAAGGGATTATTCTGTCTTTAGAACAATGAAAGTTGCTCAGTGTCTTCGATGCAGTATCCTTGCAATGCCTTCGGCTTGTTGTCAAAGAAACAATATGCTCCCAAGGCAGAAACAAGGTTCATGATAAAGTTGCTTACAGATCTATGGCGTGAGTGTACAATCTGTGCC
>OIXA01005489.1_pt1 | contig 11295 bp, 12 predicted proteins | sample 1587721 | NCBI WGS metagenome assembly OIXA01 (sample SAMEA3888900, study PRJEB22519) | human gut metagenome | biome: human gut; feature: human-associated habitat; material: faeces | place: Denmark | collected 2013 | reverse complement strand
TTGTTCTTCATTTTTTAGGTTTAATTCCTCTTTGTTTTTTTGTTCTTCGTTCATACTAGCCCCCTATTATAAAGTAGCTTGCGCACGTTGATTACGAATATCAGATAAAGCGGATTGTAAATCTACTTCTTGTGATTGTGTATTCGTTGGTGCTGCTGTTGATGTATCTACAATTACTTCTTTATCCTCTAATTTAGCATTAACGGCTTTATCTACTGCTTGATCAATAGCATTGATTTTTTGCATTTCATCATTCTGTTTTTCAAGCTTATTGTTCGCGCTTGCAAGGTCTTGTGTGAGTTCAATTGCCTTTCTTTCTCTGATGTCTGCCAGGATTCCTAAAATGATTCCCTCTGTAAGATATGCCGGTAAACCACTTTCGACTAGAATTCGATTAGTAGCATCGCTGAGTTTCTGCTTCGTCTCTTCGATTTGTTTCGATAAAATCATTATTTTTCTCCTAATCACTTAAGTGGTTTTCACTGATATATTCTCTGATCGCATCCAGGTGCTTCTGTACCTCTTCATTTAACACCAGAAAATTGCCTTTATTATTCTGGCTGATGATATTTCCTGTATTTTCATTAACTTCCGAATATGTAAAAGAAATTCTGCTTCCTTCTCCTGTCGATAAATTCATGAAACTTGTCAATACTTTTTTCATGCTGCTGCCTCCAGTCTGTTGATAATAGCTATTCTGTCTTCTTCCAGTTCGCTTTCGTAATCCGGTTCTTCGACTTCTGTACTCTCTGTCATGTAGTTATAGTCAAGATCTTCCACAGCTCTGTCGTATGCGGTTTCGGCAGGATCTGCGAATCTCATATGCTCATATGCTACCTGCATTGCCTTGACTTCAAAACTGAACTTCAGCCCTGGTGTTCCCTTCACGGTGAAATGAGTAGCTTCTTTTTCCTCTATCCAACAATCGCCCTCTCCTTCTTTTTGTAAAAATACATAGTATGTAAACTCTGTATTTGCCGACTCCTGAAAAATATCATCAATGTCTATCAGACATGTGCCGTCTTCTGATATTGACGCTTTTCCAATATCGCCGAAAGCAGGGGATGCCATTTCGTAGCAATAAAACGCTTGCATTCCGTAGTCCTGAGTGTTTAATACCCTCTTTTTCGTTCCTCTAACGCTGAGATCTGCAAGGTCAGTGCCGGTTCCAGTACTATAGAAATGTCCGTCTGTTTCTACATGCGACGATGCTGTGATCTTTCCACCTGCAGATATATTTGCTGACGACGTAATAGCATTAAAACTTGACGCTGTAGTTGCTGTTACAGATTGTGTTTTTACGCTGTCGAAATTTCCTATAGCGCAATCAATATTTCCGAAGAGTGCTGTTGTAGTTGCTCCTCCGATGACAACCGTAGCTCTGTTCGTATTTCTGTGCGTGATTTGCTGTGTTGTTCCGTCTGATATTTTTACTTTCTTTTCATCCGAATTGATTTCCATTTTGTATGAACCCGTCGCGTATGCGTAGAAACTTGTTTCGTTGGAATAGAATCCACCCATTTTCCCGCTTAGACACTCCATTGAACCATCTTCTAGAATTTTGAAATATTCATTCGCTGTTACAAGACCTGTAAAATCAATCTTTTCCGCTTTAATTTTGACCGCCTGTGCTGTCTGATTAATTGCCGAGGCTATATCGCCTTTTGAAACCTTCGTCTCAATAGCCTCTTCGGTTACCTCTATTGATGCCTTAAGTTCTTCTTCTACGCCTTTTGCACGTTTCACTTCTGCAGTTATCTTTGCATCTTGTACTTTAATTTCTGAAAGTGCTGTTTTTGCATCATCCGCAGCTGCTTGTATATCTTCGTCTTTAATTCTCATCCAGGCATATTCATCTTTATCATTTTTCTGATATTGATAAGCATACCCTGTTACGGTATTGAAAAAAATATCTCTTTCGTGCTCCTGTTTTAGTTCGTCTGTAGTCCACGCGGACGCTGGGTTATTTTCGTTCGTCGGTTCATAGTTTCCATACCAGTTTCCGGATTTCTTTTCCAGGCTCTGTTCTAGGCTTGTTATAGAAAGAGTTATGCTATCTGTAGCCGCTTTAATTGATGTGTTAACTTCTTTAAGGATTGCTTTTTTGTTTTCTTCGTCCGCATCTGAAATCTCACTCTCGATGTACTCTTTGCATTCGACAGAGAGAGCTTCTGTTTTGACTGATCCTGCCTGGAGTCGTTCTCCTACCAGCTGGCCATCCAGGGTCATGCCGACAGAGTACGGTCCGGCGTATCCTTCATGTGAACCGCCGATTCCATTTTTTGTTATCTGCAGTATGTTTGTCGCATCTTCTTTGTTCGGCGCATCCATGTACAGATCTCTGAGCCACAGGCCGTTCTCGTCATACTCAGTAAGCTTATAGCCGCCTTTTGCTCCGGCTATCTGTTTTGTGAGGTTGTCGATTGCGGTTTTCATCCATTCTTTCTGTGTTCTTCCAGCTTCTGTCGTTTCCTGTCTGATCTGTGAGATAGTCCCTGTTGTCTGATCTGTGAAAGACTGCTGCAGGTTCTCTCCGAGTGTCAACTGTGCCTGATCTGGCTGCTGCAGAGGGATCTTCATCTCCATGACTGGAAGGATTTTTTTCATTCCGTACGGCTCTGCGTTGCAAAGTATACGGTCGCCCACATCGAATGAGTCATAATCCTGCCCGAATATTGACAGATCCACCGCAGTCAGGGATATAACAAGGCTTTCATATTGCTGTGTTGTCAGATATTCTGTTGCCTTTTTCAGGAGGTTTGCCGGTACGGTTACATCTTCCCATTTTTGAGTTTTCCACACCCAGCCAAAGTTTTCCACAGCTTCTTTACTGTATATGTAATCTTTTCCGTCGTTTACAGATGTGATATCTACGTTCTTTTCAAGCTGTTCAAATTCGGTTGTGCTTTCACTTGAATTCCGTTCGATCGCAGCGCCGAGTGGGATCAATGCAGTGATAATATCGTCAGATGTCATTGTTTCCGAATAGTCCAGGAGGTTTTTTCCGAACTTAATCGGCTGTTCACAATACTTTCCAAATTCTTCGATGCTTATCCAGTCAAGGTACAGTTTATCATCTTCATGCCTGAGTCTTAAGTATCCCCCCAGGCGATCTACGAGCTTTTCTCTGATTGCCTGGAGAGTGTTCTCTCTGTTCGTTATTCTATATAGAGAGTCGTTACTATCATGAATTGTAACAACACCGACATAGATCTTTTTTCTGTCTTCTACCTGATTGTTATGCAGTTGTAACCAGGCATCCAGCATTTCCAGCGGTGACATATCGTGCCATTCCTGCTGCGGCAGGATGGAGTCTGCAAGGAAAGACAGAGCTCCAGTTGCCTTAATCGGCTGGTTTTTATATCTGTCTTTTTCTCGCGTGCGAACCTCTCCGTAAAAGATTTCTGTTGTGTCTCTATATACCGAAATCATGCTTTTTCTGTTGTGTATCTTGTCATACAGAGGATTTGAAGCAGGTACTTTTAAGGTTAATTCTCCTGCGTATCCGATCTGTAGGTTCAGCTCCGGATTAATAACTGCCGCCAGCTGGTCCCCCGGATAATACAGGACTTTTCCGTCTAATTTAATTTTGTAAATCAAAGCGATTTCCTCCTGTAAACAATGTCCAGGGTTCCTGTTCCAGTAAACTCAAGTGTCACGTCTGTGTCGTATACGGCAATATCCGGAAAACGGTTTTCTCCCAGTTCAAGGCTGTATGTTTCACCGCATCCCGTCACCTTCAGACCATCTGAGCCTACGCTCTTCACATCCAGTACAGGAATGATCACTCCATCACCGGCATGGATTGTGTATGATCCGGATTCGGATATTGTGATCCCAGATCCGTTTTCTATCGCTCCTCTTTCCAAGTTAAGAGGGTCCCACAGCCATTCTTCCGTTGAATCTGCGATTGAATATTTATAAGGGTCCGCCTTCGGTATGCTTAAATGAAATTGGCCAATTTCTCTAAAGCGGTCAAACTCTGTTATGTAAGCTCTGCCGGTCCAGTAATATGACGGGTCGTTCGAGAATGTTACCTTTACCGTTCTCCCGTGTACCTGGTTGCGGATAGTCGAAATGAAACTATCCCAATCTTCCCTTGGTTTTTTCCCTCCAAGCAAGACGTTAATTTCTCTCGACTTGTACACCGGACGGCCTGTGATAGCTTCTGATCCATCCAGGAAACCGTCAGCTCCGGGAACATCTATGTAATATGTCTCCGTTTCCGGCTCCCCGATGTAATCATTGTTTCCAATCGCGCAGCCCCAGTCGTCTAATGTATCTATGACTTTCCCGGTGCTTTCAACGGTGATTGTTGCTCTGATCGTCAACACATTATTCATCTGTACGCTGCCCCCTTTGCTATTCTTCCGAGTTCCGTATTAATCGTCGGTGCAAGCTTTCCAGCCCATTCTCCATCGTCAAAATAAATATCCATTCCTGTGCTCATCAGCTCGATCAGCTGCGCCATCATGCCGGTTATTCCGGCGAAATCCGCCTTGTTGAGTTCACTTGCTGCTTTCAATGAGCTTGTGTCCAGTTGCATGCTCAGCTGAACGTCTTTCATTGCGTCAGTTACCAGTGAGCGGTTTTTCTCAATGCCGCTTGCGAGGCCTTTCATGAAGTCTGGCATCCACTGTTCATAATAATGCAGCGGGCCCACATCAGGCCTGGAGAAATGCAGCCACGATCTAATTGTCCCTGCTACATTAGATACTGCAGACGTAATGTTCCCTATGCAGTTGCTGATTCCGTTTGCGATTCCATTTACGAAATCCTGTCCCCACCTGAATGCCTGACTTGGTAAACTCGTGATGTAGCTTATCGCACTTGAAAAGCCTCTCACAACTGCTGTGTACACGCCGGACAATGCGCCGGAGATTCCGGAAACCACGTTCTTGAATGTTCCGACAGCTCTTTCTTTCATATTTTTCGCATAGTCCACAACAGTTTTTCTGACGTTCTGCCATGTCTGTGAAGTATTTGTCCTTACATTATCCCAGTATCCAAAGACTCTTTCTTTCAGATTCTGGAAAGACTGTACTGCGCTCTCTTTTAGTTTCTTTGCATTGTCTACAACGAAACCTTTGATCGCCGTCCAGACTTTTGATGCTGCCTGAGAAATTGCGTCCCAGATCTTTGATGCTGTGTCGCGAAATCCTGTCAGTAATGTTACAACTGCAGTAACGAGTCCTTTTACAAGACTCGAAACAGCCTGTTTGATTCCGGACCATATTGTTTTTGCAGCGTTTCTGATATTTTCCCAGATGTTTGATGCATCCGTGCTGAGTTTTTCGAAGTTTCCAGTTACCAGGTCGATCACTAATATAACCGGCGCAAGTATTGTATTTTTCAGCAGTTCCCACACGCCCTGTGCAATAGTTACGAGTCCCTGCCAGATACCCTGCCAGGTTGTAACAGCATTCTGCCACAGTGTTGTGATCGTCGTTACAATCCCCGATATAACCGGGTTTTGCATCATGGTTGTCCATGTGTTCAGGAAAAAATCCGACACCTGCTGCCAAATTCCGGACCACCATTCCGGAATACCGGAAAAGAAGTTCTTTAGTGAGTCCCATGCTTTCGGTAATGTCTCTGTGAAAAATGATACAATTTTCTGCACGATAGCGTTTACGCCGTCGCGGAACCATTCACATTTTGCGTATAGCAACACTAACGTTGCAATAATCGCAGCAGCGACAGCAATCACCGGGTTTGCGGCTATAACGCCAAACAGGGCGGTAAAAGCTCCTTTTACTTTTCCGATAATTCCCGCTATGCTTGATAATGTTTTCATTTTCGAAAACAGGTCCATGATTGCAGAAATTCCGGTTGCAACCTTTCCGACTGTTATTAATAGTGGTGCAATTGCCGCGACTATCAGCGCAATGGTTGCGATCAGTTTTTTCTGGCCTTCACTCATTCCGTTTAGTTTTTTTACAAAATCCTGAATTACTGAAACAGCCTTACGGATATAAGGCATCAGAATCTCTCCGAATGCAATCGCAAGTTCTTCCAGGGCACTTTTGAGTTCTGTTAATTGCCCGGAAAGGTTGTCCTGCATGGTTTTGGCCATGTCTTCAGCAGCGCCTTTTGAATTATCAATGTTTTTTATGAGCTTCTGATAATCTTCGTCTGAGGAATTGATAATTGCGAGCATTCCGCTCATTGCTTCTTTTCCGAAGATGGCCGTCGCTGCTTGTGTCTGTTCAGCCTCCGACATTCCGCCCATCGTTTCTCTCAAAAAGTCCATCGTCTCTTTGAGAGATTTCATGCTTCCGTCTTCATTCTGCAGCGCCTTATTGTAGAGTCTGACGTTTTCTGTAGTCCCTTCCTGCATCTGAGTCAGGGTATCATTTGCACTAGCAAGCTCTGTCTGTTTTATTTCCAGATTAGCTGCAGCATTTGATGCTTCTGTTGACTCTGAACCATATTCCGAAACAGCCTTGTTATACGCCTGCTGTGCTTTGTCTGCCGCCAGAGATGCTTTCTGTACCCTAAGCACTTGCTTATCAATTTTTGCCTGGTCGATAGATGTGGATGCTTCTGTCGCGTAGAAACCCCATTTTTCCATCGCGTCTCCGACGTCCTTTGACGGCTTGATCATATTCGTCAGAGAGCTTCTGAGCTGTGTTCCGGCAGATGATGCTTTAATTCCTGAGTTCGCCATGAGCCCGATAGCTACTGCGGTATCTTCAGCATTATATCCAAGTGCACCCGCAACCGGTGCGATGTACTTGAAGGTCTCACCCATCAGCCCCACGTTAGTGTTTGCGCTGGATGAAGCCTTTGCCAGCACATCCGCAAAATGAGAGCTGTCTTCCGCTTTCATCCCGAACGCGGTGAGCGCATCCGTTACAATATCAGATGTCGTTGCAAGGTCTTCCCCGCTGGCCGCCGCAAGGTTCATGATTCCAGGAAGGCCGTCGTACATCTGCTGTGCGTCCCATCCTGCCATGGCCATGTAACCCATAGCGTCTCCGGCTTCTTTTGCAGAGAACTTAGTTTGTGATCCCATTTCTCTTGCACGTTCCCGCAGCTTGTCCATATCTTCTGCGGAAGATCCGGAAATAGCAGCTACATTCGACATTGAGCTGTCGAAGTCTGCCGCCGTCTTAACAGCAGCGGTTCCGATTCCAGCAACTGCAGCTGTAACCGGAAGCATTTTGTTTCCGGCAGACGTCAGGTTGTCTCCTATTTTCCCGGCCCCGGCAGAAATTTCGGCCAGTTTTGCAGATCCTGATCCAACAGTGTCTTCTAACGATTTGAGACTCTCTTCTGTTTCTATAATCTTGCGTTTGAGAGCATCGTACTGTTCCTGGGAAGTTTTTCCTTCCTGAAACTGCTGCTGGACTTCTTTCTCCTGATTTTTCAGGAGTGCAAGCTTTTCTTTTGTGTTTCCGATCTCATCCGAAAGAGCTTTCTGCTTCTGCTGCAGTAGCTCTGTGTTCGTCGGATCCAGCTTGAGCAGCTTGTCAATTTCTTTCAGTTCCGTCTGTGTTGTCTTTATTTTTGTATTCAGCCCGTCTATAGACTGCTGCATCTCAGTAGGTGCTTTTTTTGCCTCAGCTTCCAGGGATTTCAGGCTTTCTTCTGTCGTAATAATCTCTCGCTTAAGAGCGTCATACTGCTCCTGAGAAATCTTTCCTTCTGCAAACTGCTGCTGTGCCTGCTGTTCTGCAGTCTTTAAGGTCTCCAGCTTCTCTTTTGTGCTATTGATTTCTTCCGCAAGAGCTTTCTGCTTCTGCTGCAGTAGCTCTGTGTTCGTCGGATCCAGCTTTAAGAGACGATTTATGTCTTTTAGCTGTGCCTCTGTTGTCTTTATTTCTGTATTTACATTTTTTAGTGCTTTCTGTAGTCCTGTGGTATCGCCGCCGATCTCAATTGTGAGTCCCCTTATGTCGCGGCCTCTGGACAAGTGTTACCACCTCCGTCGCTAGAATCTATCCATATCCTCCTGTGTTGCCATCTTTGGCCATTTGTAATTGTCGTTAATTTTTTCCGTAAAAATATCCAGGACCAGACCTACTGTGAGCAAGTCTAAATCCTGGATACTGATTCCTGTTTGTGCACACCTCAGAAGGAATAGAGGCGTTGTCATTTCTCTGCTACTTGGGCGAAGTTTTTTTTTGCTTCCGCCTGAGTCTGTGTGTTAAGGTTCCAGAGCTTTATAATTTCCGGCAGAACTTCGTAAATTGAGAATGTGTCAAACTGGTCTAACCAGTCATAAACATCCTCCGGAAACTCCAGTCCTTTCTTCTTCGCCGCATGTTTGGCCATCACAAAAGCCACGTTTTCAAACATTTCCAGGTCCTCAACAGGGATGACCGATTCGGTCACTTTTTCCTCTCCCTGTTCATCTTCTTTCTGCTTAGCTTCTGACTTTTTCACGGATTTTTCGATTTTTATCATGTCCTGGAAAATATCTCTGTGAAATTGAATGCGGTAAATTCTCGGAATTGCCGCGGATGCAGCAAAGAGTACCTTTTTCCCGTCGATGTTAATTTCTTTGATCATCTTTTATTCTCCTGCTACTGCCTTGTTTTCGGATACAGTGTTCTGCGCTGCTGTGATAGTTTCTGGATAATACACGGTCTTGTACCATCCGTCGTATACTGTCTGATCTGTATCGACTGTTGTCTGTGCTTTTACACGACCGTTCGCAAGTGGGCTGTTGCTGATTGTAATTGTCTCTGTTCCTGGCTCAATGTTGTCTTCTTTGGTTTCAGATTCGATTGACGGTCTTGTTGCTGTACAATTGTAGAGTACTCTTCTGATACCTTTCTGATCGCCGTCAAATTCGAACAGAAATGCGAATTTCTGAGAACCGCCAGTTTCTGATGTCTCATGCAGCACACCTTTTTCATCCTTCTGTTCTTTCAGAACATCCTGTCTGAACTGATCCGGAATCAGAGCGAACTCTGCATCGCCCTCGTATCCGTTATTTGCCGCTGTAACAAAATACTGAATACCATCTGCATAAAACGGATTGATATCTCCATTTGCGTCAAAAGACACGGATACAGCGCCAGGTATTGCTACCGGAGTCCCAAATGTGATTGTTCCGTCTTCTGTTTCATTCTGCACGGCGTAATGTGCGTTTTTAAGGTTATACTTAACCTTGTTGTCTTTGTTTTTAGACATTTTTATACCTCCATTTCGTATAAAACTTCATACATTTTTTCAGAGTCAAGGTATTCTTCTGTTTTCTGATATGCAATACCATATTTTTCAAGAATATCCTCAATTTTTTTCTCGTTGTCCCAGTTTTTTTCGTTTGAATACAATTCAATATCCAGGGCATCAATTTTTGCGTATACAATTCCGTCCGCAATAAAATTATTGCTTTCCGGAATTCTCCACACGAGAAAAGGTGGTTCTATCCAGTTATGAGTTGTGAAATGATCATACTCATAAGGTAGCCCCACCTCGCTTAACATGTTTTTAATCTGTTCGGCTGACATCATAGTTTCGAAATGATCTCCTTTTCCAGTTCTTCAATCGCTGCCTGTTCTGCCGGTTCTACGTGCTTAATCGCTGCTACTCTTCCTCCCCCGCGTTTCTGGTGTCCTTTTTCAAGCAGATGTACGAGACGGTATTCTTCATCATGGATTTTTACGACTAATCTTGTCGATGTTTCTTCTTCAACAGTTTTTTTCCAGCCTTTCTTGTACTTTCCACCATGTTCTCCTTTTCTTACCGGAGAATTTTGTTTTAACCTGGCCACTGTTTTTTTTGCCACTTTATTTACACATTCTTTTGTAGTTGCAGCACAGTCTTTCCCATAATTTTCAACGAGCCGATTGATTTCTGCTGCCATGCTGTCAATTTTAATACTGTCACTCATTGTCTGTCCTCCTGTCTGTGTAGAGCTGGACAATCTTTTCCAGTGACAGATATACTGCAGGCGGCATGCTGTCAAACTTCTCCTGTATCTGTACGATCTTGTACTGCGCCGGATCATTTTCTCTTGAGATTACGCTTTTTTCAAAATTGAAACGGTCCCAGATCCAGCCTTTTTGCGAGTCAATGATAACTACATCAAGAGTCTCTATGTCTCGCTTGCTCAGTACTGCTGCAGGAATGCTTAGAAGCTTAGACAGCTTATTCCCTGCTGTTTGTGCATCGAAATAGCGTCTTTCTCCGATAGTCCGGTTTCCGAAGCGTATGCCCGAAAGCTTTGTTTCTGTCAGTGTTTTCCCCTCTGTGCCGCAAATGCTTAATGTCCCATCTGTAAATGTTTCAAACTGTTTCCGTTTCGCCCTTGGCATACTCATCCACCTTTTTCGCCATCTGCAGACTTAAGATCTCAGATTTATAATTTGTCCAAAACTGCTGCCGTTCTCCGGCGCGTTCATACATTATCATCTGAAAAAGGAGTGCTTTTTCCTGGGTTTCTTCCAGGAAATTGCACTCTCCTAACACTCCGCTCAGTGATGCCATGCCACGTTTTATCATTCCTTCGAGTTTTTCATCTTCTTTTGGATCATACCAGGTGATGTCCAGGTAGTTTTTGATTTCATCAAGAAGTGTCGAAAGTTCGCTTTCTGACATAGGCACTCACCTCATCATTCTTTTGTGACTGTTACAGTGTAGGTCTTTGTCTGCTCTCCATCTGTTACTTTAACGGTTACTGTATTGGATCCACTGTTCCAGGTTGCTTTTCCGCCGTTTGTTACTTTTACGTTTCCCACTGTGATTTCAATCGTTGCTGTGCCTGATTTTGGAAATGCCGTGATAGTGTTTGTTGCAGATGATGTCGTTGTGGTATATGTATCTGTGTCGCCGTCAAACTTCGGAGAAAGAGTCAAGCCGCCGATTCTAAGATCAGACAAAAGTGCATTGTCCACGTGTTCTTCTTCTTTGTTCACGACCTCAAACCGTACCGGCTGTAAGTCTTTGATGTCCAGAACGACAAAAGCATTGTTGTCCAGTGCGAATCCGTTAGCATACATTTTAATCAGATACACTCTTTCATCTTCCAGGAATCTGTATTCGTCAGAGTACTCAATTTTTCCATTTTTTGCCATTCCGACTCCGAGGAAGTATTTACCTGCCATTCCGTATACTGCAGTTCCTTCTGCAACTGCTGCCGACTGGATTGTTTCCATTGCAATCGGAAGTGTTGATACGTACACACCGTCCGGAGTCATTGCGCGTGTAGCCGGAAGGAATCTCTTCCAGTAGTCCACCGGGTTTACAAGCATAATCAGGTTATTAACGGTTCTTGCCTGTCCTTTGCTGTTTCTTGCCATGATTGATGTTACGTTACCGAGCTGGATCATATTCATAGCG